>Ga0208764_10002235_pt1 | contig 12220 bp, 10 predicted proteins | sample ETNtaG_18_FD_185762 | JGI IMG/M metagenome (GOLD analysis project Ga0208764, IMG submission 185762) | Marine microbial and viral communities from oxygen minimum zone, Eastern Pacific Ocean - ETNP201302SV91 (SPAdes) (version 2) | ecosystem: Environmental > Aquatic > Marine > Oceanic ... | reverse complement strand
TTTTTGTAACTATTATGTTTTTAACTGCCATACCAGTCGGTTTTTTTGCTGGTCTTTTTGGTATAGGGGGCGGCTTGATAACAGTTCCTTTTCTTTTTTTTATTTTTGAAACTTTGAATATAGAAAAGCAGTATTTAATGCATTTAGCAGTAGGAACTTCTTTTTCTATTATTATCCCAACTTCTATTGTTTCAGTTTTAACTCACAGAAAACACAAGTCCGTAGATGTCAATATAATGAAAACCTATGGAATTTTTGTAATATCAGGTGTTTTGATAGGAACTATTTTTGCGGCTTTAATGAAGACCAAGTTTCTATTGATGTTTTTTTCAATTGTAGTTTATTTTTTAGGAACATATTTGTTGTTACTTCAAGAAAAAGTGAAAGAAGTAAAAAAAAATTTTGGTTTTTATCCAAAGATTATATTTGGTTTCATCTCAGGATTTATTTCTGCTCCAATGGGAATAGGCGGGGCAATAATGAATGTTCCAGTTTTAAGATATTTTGGATACCCAATTAATATAGCCATTGGTAGTGCCGCTGCTGTGGGTTTTATAATAGCTTTGTTCGGAGCAATAGGGTTTTTAGCGTCAGGATCACTTATGCAAGCAAACTTACCGCTAAGCTTAGGGTTTATAAATATTCCAACTTTTTTAATATTTGTTCCTATAACAACTTTTATGGCAAGAATTGGAGCTAATACAGCTCATAAGATAAATAAAATTAAATTACAAAAATTATTTGGGATCTTCCTCTATGTTGTAGGAGCAGTTTTTTTATACAGATATCTTAATATATAATTAAATTTTTTGGTCATATTCACCAATTTTCCCAGTTTTTTGCAGCAAGCTATCAATAAAATCAAATATCTTTCTTTTTCTTTTGTCTGAAGTAGGGCTTTCTACAACAACTACTAATGAAGGTTTATTTGATGAAGCTCTAATTAATCCCCATGAACCATCTTCAAATGAGAATCTTACTCCATTAATAGTTAACATCTCTGTAATTATTTGATCATCAATTTTAGTTTTATTATTTTTAATTTCTTCAATTTGATTAATTAAATCATAAACTACTTGATATTTTTCTTCATCTTTACAAAAAGGCGCCATGGTTGGTGTTTGATATGTGTTTGGCAGTTCATTTATAATTTCATTTATATTTTTATTTTGACGATCTAACAAATGACAAATTTGAATAGCTGAATTAATTCCGTCATCATAACCATATCCAAGCGGTTGATTAAAAAAGAAATGACCGCTTTTTTCAAAACCGGCTAAAGCTTTTTCAGCATTTACTTTTCTTTTGATATGAGAATGTCCCGTTTTCCAATATATTGTTTCACATTTATTTTTTACAAGAACTTTGTCTTTCGAGTAAAGTCCTGTTGATTTAACATCAACAATAAATTTAGAATTTTGATATTTTGAAGAAAGATTTCTAGCAACCAATAAACCAATTTTATCAGAAAAAATTTCATTTCCCTTATTGTCAATTACTCCAACTCTATCACCATCACCATCAAAACCAAAACCAATATCTGCATTATTGTCTTTTACAGATTTGGAAATAGCGTGTAGCATTTTTAAATCTTCAGGATTTGGGTTATATTTAGGAAAAGTAAAATCTAAATTACAATCTAACTCAATTACTTCACAACCTATTTTTTTTAAGATTTCTGGAGCAAATACTCCAGCAGTTCCGTTTCCACAAGCAACTACTGCTTTAATTTTTTTATTTAATTTATTTTTTTTAGTTAAATCTTCTATATATATTTTTTTAAAATCTTTAATTTCTTTCTCAGTGCCTTTACCGCTAGCAAATTTCTTATTTAATGTTATATCTTTTAATTCTTTCATTTCTTCAGGTGCGTGTGTTAAGCCTTTTTGGATTCCCATTTTTACCCCAGTCCAACCATTTTCATTATGACTTGCTGTTACCATAGCGACTGCGTCTGCGTTTAAATTAAACTGTGCAAAATATACAGTGGGAGACAAAGACAAACCTATGTCTTCAACACAGCAACCTGTTGACAACAATCCTTTTTTTAAAGATTTTTTTATTTCTTCGCTGTAGGACCTATAATCATGTCCGACAATTACTCTTGGACTATCTTTCTTAGTATGTTTTATAACTTGTGTTCCAAAACCTTTTCCAAGATTTTCAATTCCGAGTAGATCTATATCCTTCTTGTACAGCCATCTTGCATCATACTCTCGAAAACCATTAGGATTAATTAACATTGATCTATATTAATTTTTTTCATTATATTTGTGTTTTTTATTTAATATTTGTGGCTTTTATTTATTAACAAAACTTTACACTTGAAAAATTAGTTTAATGTTCATATAATGTTCTATTGATGTGATAATTCATATAGTATATTAACTATAATTAAGCACAACATGTAGTTGTTTTTTAGTAAAAAAGTCATAAACGGTTATTAATATGGACAAAAACGTATCTTTGGCAATCGAAAAAGCTGTGGGCAGATTAAGTTCTAGGGACAGCAATATAGAATTCAAAGATAATGGTCCAAAAAAACCTGATCTTTTTTCACTTTCGGAAGAGACCGAATTATTTCAGAACGAAAAAGGTATAACGATTAAAATTGATAGGTCTAGAGATTCTAATCTTACAGATTTTGGAAGAGCAACCTTAACAGACAGATATCTTGGTTATGGTGAATCTTTCCAGGATTTATTTGCAAGGGTAGCAAGCACTTATGCTGATAACAACTTACATGCTCAGAGAGTTTATAATTACATAAGCAATTTATGGTTTATGCCAGCAACACCAGTTTTATCAAATGGTGGAACCGAAAGAGGTTTACCGATCTCTTGTTTTTTAAACGAGGCAGGAGATAGCCTTGAGGGAATATTAGACTTGTGGAGTGAAAATGTTTGGTTAGCCGCTAGAGGTGGAGGCATAGGAAGCTATTGGGGAAATCTAAGATCTATTGGTGAAAAAATTGGTAAAGTTGGAAAAACTTCTGGAATAATTCCATTTATAAAAGTTATGGATTCTCTTACTCTTGCTATTAGCCAAGGATCTTTAAGAAGAGGTTCAGCAGCTTGCTATTTGCCAATTGACCATCCTGAAATAGAAGAATTTATAGAAATGAGAAGACCAACGGGTGGAGATGTTAATCGAAGATCTTTAAATTTACATCACGGAGTTTTAATCTCAGATGCTTTCATGAGAGCTGTAGAAACAGATTCACAGTGGGCTCTAAGAAGTCCAAAAGATGGATCCGTACAATCTACATTGTCAGCTAGAAATTTATGGATAAGACTCTTAACAGCTAGAGTGGAAACAGGAGAACCTTATATTGTTTATATTGATACTGTTAACAGACAAATACCACAACATCATAAACTTGCTGGTTTAAGAGTTAAAACTTCAAATTTATGCAGCGAGATTACACTGCCAACAGGGACAGATAACCAAGGCAAAGAAAGAACAGCCGTTTGCTGCTTATCTTCCTTAAATTTAGAAAAATATGATGAATGGAAAGATAACAAACAATTTGTAGAAGATGTGATGAGATTTTTAGACAATGTAATGACAGATTTTATAAATAGAGCTCCAGATAGTTTTAAACATGCAAAATATTCTGCTATGAGAGAAAGAAGCGTTGGTCTAGGTGTTATGGGTCTGCATTCTTATTTTCAACAGAAAGAAATTCCTTTTGGATCAGTGATGAGCAAAGTTTGGAATAAAAAAGTTTTTAAAGATATTCAAGAAAAAGTGGATGCCGCATCAATTACTCTTGCAGGAGAAAGAGGCTCTTGTCCAGATGCCGAGGAATATGGAATTAAAGAGAGATTCTCTAATAAAACAGCAATAGCTCCTACGGCCTCAATATCAATAATTTGTGGAGGTGCTTCACCAGGAATAGAACCGATTGCAGCAAACAGTTATACTCATAAAACCCTTTCGGGGTCATACAATGTTAGAAATAAATATCTTGCAAAAGTATTGGACAAGTATAATAAAAATAACGATGAGGTGTGGTCTAGCATAACTACAAACGAAGGTTCTGTTTCACATTTAGATTTTTTAACTGAAGAGGAAAGAGAAACATTTAAAACTGCTTTTGAGATAGATCAAAGGTGGATTGTAGAACTTGGTGCCGATAGAACGCCTCATATTTCACAAGCGCAATCAGTTAATGTATTTATACCCGCAGATATCCATAAGAAAGAATTGCACGACATTCACTTTCAGGCTTGGAAGAAAGGTCTTAAAAGCCTTTATTATTGTAGATCTAAATCTATTCAAAGGGCTGAAAATATTAACTCTGGTTCTTCAACAGATGTAACAAAAAATGTTTATTCTAAATCAAAGAATGTAGAAAAAGAATCAGATAATAAAACAGACTATGAGGAATGTTTGTCATGTCAGTAGTAAAAATTAAAAAAACAAACCAACCTATAAAAGAAAACGGTCTGCTTGTAGAAAACCCGGTTTATAAGCCTTTTAGATATCCCTGGTGCTATGATGCTTGGCTGACACAGCAAAGAATTCATTGGCTCCCTGAAGAGGTTCCGCTAGGAGACGATGTAAGAGATTGGCAAAAGAATTTATCTCTAGAAGAAAAAAATCTTTTAACTCATATATTTAGATTTTTTACACAGGCAGATGTTGAAGTTAACAATTGTTATTTAAGGCACTACACAACAGTGTTTAAGCCAACAGAAGTTTTGATGATGATGACAGCTTTTGCTTCAATGGAAACAGTGCATATTGCGGCGTACTCACACTTACTTGACACAATAGGCATGCCAGAGACAGAATATTCTGCTTTTTTAAAATACAAAGAAATGAAAGACAAATATGATTACATGCAAGGTTTTAACGTGAAGTCAAAACGTGATATTGCAAAAACAGTTGCGGTGTTCTCAGCTTTCACAGAAGGTTTACAATTGTTTGCAAGTTTTGCGATACTCTTAAATTTTCCAAGACAAAACAAAATGAAAGGCATGGGTCAAATTGTAACTTGGTCTGTTCGTGACGAAACTTTACATTGTAATTCAATGATTAGATTGTTTAATGAATTTATAAAAGAAAATCCTGAAATATGGGATGAAAAATTAAAAAAAGAAATATATGAGTCATGCAGAACAATAGTTTCTCATGAAGATGCGTTTATAGATTTAGCTTTTCAAATGGGTCCATTAAAAGGTCTTACAGCAGAAGAAGTTAAGCAATACATAAGATGGATTGGTAACAGAAGACTACAACAGCTTGGTCTTGAATCAATTTACGACGTTAAGACAAACCCACTTACTTGGCTAGACACAATGCTTAATGCAGTTGAGCACATGAACTTTTTTGAAGGTAGAGCCACAGAATATTCTAAGGCTTCAACAAAAGGCACTTGGGCAGAAGCCTTTTCATAAAACTTGGACATTAAATACAAAACCTATTGGAGAAAAACTGGACTCAAAGGCGAATGGGGAGACATTTTTTTAAATTTAATTGCTAAACATAAACCAAAAAATTTTTTAGAAATAGGAATTTTTTGTGGAGTAACATCTAGGAATATATGCAACTTACTAGATCATCTTAACGAAGGTAAATTTATCTATACAGGAATTGATTTATTTGGAGGAGAAAAGAAAACTCAAATCGATGAAATAGAACCTAAATTTCTTAGAAATCAAAAATTTTCAAATCCATTAAAGAATATTTATTATAATTTAATTCTCAAAGAAGATCTTAACTCCTTGGAAAGCGTAAGCAATTTTCTTAGAAAATATGAGCAAAATATTAATTTGATAAAAGGAGACACCAACGAAATTCTCAAAAACCTAGATCTATCAAATATAGATTGTGTTTTTATAGACGGTGGTCATAGCTATAATACAGTAAAAAACGATCTAAATATTTTATATGACAGCTTAAAAAGTAAAGAAAAAGTTTTAATTTGTGATGATTATGGAGATTTAAGTTATATTCCTGAGGTAAGGAAGGCGATAGATGATTTTGTTAAATCAAACAATTTAAGACTAAAAGTTATAAAAGACAGATTTGCTGAAATAATTACATAATAATGAAAAAAATTATTATAATTTTATTAGTTTGGATAATAACAATATTTGTCTCAATAATTTGGACTTTTGAAAATGTTGATATTATTGAGTCAATTAAAGCTAAATTGGAACAAAAGAAAGGTGCGCCAGAAACTAATTTTGATAAAAAAGCAAAACCAGAGGAAATTTTTGCAATCTCTAACTCATTTGATATCAAGGCTGAAAAAATCATTTCTTTTAAGGGAAAAACAACTTTTTTATTAAATCTTTCAGACAGCAGAGATTTTAGCTTAGATGATGTGACTATTTTTTCACAAAATGCTTTCGTTATAACTAGGAAAAATAAGAAAAAATTGAATATTAATAAAAATTTTACACTTGAGTTTAATGGTGGAATAAAAACAATTATCTCAATTGATCAAAAAATTTATGCCCTAGTCTCATCTGTTAAAGATAATTGTTATTATGCATCAATTGTTGATGTAGAAAATGGTAGCGAAATATTTAAAACTGACTGTTTAATAAAAGAATCAGACTCAGAAATAGATTTTAATGGGCTTGGAAGTAGCTTTATTCATGCAAAAAATAGCATTTTGTTAAGCGTTGGAACTCCTACCCAGGATTCAACAAAAATAAATTCTTTGGCTCAAGACAAAAATTCCTTCTTTGGAAAAATTCTAAGTATAGAAATCAAGGAATTTTCTAGCAACTCTATGAAACCAAAGATTTTTTCTTTTGGTCATAGAAATCCTCAAGGATTGACAAAACATGGAGATAAAATCTTTTCTGTTGAGCATGGACCCAAGGGAGGGGATGAACTAAACGAAATAAAATTTAACCAAAATTATGGATGGCCTTTAGCATCATATGGAACAAGATACTTTTTTCACGATGATGGCAAATCATATGAAGTAAACCATGAAAGCAATGGTTTTACAGAACCTCTTTATGCGCTTGTTCCATCTGTTGGTATTTCAGCTATCAATAAATGCCCAACAAAATTAGTAAAATATTATAAAAAAAATTGTTTGTTAGCTCTTTCTCTACACGGAAACGAACTAAGGCTAGGAAAATCCTTGTTGATTTTTTTGTTGGATAAAGATTTTAAAACAGTTCATTCAGTTGAAAAAATATTTTTAAATGAAAAGTTAGTTATGAGACATTTTATGACCAATAAAGAAAATGAGATTTATGAAGACAAAGAAGGGAATATTTATGTTTCAGCAGACAACGAAGGTGTTTACAAGATCTCTTTTAATGATTTTAGGTAATTACGATTAGATCTACCTTTGATTTAAAAGCATTACTTCTCTAATTTCTTTACCTTTATATTTTGACAAAGGCCTTATTAATTTGTTTGAAGTATGTTGTTCCATTATATGTGCTGACCAACCTGTTATTCTAGACATTACAAATATTGGAGTATAAAAATCAATATCAATACCCATCATGTAATATGTTGGGCCACAAGGGAAGTCCACATTAGGATGAATATTTTTTCTTTCGATCATCACTTTTTCCAGAATTTCATAAATTTTTATGTATTTTTCTTTTTTAAGTAATTTTGCAACTTTGAATAAATAATGCTTCATAGTAGGGACCCTTGAGTCTCCTGTTCTGTAAACTCTATGACCAAAACCCATTACTACTTTCTTTTTAGACAATGCATTTTCTATCCAAGCTTTAGCCTTTTCAGGTTTGCCAATCTCTTTCATCATGTGCATGACCGCTTCATTGGCTCCGCCGTGAAGAGGTCCTTTTAATGAAGCAATTGCCCCTGTTATTGCTCCATGTAAATCAGACAAGCTACTTGTAATTGTTCTTGCAGTAAAAGTAGATACATTAAAACTATGTTCTGCATATAAGATGAGAGAAATATCAAATGCTCTTACAATTTCTTTATCAGGAATTTTATTAAACATCATTTTAAAAAAATTTTCTGAAAAGGATAATTTTTTACTTGGAGAAATTATTTTTTTTCCTTTTCTAGCTCTAAAAAATGCAGCTACAGCTGTAGGAGTTTTTGAAAATATTCGCATTGCTTTTCTCATATTTGCTTCTGGAGAATTACTTTTTGTGTCTTTGTCTTCTAAAGCCATTAAGCTTACACAAGTTCTCACAACATCCATAGGATTCGCATCTCTAGGCATTTTTTGTATATCTTGTATTATATTTTTTGAAAGTTTTCTTTCAGACCTCTCTTTTTTAATAAATTTGTTTAGCTGTTTTTTGCTTGGTAACTCACCGTGTAAAACTAGGTAAGCTACTTCTTCAAAGTCACACTTATCACAAAGGTCTTGAACTTTATAACCTCTATAGGTTAATGCGCTTAATTCAGGAACTACTTGAGAAATTGTCGTTTCATCAACTACAATACCAAGAAGTCCTTTTTTTATTTCTTCATTCATTATTCATGTCCCTCAGTAGAAAAGTCAGTAATTTTTTTACCTGGAGTATTATATTTTTCATATTCTACAAGTTCATATAATCTTTTTCTAGTCTGCATTTTGTCCATAACATTATTTTGGTCTCCATCCTTAAATATTGATCTTAAACCAACCTCTACATTTTTCATTGCTAGTCTTTGAGTAGTTACTGGATAGATGACTAAATTGTATCCTAAATTTTCAAGCTCTTTTTTATTTAATAATTTTGATTTTCCAAATTCAGTCATATTAGCTAACAAAAAACCCTTTGAGGCCTTTCTGATTTTATCAAATTCTTTTTCGTCTTTCATTGCTTCAGGAAAAATCATGTCTGCACCAGCATTTTCGTAGGCTTTGATTCTTTCTATAGTTTTTTCTATTCCCTCCACTGTATTGGCATCCGTTCTAACAATTATTAAGAAATTTTCATCTTTTCTAGCTTTTACAGCGATATTAATTTTTTTAACCATATCATCTCTTGATATAATTTCTTTATTATCTAGATGACCACACCTTTTTTCGTCAACTTGATCTTCAATATGACAACCAGCCAAACCTTTTTTTTCAAAGGTTGAAATTGTTTTTGCACAATCTTTAAAGCCTGTATCAGCATCAACTATTGAAGGCAAATCAGTTGCCTTTGCAATTTGGCTAGCTCTATAGCTTACGTGATCTAAAGTGGTTAAACCAATATCTGGAATCCCTAAATCATTTGCCATTACCCCGCCTGAAATGTAAACACCATCAAAACCAATCTCTGCAATTAGTTTTGCACACAAAGGGTTATAGGCACCGGGAAATCTTAATAATTTATTTTCTTTAAGATTGTTTAAAAAATCTTTTCTTTTCTCCCCAGCATTTTTTTTTGTAAAATGCATGTCAGGTGACTTATATTAGACGAAAATTAAAAAATCAAAGATTATTTTATTACAACAAAAACAGCAGTTATAACTAATAATACAGCAAGACTAAATTCAACAATTTTTTTTGTTTTATTTTTTTTAATATACAGTCTTAAAGTGTTTCCAAAGAACATCCAGATACTTATAGAAGGAGCAATTAATGCAGTTGTGATCGTTACAAACATAGTCCCCACGAACAAAGTTTCTTCAGTAGGAAAAAAACCAGAAACCCCACCAACTGCTATTGTCCAAGCTTTAGGGTTTATGATTTGAAAAAGTGCTGCCTCATATAATCTAAGCGGTCTCCCTCCAGCGTTTTTATTAATAATATTAAATGATCCAATCATTTTCCACGCAAGATACAACAAGTATATAGCGCACAAGACTTTCATATAAAATTGTATTTGAGGAAATGCTAAAAATAAATTTCCTAACCCATAACAAACTAAAATTACTTGAAGGACATGGCCTGTAGGAATTCCGATTAAATGAGGAAGTGTTTTTTTAATGCCAAATTTCATTCCAGATGCAGTAAGCATTGCATTGTTAGGTCCTGGCGTTACAAACATTATAAGGTTGTAAGTAACGAGCGCTGTAAAAAGTTGAAAATCAATCATAAATATTTTTCAATAATTTTTTCAAAATTCAAAAAATCTTTAATTAAAATATCATGAGGAATTTCTTTAGAAGATTTTTCGGTATATCCGTCTTCAACTAATACAAATGGAATCTTTGCATTTGAAGCAGACATAGAATCAACCTCGCTATCTCCTACCATTATAGTTTTTTTTAAATCTCCTCCAATGATTTCCACCACATCGGTCAAATGCCTAGGATCAGGTTTGTTAAAGCCAAATGTATCTGAGCCAGCCACATATTCAAAAAAATCAAATAGTTTTATTTTCTTTAATAAATCTACCGCTAATCTTTCTTGTTTGTTTGTGCAAATTCCCATAGAAATATTTTTAGATTTTGCCCATTTCAAGAAATCCACAACACCTTTAATTGGCTTACTACCTTTATCAATATTTTTGCTATAATGATCTATAAACTCTTTAAGCATTTCTTTTTTAATTTTCTCATCCTTAATTTCTTCTTTAAAAGATCTTTGCATCATTACCCATGCACCACGTCCAGCAAGATGCTTAATATCTTTTAAATCTTTCCTGTGAAGATTAAATTTTTTCATTACATGATTATGAGCATCCATGAGATCAGGAGCTGTATCAACTAAAGTTCCATCTAAATCAAAAAGAATTGTGAATATTTGAGTCATTTTTATAAGTATTAAAAAGAAATATTTTGTGAGTTATGCCAATACATTTTCTAATGTAAAGAGAAATTTTTATGAACACAAATACAAAAATAAATAAAGCAAATTCTTATAGGCTTATTCAAGAAAGATTTCGAAATAAAGCTCTATTAAAAGGGGTTAGTTTAATTGCTCCCGAAACTATTTTTTTATCCAAAGATACTAAATTTGGCAGAAATGTTGTTATAGAGCCTTATGTTGTTATTGGAGCAAAAGTAAAGATTGGAAACAATGTTGTGGTAAAATCTTTTAGCCATATTGAGGGTGCTAAAATAGAAAATAACGTGATGATAGGTCCTTATGCCAGAATTAGACCGGGAACAAATTTAAAATCAGGTTCTAAAGTTGGAAATTTTGTTGAAACTAAAAATTCTAGGATAAACTCTAATTCAAAAATTAATCATCTTTCTTATATAGGGGATGCTCAGATAGGAAAAAATTCAAATATTGGTGCAGGAACAATTACTTGCAATTATGATGGTGTGAGAAAAAATAAAACAAAAATTTCTGACAATGTTTTTGTAGGTTCCAATTCATCTCTTGTGGCTCCTGTTAAATTAGATAAGAATTCTATAGTTGGCGCTGGTTCGGTAATTACTAAGAATGTTAAAAAAAATTCATTAGCCATCACAAGATCGTCTCAAATTGAAGTTAAAAATTATAAAAGAAAAAAGAAAAAATAATGTGTGGAATTATTGGAATAGCTAGCAACAAACCGGTTTCAATTAATATTATAAACTCATTGAAAAAACTAGAATACAGAGGATATGACTCTGCTGGTTTAGCTACATTAAATAAAAGTGAAATAAATGAAAAAAAATGTTCAGGCAGAGTAGAGGAATTAGAAAAAATTTTATTCAAAAGTCCATCTGATGGAAATCTTGGTATCGGACATGTTAGATGGGCAACACATGGGATTCCAAATCTAGTAAATGCACACCCTCACTCATCAGAAGCTGTCTCAGTTGTTCATAATGGAATTATTGAAAATTCAGATGAAATAAAAAAAAAATTAGAGTTAAAAGGTTTAAAGTTTAAATCTCAGACCGATACAGAAGTTATAACATTATTGATTACCGAATCCTTAAAAGATAACGAACCTTTAGAATCTGTTTTTAATACATTGAAACAATTAAAAGGCAGCTTTGCCCTGGGTATCATTTTTAAAAATCACAAAGATATTATCATAGGAGCACGAAGAGGAAGTCCTTTAGCTGTAGGTTATTCAAACGAAGAAAATTATCTTGGTTCAGATTCTTATGCTCTTAAATCTATGACTAATAAAATTTCTTATTTAGATGATGGTGATTTATGTATTTTATCTAAAGACAAAGTTGAATTTTATGATGTAAACAAAAAAAAGACTAATAAAAAAGTTTATACTTTATCTGATGATGAAAATGTCAGTGACAAAGGTGATTATAAAAATTTTATGTCAAAAGAGATATTTGAGCAATCTACTACTGTCAAAAACTGTATTAACGAATATGTCGATAGTTTAAAAAAAGATATTAATATTTATAATTTTCCTATTAAACCTGA
>Ga0208764_10002231_pt1 | contig 12234 bp, 15 predicted proteins | sample ETNtaG_18_FD_185762 | JGI IMG/M metagenome (GOLD analysis project Ga0208764, IMG submission 185762) | Marine microbial and viral communities from oxygen minimum zone, Eastern Pacific Ocean - ETNP201302SV91 (SPAdes) (version 2) | ecosystem: Environmental > Aquatic > Marine > Oceanic ... | reverse complement strand
CTTCAGTAATCAATATTCCAGAAGGTAAAATTCCAGTTGGATGGAATTGTACAAACTCCATATCCTTTAATGCCATACCTGCACGGAATCCCATATCTAATCCATCAGGAGTTGAAGAAAGTGCATAAGTTGAAAAACTATACAAACGTCCAGCACCACCAGTTGCAATAATTAGTGCTTTTCCTTTAATGGTGTAAAAATTTCCGGAAGATAATTCAATTGCAGTAACACCCATGAATTTTTTACCATCGTGAATAATTGATGTTACAAACCATTCGTTAAGATATTCAATATTATCAAATTTTTGACATGTGTCATACAATGTTTGCATTTCAAAGAAACCAACTTTATCAGATGCATATGTTGCTCTAGGAAAACTATAACCACCAAAATTTCTTTGATCAATTCTACCATCATCTCGTCTAGACCAAGGCATTCCCCAATGATCTAATTGATGAACTTCTTTAGGCATTTCAACACAAAGTCTTTCTGCAACATCCTGGTCTGCAAGAAAGTCACTTCCTTTTACAGTATCATAAACGTGAGATTCAATTGTATCACCTTCATCTTCAAAAAGAACTGCAGCAGTTCCACCTTCTGCAGAAACAGAATGAGAACGCATTACCTGAACTTTAGAAACAACTCCAATCTTGAGATTTGGGCCTTTCTTTGCAGCAGAAATTGCTGCTCTTAATCCTGCAAGGCCAGAACCACAAATTATAAGATCAAAATCTAATGAATTAGCCATTTTTAATACAAAATAGTATTTTTGGGTTAAATATGAAGTATTGTTCAGCAATATTCAGAAATATTAAAATATATCACTAGTGATATCACTAGTGATGATTTCAGAGTGGTTTCAAAGAGTAGGAAGTTCAGTACCAAGAGGATTTTCAAGATATTTCATTTTGGAATTACTAAAAGAAAAAACATACACAGGAAAAGAAATTATCGATTATGCAATTGAACAAAGTAATGGAATTTGGAAACCATCTCCAGGATTAATCTATCCATTATTAGGCAGATTACTAGATGAAAAATTAATTGAAGAAACAAAAGATGGTAGATATCAATTAACAAAATATGGTTCAGAGACGGCACAAGATGTCGATAAAATTAATGATATTGTTAAAAATCAATTGGATGTTCTTTTTAGATTAGGGAATGTAGGAAGATTTGTTGCATTAGATTTACTAGAAAAAATTTCATCAATGGGTTCGATTTTAAGTTCAAACTTGACAAATATGACAGATGAAGAAACTCAGAAATACAAAAAATTTCTCCAAGATGAATTAAATAAAATGGATGGAAAGAAAGTTAAGAAAAAAGGAAAAGAAATCAAAATAGAATAATTAATCTGATATTAAAAATTAAAATCATAAATAATTCAAAAAAAGTAGAAACTTATGAAAAAATTATCTAGTATGATAAAATCAAAAAAACCTCTTGTAATTCCAGGAGTATATGATGCAATTGGTGCTAAAATTGCAGAAAATGTTGGATTTGATGCAATGTTCCAAACTGGATATGGAACTTCAGCAACATTGTTTGGAATGCCAGATTATGGATTTATTGGTGCAACCGAAACAGTTGATAATGCAAGAAGAATTTCAAACGCGATTTCAGTTCCATTAATTGTTGATTCAGATACAGGTTATGGAAATGCATTAAGTGTTTGGAAATTAGTTAAAGAATTAGAGGCTGCAGGTGCTGCAGGAATTTTTCTTGAGGATCAAAAATGGCCTAAAAGATGTGGACATATGCAAGGCAAAGATGTAATATTACAAGAGGAATATACAGAAAAATTGGGTGCAGCCATTGATGCACGTGAAAACAAAGATTTCATTATTGTAGCTAGAACAGATTCAAGAGCAACTGAAGGATTAGATAAAGCAATTGAAAGAGGATTAGAAAATAAAAAAACAGGTGCAGATGCTGTATTTATTGAAGCCCCAAAATCATTAGACGAAATGAAAAGAATTGGAAAAGAAATCAAAGCACCATTAGTAGCAAATATGATTGAAGGTGGTGCAACTCCAATTAATTCAGCTGAAACTTTAAGCAAAATTGGATTCAACATAATTCTATATCCACTATCTGTATTATTTGCAAATACATTTGCAACTATGAATATTTTAAAGGAATTAAAAAATACAGGAACAACTTCAAAATACAAACAAAAAGTAGTAAATTTTGATCAATTCAATAATTTAGTTGAATTAGATAAATTCAAAAAAATGGAAACAAAATACAAATTTTCAAAAAGAAAATAAAAAATTTTAAGTAAAGTACGATTAAGATTCGTTTCTCTTTACTTCAATTTCTATTGTTGAAACATTTCGGGTTCTACCATCTTCAGATTCTAAAGATTCTGAATCAATTTTGATATTGCCAATGGAATATCCGGCATTTTCAGTTTTTCGTGCAACAATTTGTGCTACATCTACTGCACGACCTATACTTAGTCCCCGAGCTTTGATGTTTACGGATGGTACATTTGCTAATTGAATTAGCGTCGATGTTACATATGCCATCAATGGTTTTTTACCAATGAATATGGTGTCTCTTGTTTCAGTGGACATGGATAATATAGTATTTAACGATAATTTAAAGTTAAAATGAATTTTTTATTAAAATTATAAAAATATTGAGAAAATCTAGGATTATTAAGTTCAAAATTTAATTTAAGATATGTCAGAAGAAATTTTAAGAATTTTAGAAACAGGGGAAAGTCAAAAAAAAATTGAAATTTTAGAAACACTACATGATACAGATAATTTGAAAATATTACAACAAATTATTTCAAGATTAAATGATGACAGTATACAAGTTAGAGGTGAAGCATTTAATGTACTACTATTAAATCAAAATGAAATCTCAAAAATTTTAATTGAAAATCTTAATTCTACAAATAAAAACATCAAAGGTTTTACATCACTAGTATTAGCTAACAGAAATGAAAAAAATGCAATTCCAGAAATTATCAAAATTGTAAATGATAAACATGAAAGAGTAAGATCTTGTGCGATTGGTGCTTTAGGATATCTAAAAGCAGAAAATATTTCAGAAATTGTTTTAAAATTAATTTCAGATTCTAGTTTAGAAGTACAAATTAGTGCATTAAATACTGCAATTCAAACAAAAATTTCAATTCCTGAAGAAAAAATTAAAGAAATATCAAAAAATAATGATGTTCAAATAAAAAATCTATTATTAAAATTAAAAAAATAAGTGGACCGAAAGGGATTTGAACCCTTGATCCGATGCATGCCATGCACCTATCCTACCAGACTAGACGACCGGCCCAATAATCAGAATTCTGATTGAATAATATTTTTTAAATTGGTTATTAACGTTTAGCGATTAATTATAAGAAACAATTGAAACTAGCACAATATATTTAAGATTCGAGATGATGGATGAATTATCTTGGTAGTAGATAATAAAGCAACTGTCACTTATGTTCAATTATTAAAAGAAGATCTTCTTGTAATGAGAATTGTGCCAAAAGATGGTCCAATTCCAGATTATGAAGCAGGTCAATTTCTCACATTAGGCTTACCGAATAAACTAGATGGTGGAAAAATTGTTAGAAGAGCATATTCGATTGCATCACATCCTGAAAATAAAGAGTATATTGAATTTGTAATCAGATGGGTAAGAAAACCACTTCCAGGTAGATTAACAACTCAATTATTTGATGTAAAAGAAGGAGACGAAATTCTTTGGTTAAAACCTGCTGGTAAGGCATTAGGAATTAGTCAAGAACTACCAAATGGTGAAAAGGATACAAGACGAATTGTCTGCATTGGCGGTGGAACTGGATTAGCACCATTTGTCAGTTTTGCACAGCATCTTCATGATACAAACGACAAAAGAGAGATCGTTGTTTTGCATGGTGCAAGTTATGTTGATGAATTAAGTTACAAACAACTTTTGACTGATTTAGAAAATGAAAGTCTTGATAGAGGTAAAGATAAGTGGAATTTCAAATATAGGGCAGCAATCAGTAGACCTGATGAGTGGACTAATCGTTCATGGATTGGTCATAAAGGTAGGATTGAACAATTTTTGAGACCTACTGATAATGGTAAATCTGCTCTTGAAGAATTAGTTGGTGAAAGAATTACTAAAGAAAATACCATTTTCTATGTATGTGGTTGGCAAGGAACAATTGACGGAACAATGGATTATTTGAGTAACAAAAATTTTGTCACTGAAAAAAATAAACGTGAAGATGGAAGTTTTGAAGTTAAATTCGAATCTTATGGTTAAATTTTTTCTAACTAAATGATTATCAAATGATTATCATTAGATTATCAATTTTTAAGATCATGAAAAAATGATTATGTTTAAAACCATCTAAAATTGTGACAAATTATTGAAAAAGATTGAAGCTGTCATCAATCGAAAAAATTATCCCACAATCCGTGAGAAATTGGATACTTTAGGCATAGATATTATTGATAAAAGAAATTTAGAAGATAGCAAATTTGTAAGTCAATCAAAAGGTTCACGAGTGGGAGGTTCTTCTCTTAGATCCACAATGCTTGCAAAAATTGAATTGGCAATGTCTGATAAACAAGCACGAGAAGTAGTAGATATTATTTCCAAAAACTCAGGACTTCCTAAATCTGCACCAAGTAAAATTTTTGTTTTTGAAATGCAAGAGTCAATTGAACTCAATTCACTTCATGGTGAATCTGAAGTTGAATCAAACGATGAACCTGAGGAACAATTTTCTGTTGCCCCAAAGTTTGTGACTAAACGTAATAGGTTGGTTCCACTTCAAAAAAGAACTCTGTACAAATTAGAACAATATTATGATAAACATAGTGAGGTTTTAGCATCTGATTATAGAATTCGTTCATTTAGTGATTTTGTTAATTATTGTATTATGAAATATTTACCTACCTTAGATAAACAACTAAAGAATCAAACAATTCTTTATGAAGACGTATTGTAAGTAGAATCAATTTTTTGTTTTAATAATTTTTATTTTATTATATTATCTAATGTAACTTCAATTGCTACTCTTTTTTCATTAGCTCTTTGTTCTCCTGGATATTTCAATTGAGAAAGTTTTTCATTTAACTTTTCATCTGTTACAGGTGCAGCTTTTCCAGAAAACTCCATGTTATTGTATTGAATTTTAACTTCTGGGTTTGCAATTGCGTTTTGATACCAATCTCCATCTGGACGATGTCTTGAAAAATATATTTTCTCATTATACTTTACAGCCCTTAACCATACTGAATGTGGATTCCCTGTTTTTCTTCCCTTTGTAACTAATATTGGCCGAAATCTTTCTTCCTTAATTTCCATGCCTAACATAATCTGTCAAGTAATTTAACCCCATTGCTAGAAATTTCTAATATTTGATATGATAAGGAAATTTATCAATAATTATACATGTCAGTGAAACTAGAAGGAATGCCTGAAAACATAGCCACAGCTGATACCTTTACTGGAAAAAAAGTAATTGATAGAGAAGGAATTCAATATGGAAAGGTCAAACACATACACATTCACCAAGACTCCCTTTCTGTATCTGGTGTAACAATTCACCAAGGATTCAACAAAGATTATTTCCTATCTCATGATTACATAGACAAATTTTCTGATGAACAACTACTTCTTAGTAGACCTCCTGTCAGAACTGGAATCCCAGTGGTAGACATTGATAGCCATAAAATTGGAAAAGTCAAAAGACTACACAAACATCCAGACACCAATGAATTGGAATCAATTGAAGTAAGTCATGGCTTGATGCATTCAAAAATTCTATCCAAATCTGAAATTTGGGGAATAGGTGAAAAAATTATCCTAAGAATGACTAAAGAAGAATTCAAAAATATTGAATGAATCTTTAAAATTCTTTTTTATTATTTTTTACTTTTTTGCACACTTTTCACAAACTGGACTTCCATCCTCTAATGTAATTTCCACATTTGATGAGTGACATTTTTGACATAATCCTTTCATAACTCATATCTTTGAGATACTCTTTTTAAATTTTATATTATCTTCTCTGATCGAATACTTAGCAATTTATAATTCCCAAATCAGTTCAAGTCATTGTATTCAATAGAAACAAAATCTCTTACAAAATCATTTGGTGATTTAGTTGCAGTAAATGATATTTCTTTTTCTGTTGAAAAAGGCGAGATTTTTGGATTCTTGGGACCTAATGGAGCCGGTAAAAGTACTACTATGATGATCTTTACTACTCTACTAAAACCGACAAATGGAAATGCACTTGTTGGAGGCTTTGATGTAATAAAAAATCCAAAACAAGTTAGAGAAAATATTGGATTTGTACAACAAGAAACTACTGTTGATGAATATCTATCTGGGCGTGAAAATCTGTTATTACAGGCAAAATTAAACCATATTCCAAAAAATGAAATTAATCAAAGAATTGATGAAGTTTTAGATTTAATTGAACTTTCTGATAAACAAGATGAAGCTGTAGTTACATATTCTGGAGGAATGAGAAAAAGATTAGATATTGCTGGAGGTCTTTTACATCATCCAAGAGTTTTATTTTTAGATGAACCTACAGTTGGATTGGATATTCAAACTAGAAGAAAAATTTGGCAATACATTAAAAAAATTCATACACAATTTGACATGACAATTTTTCTTACAACTCACTATATGGAAGAGGCAGATAGTCTGTGTGACAGGATTGGAATTATAGATCATGGAAAAATCCAAGTAATTGATACTCCTAAAAATATGAAAAATGATCTTGGTAATGAAATAATATCATTAGTCATTGAAAGTAATAATAATTATGATTCATTTTTACTAGAACTTAAAAAAATTGAATTTATTAAAAAAATTAATGAAGATGATTCAAAATTAATTCTTTTTACTTCAAATGGCACTGAAGTAATTCCTCAAATTTTCCAAATATCTTCAGAACTTGGAATCAAAATTAAATCTATTTCTTTAACTCAACCAACACTTGATGATGTTTTCATTTCTTATACTGGACATGAAATTCGAGATGATGATTCCAAATTTAACAGAAGACGTGAACATGCAAAAATGAAGAGGTTACGACAATGAACACGATAGTCTATGATGCATATACAATTTTTTGGAGAGAGTTAAAGAGATACAAAAAATCTCGAAGTGGAGTTTTAATTCGATTAATTCAACCTGCAATTTGGATTATAGTTGTAGGAAATATTTTTTCTGAAACTCAGCCTTTAATTCAGTCCGTAGGCTTTGAAGGTGAATATATTGAATTCATGGCTCCTGGTGTCATAATTTTAACTGCAATTTTTACTAGTATTTTTGGTGGTGTTAACACACTATGGGATAGGAGGTATGGTTTTATGAATAAGGCATTGACTTCACCAATTTCACGTTCAGCAATTGCAGTTGGAAAAATGTCTGCTATTTCTTTGATTGCTGCTTTACAAGCAAGCTTGATAATAGGAATTGCATTAGCTATTGGTGTTACATTTCCAAATCCTTTGATGATAATTCCTATTATGGGAATTGTAATTTTATTCTCATTAGGATTTTCGGGAATTTCTGTTACTTTAGCTGCTACTGCAAAATCTCAAGAGACGTTTTGGGGTATGATCAATTTACTTGGTATGCCGTTATTCATGTTGAGTCCTGCATTATTCCCATTGGAATTATTGCCTGATTGGCTTGCAGTAGTAGCAAAACTAAATCCTGTTACTTACACCATTTTGTTAGTTAGAGAATTGATGACAGGTGTTTCCGAGGGAGGCGTACCTATTTTGCTTAGTGTTGGAGTAATTTTTGCATTTGTTATTGCAATGGTTGCTATTGCAAGTTATGTTTTCACCAGAGAAGTGAATAAACCATTTTAAAAAATCAACCATATGTTTTGAAAATATTTTGGTGATCAATTGAAATTTTATCGATCCTCTGTTTCTATATAGTACAATATACTTTATGGTGTGTTTCCTTAAGTCTATTTACTCAATGTAATCTGTATGGGACAATGGCTATCATGGGTAAAATCCAATGAAAAAGAACTTTTATCACTTTTAACTAATTTGGCAAAAAAATCAGTTGAGACCTCTGAAGCAGTTGTTGTTTTATTTAATGACCTTAGTAATGCTGAACAAGTGCAAAAAATTCATAGACTTGAAACAGAAGCTGATGTTTTAACAAGAGATATTTTTTCTGAACTAAATAGAACTTTCATTACTCCATTAGATCGTGAAGACATGCAAAGAATTGCATCAAAAATTGACGACGTAATTGACTTCATGGATGGTATTGCATCTAGGGTGTATAGTTACAAAATTACTGAATCTCCTGCATATTCTGAACAAATGGCCGAAGAATTGGTAAAAGCAACAAAAGAAGTTGAATATATGATTTCAAAATTACAACGAATTAAAAATCCTAAAGATATGATTCAACATTGCAGAAATACTAGTGATATTGAGCATACTGTTGATGATTTGTATCGAGATGCTATACGTGAATTATTTGAATCCAAAGATGCGATTCACATCATTAAACTAAAAGATATCTATGAAACAATGGAAACTGCTTCAGACAGATGTGTTGATGTTGCAGATGTCATTGAAGATATCGTACTGAAATATACTTGAGATGGTAAAATGTTAGAGATAGCAATAGGCGCAATTATAGTAGCATTAATCTTTGATTTTGTAAATGGCTTTAATGATTCTGCAAACTCTGTTGCTACTGTCATAGGAACCCGTGTTCTAAAACCTCTTCATGCTGTAGGATTATCTGCTGCAATGAATTTCATTGGTCCATTTGTTTTTGGAGTAGCAGTTGCAACAACTATTGCAAAAGGAATTGTTAGTCCTGATGACATTACAGTATACATGATTATAGGTGGATTGGCTGGAGCAATTTCATGGAGTACACTTTGTACTTACTTTGGATTACCTATTTCCAACAGTCATTCTTTAGTGGGAGGAATAATGGGTGCAGGAATTGCAGGATTAGGATTTGAAAAATTAGTTTATGGTGGTTTGACAAAAGTTTTTGCAGGAATTATAATTGCTCCAATCGGTGGAATCATTTTTGGTGTCATAGTTACTACTTTGATAATTACTATTTTTGCAACTAAAAAACCTGGTCCAGTAAACAAAACTTTTGGAAGATTACAGATAATTTCTTCAGCATGGTTTGCTTTAACTCATGGTGCAAACGATGGACAAAAAACAATGGGAATTATTGTTTTAATTTTATTCTCTGCTGGACTTATCCCAGAACTTGAAATGCCTCTATGGGTAATTTTTGCAGCAGCAGCTGCTATGGGTCTAGGTACTTTCTTTGGAGGATACAAAGTAATCAAGACACTTGGTGTAAAAATTACAAAACTCAAACCATATCAAGGATTTGCTGCAGAAACTAGTGGTGGCTTAATGCTTGCAGTATTTGCAATATTTGGAATTCCTGCAAGTACGACCCATGCCATTACAGGTACCATTATGGGTTCTGGTGCTGCTAGAAGAAAACGTGCAGTAAGATGGAAAGTAAGCAGACAAATTGTTTTCTCATGGGTAATTACAATTCCTGGTGCAGCTGGAATGGCAATTGCATTTACATATGTAATTCACTTATTCGTATAACTTTACATTGATTTTTATTTCGACAATTTTGCCCACAAACATTACTAATGGATATTTTACAATTAATACAAGCTAATCTTCTTACTCCGATAATCTTATTTTTCCTCTTTGGAATTATTGCTGCTAGAATAAAATCTGATTTAAAAATCCCTGCTGCAATATCCGAATTCTTACCTATCTATCTTTTAGCTGCAATTGGACTTCATGGTGGTATTGAGATGCGCAATACTGGATTTGAAAATATGCTTGTGCCAATGTTTGTTGCAATTGGACTTTCTTTATTATTTACACTGAATCATTATCAAATTTTAAAAAGATTGGGAAAATTCAATCTCTTTGATTCGTATGCACTAGCATCAACTTATGGTGCAGTTGGTGCAGTACATTTCTCTGTAGGTTTATCCTTTTTGAAAAACCAAGGTGTATCATCTGAAGGATATATTGCCGCAATTCTTGCAGTTCTTGAACCTCTTGCTTTCATTTTGGCAATATTCATGACAAATATGGCAGTATCAAAACAGATCAGAGCAAAAAGAAAATCAGTTGGAGATGATACTTCGACTGAAATTGATGTTGGCTTAAATCAAACAAAAACAAAACTTTCCAAAGTATTACATGAATCTATTACAGGTAAAGCAATTGTAATTCTTCTTGGTAGTATTGTAATTGGTTACATTATTGGTGAAGAGGGTTTTGAACCAATTAAAATTGTATTTGATGAAATGTTTACTGGTGCAATTGTAATTTTTATGATTGAAATGGGTATTATTGCTGGTCAGAGATTAGGTGATATCAAAAAAGTAGGAATCTTTCTTACTGCTTTTGCAATTCTAATACCTACATTCAATGGAGTAATTGGTGTTTTAGTTTCAACTGCTATTGGATTGAGCCTAGGTGGTTCGGTAATGTTTGGGTTACTTCTTGCTAGTGCATCTTTTATTGCAGCTCCAGCAGTTTTACGTCAGGCAATTCCTCAGGCAAAGCCCAGTCTATACATTACATCTGCTTTAGGAATAACTTTCCCCTATAACATCATCGTTACCTTGCCTTTGTTATTTGCATTATCTTCAATACTTCATTCGGGTGAAACGATAGACTTATTCAATTTCATTACTGGAGGATTGATATGAAACTATACAATGTAAAATTACTTACCATCACTTGTGAGATATTGGCACAAGAGAATATTCTTGAAATTTTAAAGAAACATGAAATTAGAGGTTATACAAAATATGAAGTTGATGGAAATGGTGCACGTGGATTGCGTGGACAAGGATTCAAAAATGAAAAAAATATAAAAATTGAAGTAATTATGAGAGAAGAAAAATTACAAGATGTAGCTGAAGAAATATCTAGAACACAATTTGCAAATTTTGCAATAGTCTTGTATGTTAGTGATGTTGGAGTTTTACGTCCTGAAAAATTTTAACAACATTCTTTATCTAAACAAAGATCTGGAATTTCTTTTGATGTTTTTGTAACATTTGTAATTAATTTTGAAAGTTGTTCGTTGGTTATTGTATACATTGCTTTTTTCCCTTCATCTCTGGATTTTACAATTCCACATTTTTTTAATATTTTAAGGTGATGCGACACTAGTGGCTGATCTTTTTTTAATTCATTAACAAAATCATTTACACATAGTTCATGATTTTTTTGTAATAATCCTAAAATTTCAAATCTTGTTTCATCACATATGCATTTTAGAAGACTGATTCCGTTCATATCAATTTAAATTTATATAAACTGGTATTTATGTTATTTTATGGATATTCCTAAAAATATTCTATTTGTGTGCGTAGAAAATGCTGGGAGAAGTCAAATGGCTGAGGCATTTTTTAAAAAATTTACTAAAAATCGATTTAATGTAATTAGTGCTGGAACCTCGCCATCATCTACTCTTAATCCAATAGTTATTTCAGTAATGGCTGAAATTGGAATTAATTTGAAAAATCAACAACCTCAGTTATTATCATCATCAATGATTAAAAATTCCAATAAAACTATCAACATGGGATGTATGGATAAAGAATCATGTCCATCATTGTTTGTTAAAGATGTTGATGATTGGAATATTGAGGATCCTAAAGGAAAATCAATTGATGATGTAAGAAAAATTCGAGATCAAATCAAAAATGACGTTTTGAATTTATTGGATTCACTTGAAAATGATGTTTGATGACTTATTCTAATTTACAAATTTTTACTGTGGAATTAATTGGAACTTTTATTCTTGTAGTTTTTGCTACAGGTTCAATTGTATTTGATGTTGAATTTTTTGACGGAAGTTTGGGAATTCCTTTTGCAGCTGTTGCACCATTTATTGCATTATTAATTGGAGTTTATTCATTTGGAAAAATTTCTTTGGCGCATTTTAATCCTGCCGTAACTATTGGATACTATATTACGGGACACATAACAAAGATTCAAGTTTTGTATTATTTAATTGCAGAAATTATTGGCGCCTTATTGGGTTCCCTTTTTGTATTAAGCTTTATTGGAGAAAAACCAAATCTTGGTGCTAATGCCCCTAATTATGATTTTTCAATCTTTTTGATATTTCCTGTGGAAGTTTTAGCTTCTTTGATGTTAATGGCTGTAATTTTCTATGTTGTATACACTA
>Ga0208764_10002229_pt1 | contig 12241 bp, 11 predicted proteins | sample ETNtaG_18_FD_185762 | JGI IMG/M metagenome (GOLD analysis project Ga0208764, IMG submission 185762) | Marine microbial and viral communities from oxygen minimum zone, Eastern Pacific Ocean - ETNP201302SV91 (SPAdes) (version 2) | ecosystem: Environmental > Aquatic > Marine > Oceanic ... | reverse complement strand
CTGTTGAATTTTTTTGTTAAGTCTAGATTTATGTCTTGCTGCTTTGTTTTTATGTATTAGTCCCTTCATAACCAATTTATCAATCACAGACGTTGCTTCTTTAAAATTAGCATTTGACTGCTCTTTATTCTTTTCAGTGAGAGATTTTAAAACTTTTTTAATACTTGTTCTAAAATTGGATTTTTGTGACGCATTTCTAATGTACGATTTTTGAGCCTGTCTGACTCTTTTTCTTGCTTGAGATGTATTTGCCAATGTATTTTCTCCATTTAAAAGGTAAAATAAAACAAGATTATCTCAGTGAAGAGATTGCCTGTCAATAAAATATATGTAAATGAGTACTCAAATTAACCAAAATAAACCAAATTCATTGCTTAAATCTTCGTTTGTGGTTGGTGGTATGACCTTTATATCAAGAATTTCTGGATTCATGAGAGATATTGTGTTTGCCAATATTTTTGGAGCTTCTGCTAGCACTGATGCTTTTTTTGTAGCTTTTAAAATTCCTAATTTCTTCAGAAGATTATTTGCTGAAGGGGCTTTTATACAAGCATTTGTTCCTGTTCTAAATGAATTTAAAATAAAAAACCCATTGCAGCTTAAAAAATTTCTTAGTTATATCCAAGGAAATTTACTCATAATTCTAATATTTGTCACAGTAATTGGAATTATTTTTTCTGACACAATTATTAATATATTTGCTCCTGGTTTTTCTCAAACAGAAAATAGACATGTTGTTGCATCGGAAATGCTACAAATAACTTTTCCATATTTATTATTTATATCTCTTACTGCTTTATCAGCTGGAATATTTAATACATTTAATAGGTTTTTATTGCCCGCAATTACACCAGTAGTGCTTAATATATCTTTAATTACTGCGGCATTATATTTTACCCAATATTTTACTACACCTATAATAGCTTTGGCATACGGTGTTCTTGCTGCTGGAATCTTACAGTATGCAATGCAAATGCCGTTGCTATATAAAATTGATTTATTAGTAATGCCAAAAATAAATTTTAAATTTGAAGGTGTAAATAGAGTAATAAAATTAATGTTGCCAGCAATGCTAGGAACAGCTGTTGTACAAATTAATCTGGTTATTGATTCTATAGTAGCCTCTATGCTTGCGGTTGGAAGTATAAGTTGGCTATATTATTCAGATAGACTTGTTGAATTTCCATTGGGTATTTTTGGGATTGCTATTGCAACAGTAATCTTACCAGCATTATCAGAAAAATTTTCAAAAGACGACATGAATGATTATAAAAAAACTTTGAATAACGCTGTTAATATTGCAATTGTATTTAGTCTTCCAGCAATGTTTGGTTTAATGATTTTATCAGAACATATAATATCAACACTTTTTGAGTATGGAAGTTTTGATATCAATGATACTGCTATGAGTTCATTAAGTTTGTTAGCTTATGCTGTTGGTCTGCCAGCATTTATCCTTATGAAAGTTTTATTGACAGGGTTCTTCTCTAGACAAGATACTAAAACCCCAGTTAAGTATGGAATAATTGCTGTAATGTTTAATATTGTTATGAACATATCCGTAGTTTTATATTATTTTCAATATCCTTTTCAAGGAGCTCATAGTCTGTTAGCACTTGCAACATCTGTTTCTGCATGGATACAGGTAATTCTGCTATATAGAAAATTGCGAATATTAGGGTTAGTCCAAAAAAATGCTCTTATATCTTCATCTAGTATTAAATCACTATTGAGCTGCATATTAATGAGTACAGCACTCTTTTATACATTAATAGATATAAGCAATTGGTCAGATAAAATTTATTACATGAGGGGATCACTGCTGATTGGTTATATAATTTTTGGGTCCATAATTTATGCATTCGTTATGTATTTATTTGGTTATAACATAAAAAAAATAATATATGAAAATTATAAAAAATCTTAATGAAATTAAAGGCGATATAAAACCTTGTTCAATTACCATAGGTAATTTTGATGGTATACATGAAGGGCACCGCGAACTAATTATAAATACTGTAAATTTATCAAAAAAACATAATTTAATCCCTACAGTGATGAGTTTTGATCCTTTTCCTGAAGAATATTTTGATGATCCAAATTTTTTTAGATTAATGAATCATAATGATAAAATTGATGCTTTTAATGAATTAGGTATTAAACAAGTTATATTACTGCCATTTACTAAAGAATTTTCTCAAATAGAAGCAGAAATATTTATTTCTGATATTTTAATAAAAAAACTAAAGACAAAAAAAATTACCGTAGGAGAAGAATTTAAGTTTGGTTATAGAAGAAAAGGAAACTGGCAATTACTCAACCAAAATAAAAATTTTTCATTATCTAAAATAGATATACTGTCTATCGCTGATAATAAAATTGGAAGTTCTTACATAAGAAAATTACTCATTGATGGAGAAGTTAGCCAGGCGAATCAGTTATTGAGTAAGCCCTTTACAATTTCAGGGGTAGTAGTACATGGCGAAAAACGTGGTCGCAAGCTTGGTTATCCAACTGCCAATATTGAGATATGTAAATCTCACCCAATAAATGGTATATTTTTGGTTGAGGTATTAATTGATAATAAAGACAAACATCACGGTTTAGCAAGCATAGGAAATAAGCCTACTTTTTCAGGAAAAAGTGATGTCCTCGAAGTTTTTATATTTAATTTTGATTCAGACATATATAAAAAAGATCTAAAAATTTATTTTATAAAAAAACTCAGAGAACAAATTAAATTTAAAAATGAAAAAGATTTAAAGATACAGATGAATGAAGATTATAAAAAAGCTATTCAAATACTTAATGAAATAAATGGACTATAAAGAAACCTTAAATTTGCCTTCAACTAAATTCCCAATGAAGGCTAACTTGCCTAATAAAGAACCTGACATTCTTAAATTTTGGAATGATATAAATTTATATAATGAAATTAGAAATAAACAAGAAGGCTGCAAAAAATTTATATTACATGACGGTCCTCCATATGCAAATGGAGATATACATATTGGGCATGCTGTTAATAAAATTTTAAAGGATATGGTGGTTAAAAGTAAAACCATGTCAGGGTTTGATGCGCCATTTATACCAGGTTGGGATTGTCATGGCTTGCCTATAGAATTAGTAGTAGAAAAAAAATTTGGAAAATCAAAATTTAAAGATGATAAAAATGCTTTTAGAAAAGCGTGTAGAGATTATGCTGGCAAACAGGTAGAAAAACAAAAAAATGATTTTATAAGACTTGGTGTATCAGCTGATTGGCAAAATCCGTATTTAAGTATGGAAAATAACTTTGAAGCATCTACAGTTGAAAGTTTATCTAAAATTTTATCTAATAATCATATATATTTTGGATCTAAACCTGTTCATTGGTGCATAGAATCAGAATCTGCTCTTGCGGAAGCAGAGGTTGAATATCATGAAATAACCTCAGACTCTATATATGTATTATTTAAACTTATAAATCAAACATCTTTTATAAAGAATATAAATTTAAAAGATTTAAACGAAGATATTTATTTAGTTATATGGACAACGACTCCATGGACTTTACCAGCTAATCGCGCGATAGCTATTAATCAAAACATTGAGTATGTATTGCTGAATTTAAGTGGTAAAACATTAGTAATAGCTTCGGATTTAGTAGACTCGCTTATAGAAAAACTTAGAGCTGAAAACTTTAAAATTATTAAAAAAATTAAAGGAGCTGATCTTTTAAATTTTAATGTTGAACATCCTTTTTATAATCTAAGTGTACCTATAATAGAAGCTAATCATGTTACAACAGATGCTGGAACTGGATTAGTCCATATCGCACCAGGGCATGGTCAAGATGATTATATTGCTGGCATAAAAAATGATTTGGAAATATTTAATCCTGTAGATGATAAAGGGGTTTTTATTAAATCGCTTGAATTTTTTGGAGGAATCCATGTTAGAAAAGCAAATGAGCCTATTATGGACAAATTAAAGGAAAATAATAGATTGCTTAATCATCACAAATATAAACATAGTTATCCTCATTGTTGGAGATTTAAGACTCCGTTAATCTTTAGAGCAACTCCTCAATGGTTTATAAGCATGGATAAAAATCATCTAAGAAAAAAAGTTAATGATGCTATTGATAAAGTTAATTGGTTGCCAAGCTGGGGATATGAAAGAATTAAGAAAATGATTGAAAATAGACCTGACTGGTGTATTTCAAGACAAAGATTTTGGGGAGTGCCAATACCATTATTTATTAGCAAAGAAAATAATGAGCTTCATCCCGATACAAATAATATCTTAAAAAAAGCAATAGAAATTATTAAAAAAAGTAATATAGAAGGCTGGTTTGATTATGATAAAAAGACATTACTCAATAAGGATAAAGATAAATATCATATTATTACCGACACTCTAGATGTATGGTTTGATTCTGGTATCACTCATATGGCTGTGCTTAAAGAAAAAAATATTAATCAAATAGCAGATTTATATTTAGAAGGATCAGATCAACACAGGGGTTGGTTTCAATCTTCTTTAATAACATCGATAGCAATAAATAATAAAGCCCCATATAAAACAGTATTAACTCATGGTTTTGTTGTTGATGCTGAAGGACAAAAAATGTCTAAATCGCAAGGCAACGTTATTTCTCCCCAAGATATTATAAAAAATAAAGGATCAGATATTCTTCGTCTTTGGGTAGCTACAACAGATTATACAAAAGAAATGCATATATCTGATGAAATTTTAACCAGAACAACCGAATCATATCGACGCATAAGAAATACAATGAAATTCTTGTTATCCAATATAAATGACTTTAATTTTAATAATGACGCAATTCATGATTCAGATATGAGCATATTAGATAAATGGATTATAAATGAAACAATTATTTTACAAAACAATATACAAAAAAATTATGAAAATTATAAATTTCATCAAGTTATGCAGGATATACAAAATTTTTGCACAATACATCTTGGTGGATATTATCTAGATATCATTAAGGATAGATTATATACATCTAAACAGAATGGAATAGCGAGAAGATCATGTCAAACTGCATGTTATAAAATATTAAATATCTTAAATGCATGCATTGCTCCTATACTCTCTTTTACAGCTGAAGAAATTTATAAATTTATTCCAAACGCTAATCAAAAATCAGTATTTTTAGAAAATTGGCCTACTTATAATATAGAAATTAGTCAAAAGGAATTATCTATTGCAAATATATTGTTTGATATAAGATTAAAAATATATAAAAAACTAGATGATGCAAGAAATCAGAATTTAATAGGATCATCTTTAGATGCTACAATTACATTACATGCAAATACAAAAATTTTTACTCTATTAAAAGATTTTGAAGATGAATTAAAATTTATTTTCATATCATCTCATTGTAAATTAATAAAATCTGATGATGTGGAAGACATTGATGTTGTAGTTGAAAAAAATATACATGAAAAATGTGATAGATGTTGGCATAAAAATGAGACCGTTGGAAAAATCGAAGATCATAAAAAAATATGTTCTAGATGTTATGCTAATATATTTGAACAAAGTGAAATAAGAACTTTAGGATAATGAGGCTTCTCCCATTACTTACAATATTTTCAGTGATTGGTATAGACTACTTCTCTAAAATTTATATTCAAAATATTTTAAAAAATAAGACACATTTAATATTAAATGATTACATAATACTGGAAAAAATATATAACAAAGGATTTATGTTTAGTATTGCCCATTCAAATTCAATTTTTATCAACTATTCTATTTTGTTTGTGTTAACAATTATAATTTTATATCTAATATATATATTTATTCATACTTTGCCTAAATTAAATAATTATTTAATTATTGCATGGTCATTCCTAATAGGTGGTGGGTTAGGAAATTTTATTGACAGACTAATTGATAATAAAGTTTTTGACTTTATTATTGTACATTATAAAGATATCTATTTTCCTGGGGTTTTTAACCTTGCTGATAGTTTCATTAGTATTGGATTAATAATTATTTTATTTGAACACTTTTTTACACAAGATGAAAAAAATCATAAAATTTAATTCTATAATTTCTTTACATTATTCAATATCAAATACCAATGATTTTGAATTTGAATCAACTTTTAATAAAAATCCTATAAAATTTAAAATTGGAGATGGAACAATACCACAAAAATTAGAGATCCCTTTATATGGTCTAGAAGAAGGGGTAGAACAAACTTTAATGTTAGAACCCCAGGATGCTTTTGGTATAAGAGATGCAAAAAGGTCAAAAACTATCTCTAAATCACTTTTTCCTAACCAGGATATGATAAAGTTAAATAATATAATTGAAGTAGATGCTAAAGAAAAAAATGATAAAACTAACACTACATTTGCTATGATTAAAAAAATAAATAATGACGATGTTGTTTTAGATTTAAATCATCCACTTTCAGGAATTACAATAAAATTTAAAGTAAAAGTTATAAAAATATATGAATAATATACTCTCAAATACAAAAATAATTCTTGCAACACCAAGAGGTTTTTGTGCGGGAGTAGAAAGAGCTGTAGAAATTTTAGATAAAGCAATAACAGCATTTGGCTCTCCAATATATGTTAAGCATGAAGTTGTGCATAATAAGTTTATAATCGATGATTTTAAAAATAAAGGAGTCATATTTATAGAAGACATTAAAGAGGTCCCAAATAATTCAATATTAATTTATAGTGCTCATGGCGTTTCAATACAAGTAAAAGAAATTGCAAAATCAAAAAATTTAAAAATTTTTGATGCAACTTGCCCGCTTGTAACGAAAGTTCATATGGAAGTACATAAGTTTGCAAAATTTGGTATTGATGTAATTTTAATTGGACACAATGGCCATCCTGAAATAGAGGGAACTATAGGTCAATATAAGTCTGATAATGGGAAAATACATTTGATTGAGAATATAAAAGATGTAGAAGAAATAAATATTACTAATACAAATATTGCATACGTTACACAAACAACTCTATCAATTGATGACACACAAAAAATTATTGAAGCTCTTATTAAAAAATATCCAAAAATAAAAGGGCCTGCAAAAGATGATATATGTTATGCGACGCAGAATAGGCAAGATGCAGTTAAATCAATACTTAATTACTGTGATTATTTACTAGTTATAGGATCACAAAATAGCTCTAATTCGAAAAGGTTGGCTGAACTTGCTATAAAAAATAATATTCCTTCCATGCTGATTGATGATAAAAATGATGTAAATTTAAAAATACTAAAAGACAAAAAAGTTATAGGAGTAACTGCTGGAGCTTCTGCGCCAAAAATACTATTTGATGATCTATTGAAATACCTAACAGAGAATGGCGCAATAATAGAAGATTTTAAACAACAACTAATAAAAGAAGATGTTGTTTTTAGTGTTCCAAAAGAACTCAGAAATTTATAAATCGTGAGTAACGTTATTGTCCAAACTATCATCGGGTGGTTTATAAGATGGGTCATTAGGGTTTAGGAATATAAACTCATATTTCTTTTCCTCTAATTCTACATAGTCTAATTTACAATTTTTTAAATTAATCATTGAATCTGGTGAAATTATAATATCAATATTTTTAATCTTTAATCTTAAATCCTCTTCTTTTGATTCATCGAAGCCCATTAAATAATTAAATTTATCTTTATCAACATTTACCGCAATTCTTAATGGCCAACCCTTAGAATTTGCTAAATCAGCTGCTTTAGTAATTTGCAATGCTGCATTATCTGTTATTTCAAATATTTGTTTTTGTTTCATAATATTTTTTATCAATAAATGTTAGAAAATTTTCAATCCACCTAGATTGCTTAGTATCTCTTATATGACTATATGAAGCGAGTAAATTTTTATACAAAATTCCGTCATGCTTTTGATCAATTCCATATCCTCTTAATATTTTATAAGCAAATTTATACTTATTTTTTACAAGTGAAATATCTGAATAATGAAATTCATGACAAAAGATACTTTTAGATTTTTGCATCCAAGGGTGTTTATTAGTAGCTTCTAAATTAACATAACCTCTACCAACAGGTTTTTGTTTAACAGATATTATTCCATCAATCACCCCTGACATTTTATATACTTTTGACTTAAATTTAATAGCCTTAGATAAATACATAAGTCCTCCACATTCTGCATATGCTGGTTTATCTAACTCTATAAAATTTTTAATTGATTGCATCATTTTGATATTTTTACTAAGTTTGCTTGCTACTAATTCTGGAAATCCACCTCCAATAAATATTGCATCAACATTAGGGACTTTTGAATCCTTCAATGTATTGAAATATTTAATTTTTATGCCAGAATTTATTAACGCCTCCAAATCATCTAGATAGTAAAAACCAAAAGCTTCATCACGGGCAATGCCTATCGATAAGTGTGAATATTTTAAAGATTGTTTAGTTTTAATTATAGATTTTTTTTCTTTAATCTTATGCGTATTACATAAAGAATGAATATCAACAGATGATTTAATAACCGAGTGTATATCTTTAATAATTTTATTATAATTTTTTTCTACAAATACAGGCTGAAGACCTAAATGTTGTTCAGATATTTTTAATTTGGTATTTTTCCAAACAGATCCTATAACTTTAAAATCTGTATAAAAATTAATAGCTTTCAATATTTTATCTTCGTGCCTAGTTCCATTAATATTATTCAAAATTAAGCCTTTATATTTTACTTTATTATCAAAAGATTTATATCCTTTAATAAGAGGCACTATTCCTCTTGTTGTTCCGCTACAATCTAAGACTAATATAACGTTTAAATTTAAGAATTTTGCAAGGGCAGCATTGCTATCGCTGCCATCTAAGCTTAAACCATCAAATAATCCTTTATTAGCTTCTACAATAGCTACTTCAGATGTTGATGATTTAGATAGAAAAAGTTTTTTGATCTCACTTTTTGTCATAGTATAAAAATCTAGATTGTAACAACTAGTTTTTGAAGCTAATGATAACCATATTGGATCTATATAATCAGGTCCTTTTTTAAATACTGAGATGTTTTTATTCATGCTTTTTAAAACAGCAGATATTCCAATGCTAATAATTGTTTTACCAGAAGATTTTTTTGTAGATGCAATAATGTAAGAATTCAAAATAAAATCCGTTATTTTTTATCTATACTTTTATTAGTAAAATTATTTAAAGGTATTTGTGAGGGTAAAAATTTTAAATTAGCAATCGCAATCAGTATTATAATGAGCGCAAGCGCAATACCACCAACGCCTAATCCCAATTCATAAATGGAAGGTATGTATGGGTGTACAACATTATCATAAAATGAAGACTCAACTATTTTATAATCAGTAAACATTGTTAAAGGATATGCTTGCCCACCAATTATAATTACATACATTGCTTTAAAGCTTCCGATTAAAATTAAAATTGAAGATAAAATTAATGATTTATGACTAGTTTGCTTTTCATTTAAAAGCAATATTAGCGGTATAATAAGGCCAATTAAAAACTGCCCAAGCCAAAAAATTACAGTATATATTCCTCCATTTAATAGAATAAATTTTTCAAATTCTAAATGTTTTGTTATATACATATTCGTTAAATGATATAAAAGTAAAAAATATAAGTTTGCAAAAAGAAACATGATGGTTAATTTTTTTAAATTTTCAATAATTTCTTCAGATAGGAGTGTTTTTTGATAATAATTAATTATTTTTAATATCAAATAATAAACAACTGTTCCATAAAGTAACGACATAACTATGAATAATGGAGCGAGTATGGCTGTACCATATGCTTCTCTTGCTATAAGAAATCCAAAAATTGATCCAGTACCAGTGGTTAAAATAATTCGCCAAGCGAAGGCAAACATACCCGTATATTTTGAAAACCTATTGACTGTGCGATCTAACATTGTCCATATATAGATGGCAAGTACTGCTGCAAATCCTGAATATAAAAAAATATTCCATGCGAATATTGATTTAAAATTGTAGGTTGTCATTGCAACAATTAATCTATCTGGTCTTCCTAAATCTAATACTAATATAGCAAGTCCTGCAATAAGGAAAGCTATAGCAAATAAAGCTGATAATGGTGCAAGTGGTTTATATAGTTTCTTGTCAAAAACGGATGAAATGGATGCAATATTTAATACACCTGATGCAATCACAATAAGTAAAACAGCAAAAATATGTGGAAGCCCCCAAACAATTTGATTATTCATACCTGTAACATAATGTCCTTCTGTCTCCATGTAATGTGAACATAAAAATCCAACTAAAATAATAAAACCCAAACCAAACAATATTTTCCAAAATGTTTTTGATTCTATAATAAACCTTGTGAAAATAATTTTATCCATATTTATAAACCACTATATGTAACTCTTTGTTTTAATTGTAAATCAGCTCTCAATCTTTTGTTATTTTTATTTTTTAAAACTTTATTTATTCTGTTTGATTTATTAGACAAGTCTCCAAAAACTATAGCTCCATGTCCTTCTTTGTGGCAAGCTTCTGCACACGCAGTAGTATCATAACCATGATCAATTCTATTAGCACAAAAATTACAACTTTCAACACATCCTTTCCCACGTGGTGAATTAGTAACTTGTTGTGTTAAATTTTCATGTACAAATGATCTAGCTTTAAAAGGGCATGCCATCATACAATAACGACAACCAATACAGGTATGTTGATTAACCATTACAATTCCATCATCTCTTCTAAACGAAGCGCCTGTTGGGCATACATCACAACATGGTGGATTTTCACAATGTTGACATAACATAGGTAAAGTTTTTATTTTGTCGGTCTTTATATCTTGAACAGTAATTTTTCTTATCCATTGTGGATCTGTATCTGGCCTATCAAAACCATATAAACCATTCTCTTCAATACAAGCATCAATGCATGCGGTACAATTTTTAGCACACTTATCAGTGTCTATGCTCATTGCCCATTTGGTTTCAGAGCTTACCTCTGCATTCAGGGGTTTATTCGCTGCCGCAGTTTTTGAAACAATATCTGGTATAACATAAATGATCGACATAGCTGTTAATGATTTAACTAAAAAATCTCGTCTACTCATGTTATGTTTATTTTGCATTATTGCCATTCTCCATAAGATATTTTACAAGCATATTACTTTTTCTTTGTATATTAGAAAGATTATTTGTATTTTCTGTAAGGTTTTTTCTACCTCTAGGGACTGTAGCGTGGCATGTAAAGCAATCAATATTTACAGCTGTTTTTATATGACAAGTTTGGCAAAACTGTCCATCAGAGTTAATGGGTATTGCTTCACCTTTTTCATCATAAGAAACATGGCAATCAATACAGTTTGCTAAACTATGTTGTTTTGTTCTAATGCCCTTTAAAACTGTTTTATCACGCTGATGATACAAAAACATAAAATGTTCTTTTCTCATTATGTCTGTTGATTCTACACATTGAGTTTGCATATCAGCTTTAGACTTATTGGTTAATGTGTGTCCTTCTTCACCATGTGAAAATAAAGTTGGAGGAATAAAAATAATAATGCTTATGATAAGTCTTCTCAGCAATAGATACACTTTCACTCTCCCAAGTTAACGCTAATGTTGAATTGTTATTCTCCAAGACCCATTTTTATATAACCGGTGGGACATACATCTGCGCATATGTGGCAACCAATACATTTGTTATAATCAGTATCGACATATCTGCCTAGGGTTGCAACATCTTTTTTAACTCTAAAAACTGCATCTTGTGGGCAATATATTACGCAATTATCACATTCAAAACACATCCCACAGCTCATGCATCTTGACGCCTCTTTAATTGCTTCTTCTTCAGTTAAACCGATAATTCTATCTTCATAATGATCTATAACATCATCACCTGTTGGAACTGCCTCGCCTCGTTTTACTCTATCTTCATGCTTGAAATGACCTAAAAATAATTCATCAGATGGAATGATTTCATGGCCAGATCTATCTTCATAATTGTGAACAACGGCTTTGCTATGATCAGTTCCACGTAATTTATCAGGGGTGTGAACTGGAGCATCATAATCATCTGGAGATAAGTTAGTCTCTCTTAATTTATCAAGTAAATCAAAATGATGGACATCTACTTTGGGTCTTCTTTTAAAGTCTTTATTTTCAAAATAGCTTTTGATTGACTCTGAAGCAATTGAACCTTGTCCTATTGCTGTAGTTAATAAATGTGGTCTTATAATATCACCAGCTACA
>Ga0208764_10002224_pt1 | contig 12263 bp, 10 predicted proteins | sample ETNtaG_18_FD_185762 | JGI IMG/M metagenome (GOLD analysis project Ga0208764, IMG submission 185762) | Marine microbial and viral communities from oxygen minimum zone, Eastern Pacific Ocean - ETNP201302SV91 (SPAdes) (version 2) | ecosystem: Environmental > Aquatic > Marine > Oceanic ... | reverse complement strand
AAAGTCGACCTTCGTTATCAACTGTTACAAAAGGATCTAACCTTGCAATATCTTTAATATCTCTATCAATTGATGGTAATGTTTCTAAATCTTCTGCAGTAAAAGTTGATCCTGGTCCTACTCCAAGAGTATCAAAATTAACTGCCTGTCCAGTAACTATTATTTCTTCAATATTTGAACCGCCAAGTTGGATGTTAAGAGTATATTCACCTCCAAGACTTGTATAAATACCTGACCTTAATGAGCTATCACCAGCCTTAGTTGCTCTCACATCGAATGGGCCACCTAATCTCAAGCCTCTTGAATAGAAAGATCCTGAATTATTGGTAGTTGTGGAAGATTTTGTTCCTGAAGGTGTATGTGTTATTTGTATTGAAGCGCCAGATACAGGATTTCCTGATTCATCAACAACAGAACCTCTTATAATGCCAGTAGTTTGCTCAGCCAGAACATTATTTGGAACAATCAGCCATAAAGAAAAAAGAAGTAAGGAAAAGACAGCAAAAGATTTTGAAATATCTTTAAATTTTATAAGAAACATTTGAGACCCTTTATTTAAATTCGATAGAAATTAATAGTTAAAAAAATAATTAAACCAATTAGTTTTTATCATAAATATTATTCAATTAGGATATTTTTTTTATTAAAATCATTATTTTCTGTGAATAAAAAAAATGGCCCGAATAAAATATTCGAGCCACTTAATTTAATTTACTTGGATTTAAAAAGAAGCTTTAAATGTTACTCCAAGTGTTGAAGGTTCATTCCACCAGCCGCGAGTTGTAAGACCGCCAATAGTTGACCATCTTTGCTCTCTCTCATCGGTAAGGTTTCTGCCCCAAAGAGTTACACTATAATTATCAATAGAATAACTAACAGTAGCATTAACATTTTCAATGCTATCAAGGCTACCTAATGGATCATTTGAAGAATTTGATTCCATTTCATCTCTGAAACGATAAGAAACTCTTCCTTTTAATTCACCATTACCAACTATAGTAGTGTACGAAGTTGTAAAACCAAATGTATTTTCTGGAGTATTTCGAGGAACTAAAGCAGAGTTATCAGTAATAATATTATCACCAGTTAAATCAGCAAAATAATTAGCATATCCTGATTCTAAATATCCATATGTTACCATTAAGTCCCAAGCTTCTGAAACTTGATACATAAGTTCTAATTCGAAGCCATCCATCTCAAGTGAAGATGCGTTACGTACAACTGTTGCAACATTCGTTAGGTCAACTGGTATAAGGATAGATTCTTGCTTGTCATCATATTCTGATCTAAAGATAGCACCATTAAGGATCATTCTTCCATCCATTAATGTTGACTTCCAACCAAATTCATAGTTTTTAACGTATTCTGGTTCATAAGATGGATCAATATTGAAGTTAGCCTGACGGCCGAAGAAACCACCACTTTTAAAGCCTTCACTGTAAGTGAAATAGTACATGGAATCATCATTTGGTTGATATCTTAGTCCTACCTTAGGAGTAGTTTCATCCCATTTTGCTTGATATGGAACAGGGGCATATAATGGAGGTCTAGGTTCACCTCTTAATGGATAATATCCGACTCCTTTATTACCACCTAGGAAATCCTTTTCCTCTTCAGTCCATCGGAAACCTGCAGTTAATGTTAACTGATCAGTGATAAACCAATCCGCTGAGAAGAAAACTGCTATAGATTCAGTAGTCTGTGTTTGTCCGTTATTACTAGCAAGATCACTTTCCCAAGGAAGACCTGTTAACTGACTATCTCTACCATATCCTGTTAATGTATCTCCTAGGCCCCATTCACCGACACCAAGACGAGATAGCTGGTAAAACAGATCATAAACATCCCAACTCTGCACATAGTCCACTTCCCAATCATAAACACCAGCAATGAATTGAACTTTTTCAGAGAATTGTGAAGTTAACCTTAATTCGTGACTTGTTTGCTCCCAGTCATTAAAATAATTCATTCTTAAAAGACGTGCAGCAGATCCGTCAAAGTCTTGCATATTTTGTTCATCCATATCACGGTTGGCGTATATGTATGTAAATAAGAAATTTTCAGTATCATAATTTGCAGTTAATATAATTGATTCATATTCATTATCACTAAAGTTTGATCCATCAGATTCTACTGTATCTGGTCCATCAGTTGCATCTTTTTCACAACCATTATTAGGATCAAAACCAATTAGAGAAATTGTACATGCTAATTCACCAACTCTATTTCTATTAACATAAACACCTTGCTCGCTTTGATCTTCCATTACTTCATAATGAACTTTTAAGTTAAATTGTTCAGTTGGCTCCCAAAGAGCAGTAAATCCATAATTTTTCTTATCATCTCCACCAGCGTGAGTATCTAGATAAGTATTGTATACATGACCATCATGCTCAATTTGTGCAGCAAATAATTTTAGTCCTAGCTTATCTTCAATTATAGGTAATTGAACAACAGCTTTTATGTCTTGTCTGCCAAAATCACCAACAGTTACACTTAAATCCGCACCCATCTCATTTAAAGATACAGGTGTACGTATAACATTAAGAATACCGCCGGTTGTATTTTTACCAAAAAGTGTTCCTTGTGGCCCACGAAGAACCTCAATTCTTTCAATATCAAAATTATCAAGAAGAACGCCACTTGCTGTTCCTAAGAACATACCATCCATTACAACACCAATGGCAGGTTCAAAACTTTTATCAACCTCAGATGATGAAACACCCCTAATAGTTATTGCTGCTCCACTACCAATGCCAGGAGTCCTGTTAATATATAGGTTAGGTGCAAAAGCTTGAATATCTTCAATTCTTCTTACACTGCTTTCATCAAGTTGATCGGTTATAGCTGACACAGCCATAGGAACATCTTGAATTGATTCTTCTTTTTTCCTAGCTGTAACAATGATTTCTTCAATTGCATAACTAGGTTGACTTTCTTGCGCAAAAGAAAAATTATTTAATGTAACTGTTAGTGAAAACACTAAAGCTAACAAAAATAGTTTTTTTGGAAACATGGTTTCTCCCCTTAAATTTAATAATTTATTAAGTATTATTGATTCGATAATAATTAATTCAGCAAAATAACGATAAACAATTAAATAACAAGCATTTTCTTAATATTTATGTTAATAATTTTTTCTATTCCAAGAAGAAAAAGATGATTAAAAAACATAAATTTTGTATTGCGCCTATGATTGATTATACAGATAGGCATTGTCGTTATTTTTTTAGACAAATGACTCAAGAAGCTATGCTCTATACCGAAATGGTTGTTGCTGATTCCATAATTTATGGTGATAAAGATTTTTTCTTAAAATTTGATAAAATAGAGCATCCTGTAGGGCTTCAAATAGCAGGAAGTGATCCAATAAAGCTATCTGAAGCTGCTAAATTAGGAGAAGAATACGGATATGATGAGATTAACTTAAATTTAGGGTGTCCTTCAAGAAAGGTTCAAGAAGGTAACTTTGGCGCATGTATGATGAAGGATCTAGATTTAGTTGAAAAATGTTTATCAAAAATAAAAGAATCTGTGAAAGTTCCTGTTACCGTTAAATGTAGAATAGGTCTAGATGATGATGATCCATATCAAGTGTTACCAAATTTTATAGAAAGAATAAAAAAGATTGATATAGATACTTTTATTATTCATGCTAGAAAAGCTATTTTGAATGGATTAGATCCAAAGAAGAATCGTGAAGTTCCGCCTTTAGACTATGATATTGTAAGGCTTTTAAAAAGGAAATGGCCTGAGCTAAATTTTATATTAAACGGTGGATTATCTTCAATCTCTGATGCAAAGAGGGAAATATCATCAGGACGTACTGATCTTGATGGCGTTATGTTGGGTCGGGCAGTATATATAGACCCATTTATATTAAAGGATGTTGATTATGTTTTTTATAATAAAAATAAAATTGACATAAATCGTTATCAAGTAGCAGAACAAATGTTTCCTTATATAGAAGAACAGATTAAAAAGGGAACGCAAATAAATCATGTAATTCGTCATATGTTAGGTCTTTTTCATGGATATAGAGGTGCAAAGTTTTGGAGAAGTTATTTATCCAGTGAAATTGGAAAAAGAAAATTTGACCCAAATGTTCTTAGAGAGGCCCTAGATAAAATGTATAATATTCAAAAAGAGGTAGCCTAATGTATTATAATGGCATTGGCTTAATACCTTTTATCATAGCTTTAGCTTTATCAGGAATATTTTCAGGTTTTTTAGCGGGTTTACTTGGAGTAGGTGGAGGAATAATTATTGTTCCTGTTTTATATCATGTTCTTTTGTCTTTAGGTTTTTCTCAAGATATTATAATGCATGTTTCTGTTGCAACATCTTTAGCAATTATAATACCAACAGGTTGGCGTTCTTATGTAACTCATAAAAAAAACGAAGCTGTAGATAATTTTGTTTTAAAAAAATGGTTAATCCCTACATTAATTGGTTCGGCAATAGGAGCAGTTATTGCAGGATTAATATCAGGGTTCTTTCTCACATTTTTCTTTGCCACCATTGCATTATTAGTTTGTATAAATTTATTCTTAACGAATGAAAACTTTAAGCTCGGTGATAACTTACCTTCAGGATTATTAAGTCTTAATATTCCATTATTTGTAGGAGCGTTTTCATCAATGCTAGGAATTGGTGGCGGAACTTTTAATGTCAGCATTATGTCTTTATATGGTGTACCTATTCATAAGGCAGTTGGAACATCAGCAGGTTTAGGTTTCTTTCTTTCTATTCCAGGAACTTTATTTTTTATCTTAACTGGTCTTCATATTGTTAATCTTCCGCCTATGTCTTTAGGTTATGTCAATATTCTTGGCTTATTACTTATTGCGCCTCTGGCTGCGATTTCTGCACCTTTAGGCGCAAAATACGCTCACTCTCTTCCTAAAAAAATATTAACTAGAGTTTTCGCAATTTTTCTTCTTTTTACTTCAGTGAGAATGTATTTAGAGCTTTTTTAAATTTTTTGATCATAGTCACCAATTTCTGGAAAACTTTTTAATACATCATTAAGGTAAGAAAAAACTTCTTTCATTCTTTCTTCTGAAACCGGGCTTTCGCAAACAACAACTAGATTTGGTGAATTTGAAGAAGCTCTAATTAATCCCCAACTTCCGTCTTCAAGAATAATCCTTACACCATTTACAGTTAAGAGGGATGATATTTTTTGCTGGGATATTAATTCTTCGTTATCTTTTTTTTCTTGAAATATTTTTTTTATAACTTCAACAATCTTATATTTTTCTTCTTCGGGACATTTTGGCGACATTGTTGGTGTAGAAAAGGTTTTCGGTAGTTCATTGTAAATTTCTGAAATTGTTTTAGTTATATTTTCGTCAAGAATCTTAATAATCTCTATAGCTGACAACACTCCGTCATCATAACCTCTTCCAATTGGCTTACTAAAAAAGAAATGACCGGATCTTTCAAAACCTGCAATAGCGCCAACCTCACTGGTTTTTCTTTTTATGTAACTATGACCAGTTTTCCAATACATAACTTCTGAATTGCTCTCTCTTAATATTTCATCTGAATCAAAAAGCGATGTAGATTTAACATCAATAATAAATTTAGAATTTTTATATTTTTTTGAGATATTCCTAGCAATAATCAACCCTAATTTGTCAGAAAATATTTCTTTTCCATTGTCATCAACTACTCCTAACCTATCTCCGTCACCATCAAAAGCAAAACCAATATCCGCTCCATTTTTTAAAACATGTTTTCCCAAATCAGAAAGCATTTTCATATCTTCTGGATTAGGATTATAATTTGGAAAATTACTATCTAAGTCACAATGTAAAGGAATAACATCTACTCCAATCCGTTTTAAAGCTTCAGGGGCAAATAAACCCGCGGTTCCATTTCCGCATGCAACAACAGCCTTAATTTTTCTATTTACTTTAATCTCAGAAGCGAGGTCTTCGATATATTCATTATTAATATTTCTAAAAATATACTTACCCTGGTTTTTGGGTAAAGATTTTTCTTTACCTACTAAACTTTTAAGTTCGTTAATTTGATTAGGGCCAAAAGTTAATGTTTTTTCTATGCCCATTTTTATTCCCGTCCAACCATTAGGGTTATGACTTGCAGTAACCATTGCAACATTATCGCAATCAAGAAAATATTGAGAAAAATAGGCGCCAGGAGAAATTGTTAATCCAACATCATAAACATTAATACCTGAAGCAATAAGTCCCCCAATAAGCGCCTCTTTTATTTTTTCAGAATAAGATCGAAAATCATGACCGACGGATATTTTATTATTATTATCTGAATTTCTTTGAATTATCTCACCTAGGCATAAACCAATTTCTTGAATTCCTGGTAGATTTATTTGTTCAGGATAAAGCCACCGAGCATCATACTCGCGAAAACCTAAATCATATATTTTCTCTTTCTCTTTATAATCTTTAAGAGAGAAATTTATGGGATTTGAATAGTTGATATCCAACTATTTTCCTTTCATTGCTTTTTCTAGAACTTTTCCTGTTTGTTCTCCGCCGTTAAAGAAAGGTTTTGCATTTGTAAAATCAGAAATACTTTCCCAATTTTTTTCTATATCCTCTGCGGTTGCTTCTAGGCCTAAATGTGCGCCATCACTTTCCATAATCTTTGCTAATGAATAAACACCTGCACCAGCGCATAAGATTGTTCCTGTAGGAGCGTTTTCGCCTGAAAGATATATAACTGCAGGCGTAACACTGCTAGGCGTAAGAAGCTCTTCTGCTTCTGGGGGCATAAGATTTGCTGTCATTCTTGTGTAAGCTACAGGACATAAAACATTGCAATTAATATTATATTTCTGACCTTCAAGTTTTAAAGAATTAACAAATCCAACAACTCCTAATTTTGCTGCTCCATAATTAGTTTGTCCAAAATTCCCATATAATCCTGTAGAAGATGTTGTAACTAATATTCTTCCATAATTTTGTTCCTTCATTATTTCCCAAACCATTTTAGTAGGTTTTACTGAGCCCATTAAATGAATATCTGTTACAATTGTGAAGTCATCAATTCCCATTTTAGAAAATGATTTATCCCTTAAAATTCCTGCATTATTAATTAAGATATCAATTCTACCAAATTCATCTATGGCTTGATCAACCATATTTTTTACGCCTTTATCATCTGTCACTGATGACCCATTTGGTATAGCTATTCCTCCTGAATCAGTGATTTCCTTTACAACATTATTTGCAGATTCTGATGAACCTCCAGATCCGTCAACTTCACCACCTAAATCATTGACAACTACTTTTGCTCCTCTTTTGGCAAACTCTATGGCATGGCTTCTGCCCAATCCTCCGCCTGCGCCAGTAACAATTACAACTTTATCTTCAAAACTTATTGTCATGATTTTCTCCACAAAATTTATAATACTCTTAGTCTTTTGAAAAACTTATGGTCAAGTTTATTTTTAACTATAAAATACACTGATAAGCAATAAATTAAACAAAAAGAGGTAAAAATGATTTTATATGAATTTGCTCAAGCTCCAAATCCTCGGAGGGTAAGAATTTTTTTAAATGAAAAAGGTATAGATATACCTACAGAACAAGTTGATTTAATGAAAGGCGAACATAAAAAAGATGAATATAAAAAAATGAGTCCTCTTTCTCAAGTCCCGACATTGAAATTAGACGATGGGACATATATTACTGAATCTATAGCTATATGTCGCTATTTTGAAGCTTTGCATCCTGAGCCTAATTTATTAGGGAAAGACCCAAAAGAAATAGCAATTATTGAAATGTGGCAAAGAAGAATTGAATTATTGTTAATGATTGGAATTGCCAATACTTACAGACACGGGCACCCAGCTATGGCTGCTCTTGAGGATCAGGTAAAAGAATGGTCAGAAGCTAGTAGACCGAGAGTAATTAAAATGTTGCATTGGTTTGACAAGCAGATGGAAAATAAAGAATTTATGTGTCTCGACCGATATACCATTGCAGATATTTCTGCTTTAGTCTGTTTTGATTTTGCGAAGTGGCCTGGAATTGATATTCCAGATGATTGTAATAATCTTAAAAATTATTATAAAAGATTAAATAACCGGGCAAGTGCTTCTGCTTAATATTGCTTGACCAAAGCATTGTTTTTTAATAGAAAAATAATGTCAGATGGTTGGATGATCGCGCCTTTAATGGCGAGGAAAGTCCGGGCTCCAAGAGACACAGTGCCGGGTAATTCCCGGCGAGGGCAACCTTAGGGAAAGTGCCACAGAAATAAACCGCCATTATGGTAAGGGTGAAAAGGTGCGGTAAGAGCGCACCGCATGTTAGGTAACAAGCATGGCTCGGTAAACCCCACTGGGAGCAAGACCAAATAGGAATGGCTTTAGGAATCGTCTCTTTCCTTGCTATTCGGGTAGGTTGCTAGAGATTTATGGTAACATAAATCCCAGATGAATGATCATCGCCACTTTGTGGACACAGAACCCGGCTTATAAGCCATCTGACAAATTTACTCAATTTTTGCCAAAGTTATCCACAAAATAGCTATTTATTGCGTTTTTTTCCAAATAAAACCATTGACTCCCATAAAATCCCATGATAACCCATAATATGGCGCCATGCGTATGCCCTTTATAAGGAATTGATGATGAAAATATTTTTGTCTAATACAGAAAACAAGATAGATTCAAAAGGGAGGGTTTCTATACCTTCTCAATTCAGATCTGTTCTTGAATATCAAGGATTTGCAGGCGTTTATTTATATCCTTCATTTACCTCTCAGTCGATTGATGGAGGGGGGCAAAATTTAATCAAACAAATTTCAGAAAGCGTTGAAAGAATGCAATTATTTGCGGAAGAAACAGACGCCTTAACGACTGCTCTTTTCTCAGAAACTTACCAATTGAATTATGATCAAGACGGGAGAATATCTTTACCAGAAAACTTAATAGAGCATGCAAACTTAAAAGATAAGGTTACCTTTGCTGGGTTGGGTCAAAAATTCCAAATGTGGCAACCTTCTGCATTTCAAGATTTTAAAAATAAAGCAAGAATTAAAGCTTTAGAAAATCGAGATCTTATTGGCCCTTCTCTTAGCTTTGCAAATAGTCAAAAGGAAGAAGAATGATGTTAGATAGAGAGCTTCATCACAAGTCGGTTATGATTGAAGAAGTTCTGTCTATTTTAAAACCTTCTGATGGAAAGGTTTATATAGATTGTACTTTGGGGGCGGGGGGTCATACTAAAAAGATCTTAGAAAGTGCAGATTGTAAGGTAATTGGAATTGATAAAGATTCTTTTGCGATAGACTTATGTAAAGACATAAAAGAAATTTATGAAGAAAGATTCTATCCAATGCACGGCGATTTTGGGGATCTAGGAAATTATTTAACATCTCTTGGGTTTAAAACAGTAGACGGTATCTTATTAGATCTTGGCCTATCTTCAATGCAGTTAAGTTCTCCAGATAGAGGCTTTTCGTTTCAGCATAATTCTCCTCTAGATATGAGAATGAGTCAAAAGGGAGATAATGCTTATGATTTAATTAACTCTACGAGCGAGAGCTTGCTAGCAGATATTATATATACTTATGGTGAAGAGCATTCCTCTAGGAAAATTGCCAAAGAGATTATTAATCAAAGAAAAATTAAAAAAATAGAAACTACTTTTGATTTAGTTGAGATAATTTTAAAGGCAAATAAAAGGAAAAGTAAAAGAATACATCCTGCTACGAAAACTTTCCAAGCTATAAGAATTTATATAAATGACGAATTAAGACAACTTTACAATGCGCTTTTATCGTCTGAAAAATTTCTATCAGAAGGCGGAAAGCTTATAGTGATTTCTTTCCATTCGCTCGAAGATAGAATAGTTAAAAATTTTATTAGAGATAATTCTGTTTCTAAAAAAAATTATAATAAAAAAAATGTAAGTAAACCTTTCGTTTATGAAAGTAGAAGAGTTCTAAAAGCTAGTAACCTTGAAATAAAAGAAAACAGAAGATCCAGATCAGCTAAATTAAGATGGGTTTATCGCTCAAGCCTTTTACTTGATCTAAATAAAAACAATCACAACTATCAAGAGTATGGAGGTGTAGAATGCTAAAATATATTTCCTATTTATTACTTTTAATATTTCTTTCAATAAATATTTATCATTACACAATTAGTTATGAAGTTATAAAATTAGAAAAGCAAAATAATTCTCTAAAAAAAGAAATCTTCTCTGAACTAGATAAAAGAGATCAACTACAAACTGAATGGGCAATTATTGTTAGCCCTGATAATTTAGAGCGGCTAGCAAAAAAGTATTCAGATAGACTAAGGTTAAGACCAATTTCAGGTGATCAAATTACTATTATTCCTCAAAATATTGAGGAGGGCGAATAATGACAAAAGACTTTAAGATAAAAAATAGGATTGTTGCTGGTGATGATATTTCGTATCTATACAAGCAAGAAAAATCTTTAAATAATAATAGTTCAAAAGATAAAAACCCTATTCATGTTGGTAAGGAAAGATTAAAAGTAGCCCTTGTTTTCTTTATTGTATTTTTCTCTATTTTCTCAGCTAGAAATACATTCTTATCAATTTTTCCTGGAGAAGTAATAAGTCAACCAAGGAATTCAATCGCTTTATCTGAAAGTAAACCACTGCCTGATATTTACGATAGGAGTGGAAAAAATTTACTTACTACAACTGTTCGAACTGTGCGGGCTGCTGTAGTTAAAAGATCAAACGAAAAAGAATTTGATATTCATGAAGCAGCAATTAAATTATCCCCTTATTTAAAGCAAGATCCAGAAGTTATATCAAAAAGATTATCAAAAGGACGTTATATAGAATTGGTCAATGATATTAGCGAAAAAGAACAATATGAATTGCTAAATTCTGGTGTTGCTGAGGTAGAATTTAATAATGTATGGAGAAGAGTTTTTCCCAATAAAAATCTTGCCTCACATATCTTAGGTTTTTCTAATAGAGATTTTGAAGAAAATTCATCTGCTGGTTTTGAGAGATGGATATACAAAAATAACATTAAATCTGAAAGAATTGATTTATCACTTAATATAAATGTACAAAATCATCTTGAAAAAAAGCTATTTGAAGCTATTGATAAATACGATGCTAAGGCTGGTTTTGGAATTATCTTAAATGCAAATAATGGGGAAATAATAGCCCTTGCCTCATTACCAAATTATGACCCAAACAAAATTAATTATTATTCTTCGGTAAACACTAAAGAGAAAAGATTCAATAGAGCCATTCAGGGCAGTTACGAATTGGGTTCTGTGATGAAAATATTTACATTAGCGATGGCATTGGAGGAAGAAACGATATCACTATCCGATGAATTTGATGTTTGGAAATGTATTAATAAAAGTCGGAAGGGATGTCTCTCAGATTATAAGAAAAGTAAAGTGCAATTTTTAAATGCGGCCGAATGCTTAATAAAATCATCTAATATTTGTATGGCCCAAATAGCTAGAATAACTGGGCTAAATACGCAAAAAAGATTTTTATCAGAAACTGGAATTCTTGATGAACAATTCTTAGAGCTTTATGAGATGGGTAAACCGTCTTTACCTATGCGATGGGATGATTTGTCGATGGAACAAATTTCTTTTGGACAAGGTATAAGTGTAGTGCCTTTATCATTCGTATCTGCAGCGGCTTCAATCGTCAATGGCGGTTATTTAATTGAACCAACTCTTTATTTAAATAAAAATATAAACAAAAATAATACAAAGCTAATATCATCAGAAGTAAGCGAAACTATGCGATATGTAATGAGACAAGTGGTTAAGTCTGGGTCAGGGAAAAAGGCTGATATCGATGGTTATGAGGTTATTGGAAAAACAGGAACAGCTGATAAGCCTTGCTCTACAGGAGGTTACTGCGGACGATTAACTAGTTTTGTAGGTGCTTTTCCAGGGTGGCGTCCAGAATACATAATACTTATCAGTCTTGATGAGCCTCAAGGTAAAAAAGGTGTTAGAGGATCGTCCTCATATTGGAATGCAGTTCCTACAGCAGGAGAAATAATAAGATTATCTGCCCCATTACTAAAGGTAGCTAAAAAAAATGAATCTAAAGAATTTTATCAAAATCATGCAAGAGCTTACATACAATGATTAGCTTAAAGGAAATAGATGAATCTCTTTCAGACAAGATTAAAGTTAAAGGTATAACATGTGATAGTAGAGATGTAAGAGAAGGTTATATCTTTTTTGCTATTGAAGGTGAAATTAATAGAGGTGAAGATTATATCGAAGAAGCAATA
>Ga0208764_10002221_pt1 | contig 12273 bp, 9 predicted proteins | sample ETNtaG_18_FD_185762 | JGI IMG/M metagenome (GOLD analysis project Ga0208764, IMG submission 185762) | Marine microbial and viral communities from oxygen minimum zone, Eastern Pacific Ocean - ETNP201302SV91 (SPAdes) (version 2) | ecosystem: Environmental > Aquatic > Marine > Oceanic ... | reverse complement strand
GAAAAGTTAATTTAGACCAGGCCATTACTCAATCCTGTAATATTTTCTTTTATCAAGCTGTCCAGCGTATATCGCTAAATAGATTTATTAATCTTTGCCGAGGTTTTGGTTTTGGTAGCAAAACGGGTATTGATTTGCCTAACGAATTAGCTGGATTGCTTCCTACAAGAGATTATATGAATAGGCGTTACACGAGCAGGGGTTGGTCGCGTGGGCATTTATTAAATCTTGCTTTGGGTCAGGGTGACCTGCTTACTACACCAATTCAACTCGCTGTTTACATCAATATGATCGCGACTAAAGGGAACACGTTCATGCCGCATTTTCTGCTATCTAAAGTGCCCGAACCAACAAATTCAATGAATTTGAATGAACAAACATGGATATATATTCAAGATTATTTACTCCACGCTGTTACTGATAAAAATGGAACTGGCTCTGCTGCTGATCCTAAAATAAATGGTACAAATGTATATGGAAAAACAGGTACTGCTCAAAATCCACATGGAGACGATCACGCTTGGTTTGTTGGCTATGCTAAAAACAGAAATCAAATGGCATCTACCATTATATTGGTAGAAAACGGTGGGGGTGGTGGCAAAATTGCGGCACCGATTGCGCGTATCGCTTTCGAACATTTGTTTAATAAAAATATTGAAAATAGACTTGCAGAAAAATAATGTTTAAAACGGTATATAATCAAACATCGGATATGCCTGTATCGATATTAGTTTTTACCGCTATGTTAACAATTCTCGGCCTGATTTCTTTATTTAGTATTAGTATGAATCAATTTGATGAAGTCGGGATTACAACTTTTTCAAAACAGTTACTTTTTTTGATACCTGCATTCGTGGGGTTTATAACGATATTATTTATTCCTAAATATATGATTCACAAATATATATATATTGCATATAGCCTAATGTTGATTTTGGTTTTAACCCCGTTTCTTTTTGAGACCATTGCAGGTACTCATCGTTGGATAAATTTTGGTTTACCCGTTAGTATTCAACCATCTGAGTTTGCCAAGTGGATCGTGGTAGTTACTTTAGCACGCTATCTTTCTGATCATAATCTGCAAATGAAAAAGTTCATGACAATATTATTCCCAATATTAATTGCCTTACTACCTGCTGTAATTATCCTGCAGCAACCAGACCTTGGAACAGCAATAATACTTTTGACACCTATTTTGCCTATGTTGTACTGGGTAGGCGCCAGACCATTTCATTTGTTCATATTGGTGGCTCCTTTGCTAAGTATTGCTACTGCATTTCATACTATCTCTTTTACTTTTTGGGCGATTATAATGGGTAGTATAATATACCTAACCCAACCAAGGTTGGTTTTTGGAGTCTTGTTATATTTTGGTAATATTTTTTTAGGATTATTATCGCCATTTCTGTGGAACAGTTTAAGGTCTTATCAACAGAAGAGGATCCTAACTTTGTTTAATCCTGAATTAGATCCACTAGGTGCAGCTTATCAAACAATACAAAGTAAAGTGGCGATTGGATCTGGCGGGTTTTTTGGCAAAGGATTAGGGTGGGGCACCCAAACACACTTAAAATTTCTTCCGGTCCAAGAATCTGACTTTATTGTTTCCGTTATCGGGGAAGAATTTGGATTTATTACAATAGCAATTATGTTAATTGTTTTTTCAATTTTTTTGCTAAAGGTTGTAAAACTAGCGTTTTTAGCAAAAGAGCGTTTTCCGGGGTTGGTTTTAATTGGTATTGGTACAATCTTCATGGCACATGTTTTTGTTAATACAGCAATGTCAACAGGAATGATCCCCGTTAAGGGCCTACCCTTACCCTTTATATCGGCGGGTGGTTCATTTTTATTATCCTGCTTTATAATGATCGGTCTGATCATGAAAATGGGTAACGAATCAATAGAATGACCAAGTAAAAGGAATTGATGTTAGGGTATTGCAGAGCTAAATTCGAGACCAGTTTGTGCTGCAAATATCTTAAATAGCCCCGATGATAATTAAACCAAATAAGACCCCTCGGATCATTTTGTTTATTTTTCTGGTACTAAGTATTGGAACTGCCCACGCTCAGCAGACTGATATAAAACGTGAGTTAAAGAGACTAAATGCAAAGATAGATCGAGAACGAGTTAGGACAGATTCCCTCGAGACACAAATTAGTATTCTATTACCTGATTTGCGAAATACCTTGATAGCTACGGTAGATGCAAAAAAACAGACTGATTCAGTTGCTATTTTACTAATCAATCGAATAAATACCCTTCAGAACAAGATCCGGATGCTAGAAGACAAGTCAATTTATACTGACAGTACCAATTTTGAAATTCTTGCACAACTTGTAATGATCGAAAATAAAATTATTACTTTAACGAATAGTTTTACTGAGATGTATAGTCTGCGATCTGAAAAACAGGGTGGTATCATTAAAACAAAGATTAGTACCGCGGAATACCAGAGAAAATATATTGAAGCATTGAGTTACTACCAGAATAGTGATTATAATCAGGCGATTAAAGGTTTTTCTGAATTGGTGCTGGAGGATCCGTTAAATAAACTTGCTGACAACAGCCAATATTGGCTCGCAGAATGTTATTATTCAGTAAAAAATTACAAACGAGCAACGCTAGAGTTTGAAAAGGTATTCACTTTTCCAGGTACGGATAAAGACGATGATTCTCAATTAAAATTAGCTCTTGCATATCAAAGCCTTGGTAATTTTATAAAAGCAAGAGAGGAATATCAGCGCATGATTGATTATTTCCCAAGTAGTGAATACTACAGTCGAGCCAAAGAATCACTCAAGCAATTGAGTGTGGAATAACCCTTAAGTAATGTCATTAAAAATATTTTATTTAACTACAGAGATAATTCCGTTTGCCAATACTTCATCCTTGGCGGATTTCTCAGCGAAGGTACCACTTTTATTACAGAATAAAGAGAATGACATTCGTACAATAATTCCGAAATATGGTTATGTTAGTGAACGAAAGTATATTCTTCGTGAAGTAATAAGATTGCGTGAAATACCTTTCGAATTTGGCGAAGAAGATGTTATAACCTCAGCGAAAAGTGCCTTTATTCCTAAAACACGAGTACAAGTATATTTTTTGGAGGACGACAAAAGATTTAAGCCGCTGACTAATTTAATCTATAAGGCAAAAAATGGTCGTGTAATTACTGATAATGACATGCGATTTGCGTATTTCAGTAAAGCATCCTTAGCTATTTTACCTCATTTATTTTGGAGACCTGATGTAATATGGTGTAATGATTGGCAATCTGCGTTGGTTCCTGCATTTTATAAACAACAATACGCAAATGATGAATTTTATGCAGGCATGAAATCTGTGCTTGTTGTTCATAATTACGAAAAGGAATTCTTGGCTATCTCAAAAAATACCTTTAAGAATACTGGACTTGAAGAACCTGCCAGCATGAAAAAAGGGGTGGTGAATGCCTATGAAGCTGCCGCAGAATATGTAGATTTGATAATCGCAATTGATTCACCTAATAAACAAGTATCAAAAAAAATATTGGAACTACCTGCGATCAAAAAGAATAAGAGTAAAGTATTAACTATAAAGATTGCCGATGATGAATCACCAGATTATGATAAAGTTGCTGCGAGAATCGATGATAGATTGCAGAAACTTTTTAGCTAATTAATCTTACCCAGTCCAAACTTTATGAAAAAACTTCAGTTATTTGCGTGCTTTACGTGTACGTTAATTTCCCTAAGCTGCATGGAAGATGCTGTTACAGTGGATTTGATGCATGATGGAATGTACCACGATACTCTATATGTTAGAGGGATCACAGGGTTTACTTATCAAACACCACCTCAGCTTGGCAATTCTACTTTACTGTACTTCGGCACAGATACCAATGGATTCCAAAACCCATTCGCACTATTTAGGTTATCAAACACTAGTATAACAACTCCAGTCAAGACATTGGATAGTTTTATTGATACAACTACAGAAATTGACAGTGCGAAATTTGTAATGACCTTTAATGCAGATTCAATTACAACAAATATGATTTTTGATCTATTTTATTTCCCAGATGTTGGTGACTCAATTTTTAATGAAAGTGAGAGTAATTACTTGAATCTTACGGAAAATGATCTTTATCATGGGGTTTTTGCCAGTAGTAGTGCTTTATCACAACAAGAACCAGAAGATTCATTATCAACCTCAAACTTTCCTACACTTTCGTTCGATATTGGCCATATTCTTTCTGCATTTTTAGATACTTCAAATGATAACCCTAACCATACTGTAATGGTAAAGCCCCAGTCCAATCTAACAGAAGTCGTCGCTTTCAAAAGTAGTGAAAGTGGATTTACATTTACGCCCCAGATAAAGATATTTAGCGATGATACTGCTTTTGTTGATTCTACTGGAGACTCGGTAGTAACTACAATCTCACATACCTTTATATCTACTGATGATTTATCATTAATTATCCCTCCCGATATAATTTCTGATAATCCAAATAATTTATATTTAGGTAGGGGTATGGCATATAAAGCAGTCCTAAAAATCCCTAATTTGGATTCGATTTTTTTCCCACATCAAGCAACGATAACAAAAGCTGAGTTATCATTTTTTTATAATAATGATACTTCTCAGTCTAATTTTTATTTACAACTCGAACCAATAATTGATTCGGTTTCCACAGCAGAACTAGAGGGATTATTATTGGATGACCCACTCACAACGGAACCGAGCTTAATTGCGGTTAATCTATCGAGCAATGGAAAGATAAGCCTTGATATCCGGGAGTACATACAGTTATATCACTTTGGTTATATTCAGAATCAAGGCTTAAAGATGGAAGTAGCAAATACTGTTAGTCCATTCAACACCTATTCGTTTTTTATAGACAATGTTGATTCACTAGCACCAAAACTTATCATTCACTATGTTGCTCCTTAATAAATATATTAAAATTTTTATCCTTATCGCATCCCTAAGTTATGGTCAGGATGTATATAGTGCATATGGTGTTGGGGATTTAACATTTGCGCCTAATGCAGCGGTAGTTGGTATTGGTAGTAGTGGGTTAATGCCCAGTTTTCAGGAAAACATATCACTTAGTAACCCTTCAACTTGGCTTGGAATACCGTTTGCTTATCTATCGGTAAACTATGGTGGAACGCAAATAAAAGATCGTAATTACGATTACAATAATATGTTGTCTGGATTAAATCAATTTCAATTTATACTACCTATAAAAGGTCTGTTTGCAGTTGGTATTGGTTTTCAACCTTATAGTTCACAATTGTATTCCCTGAGTAGCAATAATATTTATGATAAATTTATTGAAGGCGATACACTTACAATTAATAAAGCAATAAATGGATCCGGCGGTATTTCTGGACTCATTTTTTCATTAGGTGCCAAAATAACAGAAAAAGGACAATTGGGACTAAAAATAGAGTATTTGTTTGGGTCAAATCGTAGACAGACAGTATTCAACATCAAAGAAGATGGGCATGATTTGGATTATATATATAACCAGCGTAACATTTATAATGGTACTTTAATAGATGGATATTTTTCATCAAATCGTTTCAGCTTTGGTTCTAGAAAAATATTTTTAAGTGGATCGGTTAAAACTGTTTTACATCCACTACGTATCAATCATTTTTCTTTTCAACCATTTGAGGATTCAAATGGCAACGGATATTATGACATCGCTGATTACCCAAGGCCTACCGGTGTGGATTCTATACCACCAGCAGCAATAGATACTATGCTGAGCAATCAGATAAGTCCATTTGAATATGCTTTTGGGTTTGACCTGGAATTAACTGAAATGATACATGCACAGGGAGAAGTTTCTTTGTGGTCGGATCTTAATGATAGTAAAACCAATCTTACCTCTGGTTTAAATCAACGGATACTTTCTTATCAACATTTCAATATTGGAATAATTCGATTTGCGAGGGCATTACCTAGGATTTGGCATGAAAGTTTACATTTCCGAGGTGGCATTATTAAACGTTCATATGAATTAGAAAATCAATTATTTTCTAATGGGCAATCCGAAAATTATAATATTAATGATATAGGTTTATCTATCGGCTTTGGTATTATATTCGGTGTCACAAAAAATCAAATAGATTTTGGTCTAAATTTGATTAATAGGTCAGATTCGCACAGCAGTGACAAATTGATTACTAACTTTAATATAGGAATTAGCATTGGTGATCTATGGTTCGTCAAACGTAGGGTAAAAAAATAATGGTAACTTCAATAACTAAATATAGGATAAAGACTTTTTCAATAATTATACTTGCTTTATTTTGTATTATGTGTGTCCCACCGGCTGATACTTCAGCTTCTGATGATAGTGCAATGGATCAAGCATATTGGGATTCAGTAAGAGCAGTAATGTGTCCGCGAAAAATGAGCAGTGCTGCAGAATATTATAAGAATAGAGATTGGGAATCTACTGTGCGAATTTATGGAGATATTATTCGTTACGGTTGTGATAGGGAAGACCCAGAAGAAGTTTATCAATATTATGCAGTTGCTTTTGAATATTTAGGCAGGTTTGATAGTTCAGAATACGTATTGTTAAAAGGACTGCAAATTTTACCGGATAACATTAATCTTCGCAAGCGTCTTGCCTATTCTTACAAAAAACAGGGAAAGGTAGACCAAGAAATAATGGAATACAGCCGTTTGTCCGATTTACTACCAGAAGATATATTAATTAAAACAGAATTAGCAAAACTTTATGGTGATCAAGGCGCCTATGATGACCAAGTTGACGTCCTAAGGGAAATACTTGAGATAGAGCCTGAGAATGAGAATGCCCAGGGTGATATAGCTAGGGTATACGAGATGACCGGTAGGGATCCACTCAAAATATATGGTGAACGATTTCATAATAATTCTGATAATGTTTCATATGGTTTAGATTATGCTGATCGTCTATTAAATGCAGAAAGACTAGAAGATGCAATAGATGTTTTAAAACAGGTCATTCTTCAGGATAATACCAGCAAAGTGGCCTACAGACAATTAGCAAAAGCTTATGATCGTGCAGAAAATTTCCAAAAAGCATCCGAATCTTATGAGGAATTATTTAAGCTTGATCCTCGCGATTTTCGTGTCGCCATCCAGGTATCAGAAGTGAATATTGCCGGCGGTAATTTTGGTAAGGCAATGCGGTGGGCTGAAAAAGCAATTACTTCGTCTAAATCAGGACAGGCCTACGCTCAACGTGGAAATGTATATTACAAAGCTTTTCAAGAATGTAGGTCTGCCGATATTTCTGTCGATGATAGAATAGTTGCATCGTTGGCTCATGAGAGTTTTACAGTAGCAGAGGAAAATGATTACAACAGATTTCATAATTCACTGGTCTGGCTGGAAGAGAACGAAGTTTTATTTGGTCGATCTCAGTGGTTTATGCTTGATGCAAATAAAAAGAAACAAGGATATGTAAAACCCGGTTCCGAGTGCTATAAATGGGTAGAAAAAAAATTAGATAAAGATCAAAATTGGTAGATTATGATTGTACATGCCTAAAACACCTTTACAAACTTCGGATCCTGAATTATATAGTTTATTAGTAAGTGAAGTATCTAGGGAAGAAACTACCCTTGAACTTATAGCGTCAGAGAATTTTGTCAGTTACCCCGTACTTGAAATGGCTGGGGGAGTAATGACAAATAAATATGCTGAAGGTTACCCTGGAAAACGATACTATGGTGGCTGCGAATTTGTTGACGAAGCTGAAAATCTAGCTCGTGACCGCGCAAAGCAACTTTTTGGTGTAGAATACTCGAATGTACAGCCGCATTCAGGCTCACAGGCAAATATGGCTGTCCTAATGACTTTTATTGATGTTGGTGACACAATTTTGGGCTTGGACCTTGCCCATGGAGGGCATCTTACTCACGGCAGTAAAGTTAATTTTTCCGGTAAATTATATCATTCTGTATCCTACCATGTTAAAAAAGAAACAGGCAGGGTGGATTTTGATCAAGTTCTTTCTCTGGCTAGGGAACATAAACCAAAATTAATTATTTGTGGTGGATCTGCTTATCCACGATTCATAGAATTTGGGGATTTTAAAGAAATTGCTGATGATGTGGGCGCATTTTTAATGGCAGATATAGCACATCCATCCGGACTTGTTGCTACAGGACTCCATCCGTCACCAGTACCCTATTGTGATGTAATTACAACTACGACTCATAAAACTTTACGCGGACCACGTGGCGGTATGATCATGATGGGAAAAGATAGTGGGAACCCATGGGAAATTGTTGCACCAAAGTCTGGTCGATTAAAAAATATATCAGAATTACTGGATAGTGCGGTAATGCCAGGAATTCAAGGGGGTCCTTTAATGCATATTATTGCTGCCAAGGCGGTTGCATTAGGCGAAGCTTTACAGCCAGATTTTACATCTTATACGCAGCAGGTAATAGATAATGCAAAAGCCATGGCGAATGCGTTTTTAAGTAGGGATTATGATCTTGTTTCCGGTGGCACGGATACGCATGTTATTTTAATTGACCTAAGCAAGAAGGCGATCACAGGAAAAGCAGCTGAAATTGCACTGGAAAAAGCCGGAATTACGGTAAATAAGAACATGGTACCTTTTGATGAAAGGAGCCCGTTCATTACAAGTGGTATAAGGATTGGTACGCCTGCCATTACAACCAGAGGCATGACTCAGGATGATATGGTAAAAATTGTTGCCTTAATTGATAAAATTATAGATAAACCCAACGAGGAGGATAATATCATTAGTGTAAAGGCTGAAGTAAATGATCTATGCAACTCTTTTCCAATTTACTCTGATTTGCGAGCTTAATGCTGATTCATTATTTACTTAATCTTAATTTTTCTATTATTAAACCACATGCCAGAATATGGTTTATTATTATTTGCTGTTTAATCATCCAATCATGTTCTACCAGCGCACTATTACGAACAAGTCCCAAAACAGTAGAAATGATTATGATGAAACGATCGGAATCGATTCTCGAAAATGAAGCAATGCTAGACGGATCAGAAAAATCATTAAACCATTGCATTATCCTGACACAAACTGCATTTGGATTTATCATGGAGAATGCTGAACGTGAATTAGATGATGATTATAAACAAGGATTAAAATTATATGCAGAGGCAAATAAATATTTTTCAAGAGCAGTCGTTCTGGGAGAAAACTATATGTTTCTACGTTATCCATGGTTTGATGAATGGTTGAATAGTACAGATAAACATATAAAATTTGGAAATGATGATGTAGAGGGGCTATACTGGTTGGCCGCTGCGTATGGCGGGGCGGTGAGTTCAAGCCGCGGCGATCCGGAATGGGTTATACAATTACCAAAAGTAGGAAAGTTATTGGACAATGCTTTGGCAATCGATCCAAATTGGAATTATGGAAGTCTATACTCGGCAATGATCCCGTATTCATTAAGTAGGTCGGATGCGTCTTTAAATGCTATTGAGGTAGCGGAAGACTATTATCGTGAGGGACTTGTAGCCTCTGGCGGCAACGATTTAGGCCTTCATGTAAGTTTTGCAGAAAATGTATTAATCGCCAGCCAAAATCGTAGTGAATTTGTTAGGTTGCTTACATCAGTTATAGAATCTGATGATCGCAGAATCAAAGAATTAGAAGTTGGAAATTACATGGCAAAAAAAAGGGCGCAGTGGTTATTGGGACGTACTGAGGAGTTGTTTTACTAAATGAAAAAAATAATATTTATACTATTACTTCTTGGATATACTGAATTATCAGCAAAAAAAATAATTATTAAAATGGCCAGTTTAGCACCGGAGGGAAGCTTCTGGCACGGTATGCTAATTGAGATAGGGCAGCAGTGGAAAATAGCTACAGATGGACAGGTGATTCTTAGAGTTTACCCGGGTGGTGTCGTGGGCGATGAAAGAGACATGATCAGAAAGATACGGATTGGTCAATTACATGCAGCAGCGGTATCTACTGAAGGCCTTCATGAAATAAATCCTGATGTTTACGTATTTGCCTTACCCATGGTCTATGATAATTATGATGATGTGGAATGGATGCGATCGCAAATGGCTGAAAGATTACAAAACGGTATGAAAGATAATGGGTTTGAATTACTTGCCTGGGCAGATGTAGGGTGGGTACATCATTTTTCAACCAAGCCAATTATATATCCAGAAGATTTGAAACAGTTAAAGCATTTTACATGGGCAGGTGAATATCGAGCAGCAGAACTATGGAAAAAAGGTGGTTTTCAGCCGGTACCATTGGCTTCAATCGATATTATGCCAGGTTTTCAAACTGGGCTTATTGAATCAGTTTCTACCACACCAATATTTGCATTGAAACAACAATTATTTGGTATAGCAGATTATATGTTGGATATAAAATGGGGATTGTTAACTGGCGCATTAATCGTTGATAATAGGACATGGAAAAAAATCAAACCAAATCACAAAGATGCAATGATTTCAATAGCTAAAGAAGTCATTGGATCCAATAAGGAAATAATACGTTCTGGTGGTGGCGAGAAAGCGATATCAGCTATGGAAGAATATGGATTAAAAGTTCATCGTCATTCACCAGAAGAATTGCAGGTATGGAAAGATTTTATTAAATCTTGGGAAAAAGATATTCGTGGTGGTTACGTACCGGTCGAATTATATGACACTGCTCAAGAAATTATGAGCAGGAAGCCACGTTAAATAAGGAATATTCTAAGACCAGCAATGGCCAGGTTAAAATCAAACCACTTTGTTGAGAGCTTAAAATGGGGCGAGGATACGATTGCAATTGCTGTATTTGCGGTATTAACCTTCTTTCCTGCTTTGGAGATTCTCACTAGGTTAAGTGGTCGTCCTGGTATACCTGCGTCTGCAATACTTGTACAGCATATGACATTATGGATTGGCTTTATTGGTGCAGTCTTAGCAACAAGGCAGAATAAGTTACTTTCACTAATAAGAAAACCATTATTTCAAGAAGATAAAATATTCCATTTAGGAAGATGGATAGCGAAAAATATTTCATTTATAGTTGTTCTGTTTTTATTCTGGGGAAGCCTTAATCTAGTGATTGTTGAATATAATTATCCAACCTATATAGCGCCAGGCATATTGCGCTGGGTAGGCCAATCGATTATGCCATTGGGATTTTTACTTATCGCTGCACAAATATTTTTAAAAAGTACTAAAAATCACTTATTAAGAGCGACCATGTTGATGATAACAATATTTATTATTATTATCAGTCTTACTGATGCATTTCAAGATAATGGTTTGTTTTTGTGGTGTTCAGTTGGCTTAATCTTATTTTCAATGATTTTTGGTACTCCAATATTTATCGGGTTAGGTGGCTTGGCTATATTGTTTTTCTGGAGTGATTACACACCAATTTCAGCGATATCTGCAGAAACCTATCGCATAGTTGTATCTCCATCACTACCAACGATTCCATTGTTTACTTTAGCCGGATATATATTAGCCGAAAGTCGTGCTTCAGAACGGATGCTGCAGTTGTTTCGCACTGCATTTGGCTGGCTGCCAGGCGGCACTCCAGTAGTTATTGTCTTATTATGCGGATTTTTTACTGCCCTTACTGGTGGTTCAGGTGTGACAATATTGGCTTTGGGTGGTTTACTTTTTCCTTTATTACGTAAGGAAGGGTATTCCGAGCTATTCTCATTGGGGCTCATTACAATGGCCGGTTCTTTAGGGCTGCTTTTTCCACCTAGCCTGCCTTTAATTATTTATGGTGTTACTGCTTTAGTTTCCATAAAAGATTTGTTCATTGCAGGTTTAATTCCTGGTATAATATTATCTTTTGCGGTCGCAGGTTATTCAATATTTCAAGGTTATGCCCAGCGCGTTGAGCGACAGCCGTTTAATCTTAAGCAAATATGGGAAGAGTTAAAGAATAGCTACTGGGAAGCCATTATTCCACTACTTATACTTTATGGGGTATTTGGCGGATATACTACTTTAGTTGAAACTTCCTCTATAGCAGTAATTTATATATTTATAGTTGAAGTATTTGTTTATAAAGATTTATCAATAAGAGACATGCCTCGAATAATTATCGATTGTTCAACGCTAATTGGTGGGGTGCTCATTATCTTGGGTGTGGCCATGGGACTTACCAGTTATATCGTTGATGCGCAAATACCGATGTTATTAATGGAATGGGTCAAGGAAACAATTACATCTAAGTATGTTTTTTTATTATTATTAAATATTTTACTACTTGTTGTTGGTTGTCTT
>Ga0208764_10002220_pt1 | contig 12276 bp, 13 predicted proteins | sample ETNtaG_18_FD_185762 | JGI IMG/M metagenome (GOLD analysis project Ga0208764, IMG submission 185762) | Marine microbial and viral communities from oxygen minimum zone, Eastern Pacific Ocean - ETNP201302SV91 (SPAdes) (version 2) | ecosystem: Environmental > Aquatic > Marine > Oceanic ... | reverse complement strand
TTGGAAATTAAATCATTATCAAATTTTTCTGTGAGAGAAGATAGTATACCGTCGCATCCCTTACTCGCTATTATTAATTCTTCTTTGTTCAAAATTTTATCTTCTTTATTTAACTTTGCATCAAAAAGTTTTTTAGCAAGTTCTTCACTTGAGCTGATAAGTTTTCTAGTAATTAAGATTTTTTTCATAGATCTCTTAGAGCTTTTGGTTTAGGGCCTCCAGTATACCAATCAATAACTTCAACGGTATGCAAAATTGGAATTTTGGTACCATTTGCTATTTGAGTTATACATCCAACATTTCCTGTTGCAATAAATTCAGGATTAATTTTATTAATATTTTTTACTTTATTTTTTAACAATTTTTTTGCAATATCACTTTGAAGTAAATTGTAGGTTCCGGCTGAACCGCAACAAAAATGTCCTTCGGGAATATCAAAAACTTTATTACCAGTTTTCTTAATTAAATTTATTGGCACATCATGAATCTTTTGTCCATGCTGCATTGAACATGCAGAATGGTAAGCAATTTTAAAACCTTTAGTATTTGCTTTATTTTTTATAAAGTTGAGTTTAACATTTTCATCTAAATATTCCGATATATCCTTGGTTAATTCTGATATTTTTTTTGCCTTTTTTTTAAGGTTATCATCCCATCTGAAAATAAAACCATAATCTTTTAAAGTAGTTCCGCAACCTGAAGTATTCGAAATTATTGCATCCAGTCCATTTTTCAAATATTCCTCATGCCAAATTAATATATTTTTTTTAAAAGTTTCTTTAGCTAAATCATTTTTGCCCAAATGATGATTCAATGAACCGCAACAACCTATGTCTTTTGGAACTACTACCTCGATATTATGTCTGTTTAATAAGCGAATAGTAGCCTCATTTATTTGTGGAGAAACGACTTGTTGTACACACCCAGCTAGTAGAGCAACTCGCGCCACTGGCTTTTTTCTTTTTTCAACTGGATATAATTTCATTTTTCGAAAATTTCTTTTTGGAAAATTTAAAGGCATAAGTTTAATCATTTCTCTAATCTTTTTTGGAAAAATAAAGCTTATAGGCTTAATGAAAAAAATTAACTTTCCTATAACTCTAAAACGTAATGGATAAGGTATAATTTGCGATAATAAATTTCTAATAATTCTATCACCAAAAGGTCTTTTATAAGTTTTTTCAATATGCATTCTACCATGGTCTATAAGATGCATATAGTTCACAGTTGATGGACAAGTAGTCATGCAACTATAGCATGACAAACAACGATCCAAATGTTTTACAATTTTTTCATTCGCAGGTTTATTTTTTTCTATCATATCTTTAATTAAATAAATTCTACCTCTTGGACCATCCAATTCATCTCGTAACAAATCGTATGTTGGGCAAGTAGCATTGCAGAAACCGCAATGAACACATTTTCTCAAAATTTTTTCACTTGATCTGTTGTCTTTATCTTTTAATTGTTGTTTTGAAAAATGAGTTTCCATTTATATTCCTGTATACATTTTTCCTGGATTAAGTATTCCTTTTGGATCAAAACTTTTTTTAATATTTTGAGATAAGTTAAAACGCTCTCTATTAATTGTAAAAACATCTTCTACATATGGAAGATAATCAGAATTTTTAATCATAGTTACATATCCACCAATTTTTACTACTTTTCTTCTTATAGATTCGAACATTTCTTCTGTAAGCTCGAAAGCTTCTAACCAGATCAGAGCTCCGCCCCAGTCCACATAATATTTAAATTTATTAGAAAACTGATAGATTAAATTGCTTCCCTCGGAAGGTGGGATAACTATCCTAATTATACTATTTTTTGATGAAGAAAAAAATTCTAAATTTTTAACTTTATCCCAAAAAATTTCTGATTGATGTGTTTTAAGAATAGAAGTGTTTAAATTTATGATTTTGAGTTCATTTATTAAATTTTTTATTCTTTGTTCGATTGAATTTTTTGATCCCTCTATCCTAATTGCAGTAATTGAACCATCTTGTTTAAGATCATTTAACTTGAAGGTATTTTCAATATTCATTGAACAACCATTCACGTCAGGTTCTTTAGGTAAAAAAATAGCTCCCGAAATATCATTTGAAGAACTTATAGATTTTTCAAGATAATAAAGTGCAGATTCTATTTTTTGATTATGAATAACTAAAGTGTTATTTTCTTCTGGCGCTGGCAGAACCTTAAAAGTAATTTCAGTTAATGCAACCAAAGTACCGTAAGAACCACACATTAATTTACTTAAATCATAACCTGTAACATTTTTAACTACTACTCCTCCAGATTTTATAATTTCACCTCTCCCATTAACTCCTCTAAAGCCTAAAACATGATCTCTGACGCTGCCAGATTTAAATCTTCGTGGGCCTGAAAGATTGCAAGCAACCTGACCTCCTGCCGTTCCAAAATCACTTTTTTCATTTAATAAAATTCCAAAATCAACTGGTTCAAAAGCTAGTTGTTGATTATTTTTTTTTAGTTCCACCTCTATTTGTTGCATCGAGGTTCCAGCCTTAACTTTAATATAAAGCTCTTCGGGAAGATATTCCATAATTCCTGATAGTTTAGATAAACTCAAAATTTTAGCACATTGAATAGATCTGCCTATTTTTTTTTTAGATCCTGATCCTATCAATTCTATAGGAATATTTGATTTATAAAATTTTTTTATAAAACTAGATACTTCTTTTTCACTTTTCGGGTATTCTGTTGAATCAGAATCTTGGTATGTCGGGAAATTTTGTTTTTCCTCTATGGACATGAACTCTCCCTTCTTCAGCACATTTTCGTAATATCGGATAGACTTTACCAGGATTTAACAGCGAACTTCCATCTAAAGCTTTTTTTATTTTAATTTGCTGTTGAATATCATTATTATTAAACATTTCACACATTAACTCTCTTTTTTCAACACCAACTCCATGTTCACCAGTTAAAACGCCTCCGACCTTTACGCAGTATTTCAATATATCAGCTCCAAATTTTTCTGTTTTTTCTAAAGCATTTTTTTCATTAGCATCATACATAATCAAAGGGTGAAGATTTCCATCTCCAGCATGAAATGCATTTGCTACAGGTAGGTTATATTTTTTTGACAATCTTCTTATTTCTTTTAATACCTCAGCTAATTTGCCTCTTGGAATAGTTCCATCCATACAATAGTAGTCTGGAGACATATCTCCGCAAGCAGGAAAAGCCGCTTTACGTCCAGCCCAAAATTTTAATCTTTGTTTTTCATTTTTGCTAATTTTAATACTTGAAGATTTATTTTTTTCTGCAATTTTTCTAACTCTATCAATAAGCTCTTCAACCTCTTTTTCTGTGCCATCCAGTTCTACTATTAACATTGACTCTGCATCTCTTGGATATCCGGCTTTAACAAAATCATCAGTCGCGTGGATTAATGCTTTATCCATCATTTCCATTCCGGAAGGGATAATACCACTTGCAATAATTTGTGATACGCAATTACCTCCGTCTTCTATAGAGGAAAATCCAATTAGAGCAGCCTTAACTGCTTGAGGTTTCTTTAGAATTTTTACAGTAACTTCTGTAATGACACATAATAGACCTTCTGAACCTGTAATCAAACCAAGGAAATCATATCCTTCAGAATCATAAGTTTTTCCTCCTAATCTACTTATAGTTCCGTCCATAAAAACAACTTCAGCTCCAAGAAGATTATTTGTTGTTGTTCCATATTTTAGAGAATGAACTCCTCCTGAATTTTCTGCAACATTTCCTCCAATTGAACAAGCAATCTGGCTAGAAGGGTCTGGAGCATAATAAAAACCTTTGTCTTCAACCGCTTGGGTAATTGATAAATTTGTTACTCCAGGTTGAGCAATTACACATCTATTTTTATAATCTATATTTAATATTTTATTAAATTTACCTAGACATAAAAGAATAGAATCTTCTAATGGTAAAGATCCACCTGATAATCCTGTGCCCGCGCCTCGAGGAACAACTTTAATTCTTTCTCTGTTGCAATATGATAATACCCTGCTCACTTCCTTTGTATTTTCTGGAAAAACTACTAGTAATGGTTTTTGCTTATAAGCTGATAATGCATCAGTTTCGAATGGTCGTAGCTCGTCTTCATGGTGTAAGATGTTTTCAATTTTTATAATTTTTTTTAAATCGCTGACAATATCTGCTTTTTTTGCAATAAGTTTACGATCTATTTTTGGCATAGCTAAATTGCTCATAAAAATATATTACAGCCAAAAAGCTTGCTGGTCAAAAAAGTTAAAGAGGATTATTTGAGTATTTTATCTATTTTTTCTATTGCTTTACTTATATTTTCCCTAGAGGTGGCAAAATTAAATCTAACATGATCTGTAGCAAATTTTCCAAAGGCATTACCTGGTATCATGGCGACGCCAGCTTCTCTTAAACATTTTTCTGTAAATTCTTCACCATTCATTCCTGTTTCTTTAACATTAGGAAATACAAAAAATGATCCCTTTGGAATGCTGCATTTAATACCTTTTAAACTTTTCAAACCATCAAAAATAAGTTGTCTTCTTATAGTAAATTCTTCCATCATGTCATTAAGGTGATCTTCGGAACCTTCTAAAGCTGCGATTCCACCGTATTGTGCCGGAGTATTTACGCAAGAGTGACTATTTACACAAAATTTAAATACGTGTTCTACTAATTTCTCCGGCCATACACTCCAACCTAATCTCCAGCCTGTCATTGCATATGTTTTGCTCCAACCGTTCAAAACAATTAGCCTATCATAAAGGTCTGGGTAATTTAATAAAGTTGGAATTTCATTATTAGAAAATATCAGTCGATCATAAACTTCGTCACTTAGAATAGCTAAATTAGAATATTTTTTTAAACCATTTGCTAATTTATCAATTATTTTTTTCTCAGAAAAACCACCTGTTGGATTGTGAGGATTATTTAAAATTAATAATCTAGTTTTATCATTAATTAACGATAAAATTTTATCAGGATCAATCAAAAAATCTTTATTTTCTATCATGTTATAAGGAACAGCTTTGGCGCCTGTAAAATTAATCATTGATTGATAGATGGGAAAACCAGGGTCAGGATATATAATTTCTACACCTGGCTCACCAAAAAAAGAAATGGCATAGTGCATTGTTGGTTTACCGCCAGGCATAATAACTATTCTTTCCGGGTCAATATCAGCTCTATATAAACTTTTTATTTTTCTACTTACCGATTCTCTACATTCAATTATTCCATTAGGTAAAGTATAGCCATGATGACCTTCTTTTAATGCCTTAATTGCAGCATCCACTGCATGTTGCGGAGATTTAAAATCAGATTGTCCTAGACTTAAATCAATAATTTCTTTTCCTTGTTTTTTTAAATTTTTTGTTTTAGCAAAAATGTTATAGACTGCTTCAGTGCCAAGTCTATTTACGCTTTTAGCAACTTTCATTTTTATTCGTTTCTAAATTTAATTTTAGATCTGTTAAGATCTTTAACTGACTTGCAACCCATTAATATCATATCACGATTTATTTCTGCTTTCATTTTTTGTAGTACTGCCTCTACTCCTTGCTCTCCAGCAGCTCCTAAAGCAAATAAATAACCTTTTCCAAAACTACAAGCTTTTGCACCAAGCGCCAAAGCCTTTAATACATGAGTCCCTCGTCTAATGCCGCCATCTAAAATAACTTCTATTTTATCTCCAACAGCATCAACTATTTCAGCAAGCTGATCGAATGGCGCCCTGGATCCATCCAATTGTCTTCCGCCATGATTTGAAATCATTATTGCAGTACATCCAATATCAATAGCTTTTTTTGCATCCTCTACTGACATAACACCTTTGAGAGCAAATGGTCCTCCCCATTTTTTTACACAATATTCTGCATCCTTCCAATTCATTGCTGGATCAAATTGTTCGTTAATATAATCCATCACAGATTTATCAATGCTGCTACCCTTTTCGGTCATATGAACAAGATTGGCTAATTTAAATTTTTCCCCGATAAAATGATTGAAAGTCCAATACGGATGCAAGCCAAAACTTAACAAACTCCCTAGAGTTAATCTTGGCGGTGTACTGAATCCTGTTCTATGGTCTCTTTCTCTGTTGCCGGCAACAACTGTATCTACTGTTAAACACATACTATTAAAACCAGCTTTTTTACATCTTTCGATTAAGTTATCTGTTAATCCTTTATCTCTATGAATATAAAGTTGAAAAAGTTTAGGCCCATTAGTTAATGTTCCTATTTCTTCTATACTAGTAGTTGCCATTGTTGATGTGCCAAAAATTGTACCCATTTTTTTTGCTGCTTTAGCTGTGCCTTTTTCTCCATGGTGATGATAAAGGCGATGCATAGCAGTGGCCGCAAGAAAAAGAGGAAAATCAATTTTTTGTCCTAATACAGTAGTAGATAAATCAATATTGCTTACATTGGCTAATACGTTTGGAATTAAATCGCATTTATTAAAAGATTCAGTATTTCTTTTTAATGTAATTTCATCATCAGATCCGCCATCAATATAATGAAAGATTGGTGATGGTAATTTTTTTTTTGCTAATTTTCTGAAATCCTCTACGTTATGACAATCTTTAAGATTCATTTGTTAAACTCGTTTCAATTTTTTTAATAATTTAAATTAAAATTGCTTAAGAAAATTTATCATGTAACTATTAGCTCCAGGATTTTTATCTCCAAGGCTTGCATTAGATATATGATTATATGACATTCCAAACTGAGTATTTTCGGATACGTTTAATGACATTTGAACTTCGCTCTTAAATTCTATTGCATGACCCAAGTCTTTTCCATCTCCAGAATTATAATATCCAGGTGCAAAACTTGGTGTTATTGTAAACCAGCCAATTTTGTATTCTGCTTGGGCTCCTGTATAAAGATAAAAAGCATTATTTTCTGTTAAAAAGCCACCTGTGATTGGTGAAAGTTTACCTAAAAAACTTTCTCTAAACAAATCATCGTTTTGATGTTCTAAACCAACTATACCAGCCTTTTGTTTGTGATCACTAAAATCGAACAGACCAGTAAAAAGATTTATTTCTGTATTAAGTGATTCCTTATCTTCGGCATTAGAAGTGGATAAAAAAATAAAACTAGTTAATACAATTAGTATATTTAAAAAAAATTTTCTCATAAATTGAACATATAACCTTAAAGCTAATAAATAAATAGATTTTGTTATTTGGAAATGCTGATTAAACGTAAATATTACCTAATTAAGATACAAAAAAAGAGGGAGATGTAGATTGTTTTTAAGCAGTCTTAATTAGGCAATAAATACTTAATACATTTATACTTTGTCGAACTTTTGAATGAAAATTGTTCAATTTTAGGCAAAGAAATTTAAATTAATTCGATAGCTTAAAATAACCAGATCCTCTTTTGCCTGTAAAGATTTCCTCAATTAATGGATGTTTTATGGGTTCATCAGAATCGTCACTAACTAAATTTTGTTCAGAAACATATGCCTCATAAGTAATTTCATTATTTTCTGCCAACAAATGATAAAAGGGTTGATCTTTTCTCGGTCTTACATCTTTTGGGATTGATTCATACCACTCTTCAGAATTATTAAATTCAAAATCAACATCATAAATTACTCCTCTAAAATCGAAGTGCTTGTGTTTTACAACGTCTCCTATTGAAAATTTAGCTGTGTTTTCTGCCATCGATAATAATAAGATATTTAAATTTAAATAAAAATCAATAGAAAAAATACACCTTCCTCACCACATATGTTAACATTTTATTATGCACAGACCTATAATTAAACTTGTTGCTGATTTTGGGCCACTTCTTATTTTCTTTATTATATATTTCAATAATGAAAATGATTTAAAAGTAGCAATACCTCCTTTTATTATAGCTACTCTTATTTCTTTAATAGTCATTTATTTTCTAGAAAAAAGAGTACCGATGGTTCCCTTGGTGGGAGGTATATTAATTACATTATTTGGTGGACTTACATTATATTTTGATAATAAAATTTTTTTCTATATGAAGCCAACTATAATAAATCTGCTTTTTGCAGTAATATTATTTTTTGGTAAATACTTTACAGAAAAACCTTTATTAAAAATTTTTTTTCAAACTGCAATGAATTTAGAAAATGAAGGTTGGAGAAAACTAAATAATCGTTGGATAGGATTTTTTATTTTGATAGCAGTCTTAAATGAAATTGTTTGGAGGACCCAATCAGAAGCCTTTTGGGTAAATTTTAAAGTTTGGGGTCTATTACCAATTAGTTTTATATTTGCAGCAAGTCAAATTTCACTTATAAATAAATATAAATTAAAGGAGTAATGAAACATTTAAAATTAATCATTAATAACGCAAATAAAAAAAAAGATATTTTCTTTAATAAAAAAGAACTTAATTTAATATTAAATTTATATGCTAAAATGGTTTCGAGTGGAGAATGGAAAGATTATGCACTAAGCATATCAAAAAAAGAAGTAAGTTTTAATGTATATCATAGAACGTCTGAATTTCCGGCATATAAAATAACAAAAAATTTAAAACCAAAAAATGATAATGACAAATATTTAATTAGAGATGTAAAAAATATTATAATTAATAATTCTGATAATTTAGAAAATTTAATTAAGAAAGTTGTATGGAAAAAATTTAAATTAGTAAATTAATTTTATCTTCTTTGCCCAAATAATCTTAGTAGCATAATAAACAAATTGATAAAATCTAGATAAAGTGTAAGAGCTCCCATTACTGCTTTTTTTCCCATAATTTCTCCGGAGTCACTTGCTAAATACATATTTTTAATTTTTTGAGTATCGTAAGCCGTCAGTCCAACAAATATTAAAACTCCAAGAATTGATATTACGAAATACATCATTGTAGATTTCATAAATATATTAACTATTGATGCAATAATAATTCCTATTAAACCCATCATAAGAAATGAACCCAATTTTGTTAAATCTCTTTTAGTTGTATAGCCATATATGCTCATCGCACCAAAAGTTCCTGCTGTAATAAAAAACACGCGAGTTATACTAGCGCCTGTATAAACCAAAAATATTGAAGATAATGAGGCTCCCATTAAAGCTGCAAATATCCAAAAAGTCATTTGTGCTTTTGATGCACTCATTTTTCTAATGCCAAAACTCATATAAAAAACAACACCTAGAGGAGCCAACATTACAACCCACATTAATGCCGAATTATATAAAGCGTTACCTATAGATGTTAAGCCCACTATTGATCCATCAGAAGACATAACGACAGATAATTTAAATAAAATTAAAGATATAATACCGGTCAAAAAAATTCCCGAAGACATATAATTATAAACTTTAAGCATGTATGCTCTAAGGCCTTCATCTATTACATGCGCTTCTGTATCGCTAGTTCTGGATTGAACGTTTTGTTTATTAAATTCCATAATTATCTATTAAATATATTGTCATTCTGCTTAATTTTCAAGATATAAGAAAAGTTTAATAAAAGTTCAAAATAGTTTAACTAAAGCTATGAATTTTAAAAAGCTGGGAAATACAGATATAAAAGTAAGCACAATTTGCCTTGGTACTATGACTTGGGGAGAGCAAAACAATATAAACGAAGCATTTAATCAAATGGATTATGCAGTGGATCAGGGTGTAAATTTTTTTGATACTGCTGAACTTTATGCTGTTCCCATGAAACCTGAAACGAGAGGTAAAACAAGTCAGTTTATAGGTGAATGGTTTTTAAAAACTAAAAAGAGAAATAAAATAATTTTAGCTGACAAAGTTGCGGGCACCTCAACAATGACTTGGATGAGACCAAATGGAGAAAAAACTTGTTTAAATAAAAAACAAATCGAATTTGCAATTGATAGAAGTCTTAAGGATTTAAAAACAGATTATATAGATTTATATCAAGTTCATTGGCCTGACAGACCTGCGGGAGCCTTTTCTGGAAAATTAGAATATGAACATAAAAATTCAAACAATTCTGTTAATATTGAAGAAACTTTAGAAGCTTTAAATAATTTAGTTAAAGATGGAAAAGTTAAACACATTGGAATATCCAATGAAACAGCTTGGGGAACGGGTCAATATATTAAGTACTCGGAACAAAAAAAATTTACTAGAATTGTTTCAATACAGAATGCATATAATTTTTTAAATAGAGGCTTTGAAGTTGACCTTTCTGAAATTGCTATAAGAGAAAAAGTTGGTTTATTAGCCTACTCGCCATTAGCATCGGGCTATTTATCCGGAAAATATAGAAATGATGCAATGCCCAAAAATTCAAGAATGGATTTATTCTATGATTTTTGGCCAAGATATAGAACAATTAATTCAGAAAAGGCTATCGAAGAATACTGGAATTTGGCAAAAAATTATAATTTAAATCTGGCGCAAATGGCAATTAAATTTTGCGAACTGCAACCATTTATAACATCTGTCATAATTGGAGCTACTACAATGGAGCAGTTGAAAAGTAATATAGATAGTGTAAACATTAATTTAAATAAGGAAATAATAAAAAAAATTGGTGAAATTCAAAAAAGGTACCCAAACCCATGTCCATAAAAAAAATTATATTGGTAGTTTTATTTTCATTTATTTTTAATACTGTAAATGCTGAAGAAAATTTAAAAAGCATAGGAAAGTTTAAAGATTGGGAAAGTTTTATTTTATCACAAGAAGGCAGCAAAATATGCTTTGCTCAATCAATACCTGTTATACGAGCACCAAAAAAATTAAAAAGAGAACCTTCAAGATTATTTGTCAGTTTTAGACCAAACGAAAATATTAAAAATGAAATTAGCGTTACTAATGGTTATGAATTTAAAACCAAAGCACCGGTCGCCGCAAAATCAGGAAAAAAAACTTATGATTTATTTTCTAAAGGAAAATTTGCTTGGGTAGTTGATAATAAAGATGAGTCAAAATTAATTATGACTATGAAAAAAGCTTCGAGACTAATGATTATTGGTAATACCAACAAAGGCGATCAAACTACTGACCACTATTCTATGATGGGCTTTACAAAAGCATATAATATAGCAAAAAAAAGTTGTAGTTAAAAAATAGATCATTAATGGAAAAACGAAAAAAGATAGTACTTGCCTATTCTGGCGGTTTAGATACTTCTATAATACTTAAATGGCTTCAAGACAAATATAATGCAGAAGTTATATCTTATACTGCTGACATTGGGCAAAAAATTAATAAAAAAAAAATTATTAAAAATGCAAAAAAATTTGGAGTAAAAAAAATAATCATTGAAAATCTAAAAGATTTATTCGTAAAAGAATATATTTATCCAATGATTAGAGGGCATGCAATTTATGAGGGTGTTTACTTATTAGGAACTTCTATTGCTAGACCTTTAATTGCAAAAAGACAAATTGCTATAGCAAAAAAATTTGGCGCTTATGCAGTTTCACACGGCTCAACAGGCAAAGGAAACGATCAAGTAAGATTTGAACTTGGATATCATTACTTTGGATCAAAAATTAAAGTAATTGCTCCTTGGAGAATTTGGAAATTAAATTCGAGAACAGATTTAATTAAATACGCAAAAAAAAATAAAATACCCGTACTCAAAGATAAGAAAGGATCCGCTCCATTTTCTGTAGATGATAATTTATTTCACACATCAACTGAGGGTAAAGTTTTAGAAAATCCAAAAAATTCAGCTCCAGAATTTATTTTTCAAAGGACAATTGCGCCTGAAAAAGCTCCTAATAAGGTTGCTTATGTAACGATAGGATTTAAAAATGGAGATGCATTAACTGTTAATGGTAAAAAATTATCTCCAGGAAATCTTTTGCGGAAATTAAATATTCTTGCAGGTAAAAATGGTATCGGAAGAGTTGATTTGGTTGAAAATAGATTTATCGGAATAAAATCTAGAGGTGTTTACGAAACTCCAGGTGGAACTTTATTAATTACAGCACACAGAGCAATTGAATCTATTACTCTTGATAAAGAAACTATGCATAAAAAAGATGAAATTATGCCTAAATATGCTGAACTTATTTACAATGGTTACTGGTATTCTAAAGCAAGATTTAAACTTCAAAAAATTGTTGATCTAAAAAGAAACAAAGTAAATGGATCTGTTAAGCTTAAACTATACAAAGGTAATATTACAATTACCTCACGACAAACAAAAAGTACCGCATATTCTATGAAAAAAGTTTCTTTTGAAGAAAATAAAACATTTAACAAATCAAATGTAGAAAAATTTATTAACTTTCACAAAAAGAAACTGCGTTAATTTTATTTAATAATTTTATCTACTAATTTTC
>Ga0208764_10002219_pt1 | contig 12277 bp, 9 predicted proteins | sample ETNtaG_18_FD_185762 | JGI IMG/M metagenome (GOLD analysis project Ga0208764, IMG submission 185762) | Marine microbial and viral communities from oxygen minimum zone, Eastern Pacific Ocean - ETNP201302SV91 (SPAdes) (version 2) | ecosystem: Environmental > Aquatic > Marine > Oceanic ... | reverse complement strand
AATTTTAAATTCAGCATTTATGCCTAAATCAGCGCTAGGCCCAAATTTGTGTTCATCTTGAAGCATTTTATAAATATATCTGTAGCCCCAATGATTTTCCTGATCTTTATACTGTTTCCCTCCAATCAATCCCATACTGATTTTAACATTTGAATCTATTTTATAATCAAGCTGTGCAATTTTTACAAATGCAGTATGATTACTTCCACCATCATTTTTGCCCACATCATAAGTAACTTTTGCAGAGAATTTGTCATCAAACGTATATTTATAACCTAAATAAACTCTTGTTAATTCAAATGCACTGACTTGTTGAATGTCTTCTGTATAATCATAATGATAATTCCAAAATACTTTAAAATGAGGCTGACCTTTAGCATTAGCTCTATTATTGCCTTCTTGAGAGAAGGAATACATTGCAAATAAGCTTAGAATTAAAAAAATATATCTTTTCATTTCCAAATATGAATTAATATTCTATTGCAAAGATCATTTTATAATGTAACCTTAATGTTAAGAGAATGTTATTAGTTAAATATAATTTTGAGATCTATTAACAGATTATTGTTATATTGCTAACCAGGAAATAAAAAATGAACTGGGAACAATTATTATCATTAAAAAGGTTTGGAGATACTCAAAAAAGGGAGAGAAAGGATCAAGATGAAACTCGTCTTGGGTTTGAGGTAGATTATGATAGAATAATTTTTTCTTCTGAATTTAGAAGTTTACAAGATAAAACGCAGGTAGTCCCTCTATCAAATGAAGACTTTGTGCATACTAGGCTAACCCATAGCTTAGAGGTTAGTGTTGTTGGAAGGTCTTTAGGTAGAAAGGTAGGATTAAAAATTCTTGAAAAATATCCTGATTTAAGAGATATTCATAGTTATCAGCCTAACGATTTTGGAGCAATTGTAGCTTCTGCCTCATTAGCTCATGATATTGGGAACCCACCATTTGGTCATTCTGGAGAAAAATCTATTGGACAGTTTTTTATATCTGGAAAGGGTAAAGATTTTTCTAGGAATTTAACTAAGAAGCAGTATCAAGATTTATGTGATTTTGAAGGGAATGCAAATGGGTTTAAAATTCTTACGCAATCAAGAATTGGAAGAGAAGGGGGGCTCAGATTAAGTTATGCTACGCTTGGAGCTTTTGTAAAATATCCAAAGGAATCCCTTCCGATAAAACCTACAGCAAATGTTTCCCATAAGAAATACGGATTCTTTCAATCTGAGGCAAGAATATTTTCTGAAATTGCACAAGAACTTGGATTATCAATAGATTCAACAGGGAGTTATGCAAGACACCCATTAGCCTATTTAGTAGAAGCAGCTGATGATATTTGCTATACAATAATTGATTTTGAGGATGGCATAAATCTTGGATTAATTGAAGAAGAATTTGCATTAGAATATTTGATTAATTTGGTAAGAGATTCAATTAATACAAAGAAGTATCATCAACTAAGCAATACTACGGATAGAATAAGCTATTTAAGAGCGTTATCTATAAATACTTTGATTAATGAGAGTGTTGATATATTTATGAATAATGAGGAAGAAATAATAAAAGGAGTATTTGAATCATCCCTTTTGGGTCGAAGTAAATATAAAGCTCAGATTTCCGATATTATTAAGATCAGTGTAGAGAACATATATGAGTCAAAGGAAGTTATCGAAAAAGAAATTGCAGGTTATAATCTTATAAGTGTATTATTAGAAAGCTATATTACAGCAGCTAATAATACATATGCAGGAAATGCTAATAGTTATGATAAGTTAATTCTAAATCTTTTGCCTGACACAGTAGACATAAACAAGCCAGAACTATACTCTCGAATATTAGAAATATGTCATTATATTGCATCTTTTTCAGATAGTCAAGCATTATTAATTTACAAAAAAATAACAGCGAATGAATACTAAAAATTTCCAGTTATATACAATTAAATTTTTTCTGCTAACAGTATTTTCAAAACAAAATAATTATAGAACAATATATTAATGAAGTTAGAATACGATAGTAACTATTTTATGGCAAAGGCTATTGAGGAGGCAAAGATTGCTTTGACAAAGGGTGAAATTCCTATAGGAGCTATTATCGTAGTAGATAATCAAATAATAGCTAGAGCACATAACTTAACTGAGACATTAAATGATGTTACAGCTCATGCTGAAATACTAGCTATAACTGCTGCTGAGAATTTTCTTGGCGGAAAATATCTTGATGGCTGCACAATGTATGTGACTCTAGAGCCATGTCAAATGTGTGCTGGAGCATTATATTGGAGTAGAATTTCTAATTTATTTTATGGAGCAAAGGACTCTAAGAGAGGATATAAAGCAATGGGAGGCAGGCTTCATCCTAAAACAAAAGTTAATAGCGGTATACTAGAAAATGAATCTAAGAAAATGTTGGATAAATTCTTTATTACTAGAAGAAATATGAACTAATTTTCTATTTAAATAAGCTTTAGTAATTTTATAATTCATTCCCTTTTTTTATATCATCCTTTTTTAATATAAAATCTTTAAAACTTTTATTTTTCCATCTATAGTAGAGAAACAAGGGAATTCCAATAAAAAAAAGTAGAACTGTTCCTAGTCCAATAAGTTTTTCTGAATTAAACGCATCACTTAAATAGCCAGATAAAATCAGAATTATAGATGAAATAAATATTACATAAATAAATATTTTCATTATCTATGTTTTAAAGATTCTGCTTAAGCTTGAGTTCTTTAAGCTGTTCTTTGGATATTTTTGATGGTGAGTCAATCATTACATCTCTCCCCGAATTATTTTTAGGAAATGCAATGAAATCTCTGATGGTTTCACTACCCCCTAGTATCGCGACTAATCTATCTAGACCAAAGGCTATACCTCCATGAGGAGGTGCACCGTATTTAAATGCATTCATTAGAAATCCAAATTGTTCTTCTGCTTCATCTTTTGTAAAACCAAGACAATTAAACATTTCTTGTTGAATATTTTTATCATGAATTCTTATTGAACCCCCACCTATTTCATTCCCATTTATTACTAGGTCATATGCATTGGCTTTTACTGATCCAGGATCTTTTTTCAATAAGCCAATCTGATCAGGCTTGGGAGAAGTAAATGGATGATGCATTGCATGAAACTTATTTTCATCTTCATTCCAGCTTAGTAATGGGAAATCCACAACCCATAAAGGAGCATATTCTTCTGAATTTCTTAGTCCTAGATTTTTAGCTATCTCAAGTCTAAGCGCACTAAGTTGTGTCCTTACTACATCTTTATCTCCAGATAATATCATTATTATATCTCCTTTAATTGAATTTGTTTTATCAGCAATATTTTTAAGATCAGACTGATCATAAAACTTATCTACAGATGATTTATAGACCCCATCATCATTACACCTTATGTATACCATCCCCATTGCTCCAATCTGAGGAGTTTTTAACCACTCTATATATTTATCAATTTCTTTTCTTGTCATTGAATTACCTCCGGTAACTGAAATACCAACAACTAATTCAGCAGAATTAAATACATTAAAGTCTTTATGTTGTGACACATCGTTTAAATCTACAAATTCCATCCCAAATCTTATATCTGGCTTGTCAGTTCCATATTTCTCTATTGCTTGGTCATATGTCATTTTAGGAAAGGGATCAACATCTATATTCTTAATTTTTTTAAAAACATCAACTATAAGCCCTTCAAATGTTTTTAGAATATCATCTTGTTCAACAAAAGCCATTTCACAGTCTATTTGAGTGAATTCAGGTTGACGATCAGCTCTTAAATCTTCATCTCGAAAACATTTTACAATTTGAAAATATTTGTCAAGGCCAGCAACCATAAGTAATTGTTTAAAGGTTTGAGGGGATTGCGGCAGAGCATAAAATTCACCTTCATTAATTCTAGAGGGAACAATAAAATCTCTTGCACCTTCTGGAGTGGATTTAATTAAGCATGGAGTCTCAACTTCTATAAATGAATTATTTGAAAGATATTTTCTTACTTGCTGAGTTATTTGATGTCTTAATATTAAATTGTTTTTGATTGGCTCCCTTCTAATATCCAAATACCTATATTTCATTCTTAGTTCTTCGCCCCCATCCGTATTGTTTTCTATTGTAAAGGGAGGAGTAGTTGAACTATTTAAAATTTCTAAATCTTTTACTAAAATTTCAACATCACCAGTTGCAATATTTTCGTTTTTTGAAGCTCTTTCAATTACCTCCCCGCTCACTTGTATTACAAATTCTCGACCTAATGATTTTGCCTGATTTAATAAGTCTTTACTGGTTCTTTGCTCATCAAAAATTAATTGTGAAATTCCATATCTATCCCTAAGATCTACCCATACCATAAATCCTTTATCTCGCAATTTTTGAACCCATCCAGAAAGGACGACCTGTTTCCCAATATCAGATTTTCTTATTTCTCCACAATTATGAGTCCTATACATGAGCTTAGTTTACAATTGCAAATTTAATAAGATATTATTTATAACTCTATCATATTTTATAATTTTCATTACCTTTTTTAAATTAGGATTTTATTATACATTTACCCAAATAATAAAATAGTATGCTTTCTCTTTCTGAATATCATAAAATGTTTACAGAACATTTAGATAAATACACTATAAGTGCAGTCCCAGAAAACTTGTATGCTCCAGTTCATTATATATTGAGCCTTGGAGGGAAAAGGATTAGACCGATATTAACTTTGGTTAGCACAGATATTTTTTCTGGATCACCAGCTAAAGCATTAGATGCTGCTTTAGCAGGAGAAGTTTTTCATAATTTTTCTTTAGTTCATGACGATATAATGGATTCTGCTGATCTAAGAAGAGGCAATATTACAGTACATAAAAAATGGGATAGCAGTACAGGAATTTTATCTGGTGATGTAATGTTAATTTTAGCATATCAGATATTTGAAAATTATGAGCCTGACATTTTTGTTCCAATGGCATCACTATTTAGTAAAACAGCAATAAGAGTTTGCGAAGGACAACAATTAGACATTGATTTTGAAACAAGAAAAGAAATATCACTTGAAGAATACTTGTTAATGATTACATGTAAAACTGCAGAATTAATTGGAGCAGCAATGAAAATGGGGGCCATTATAGCTGATGCAAACTTGGAGCAGCAAGAAAAAATTTATGATTTTGGAAAGAACTTAGGCATCGCTTTTCAATTGCAAGATGATTATCTTGATTGTTATGGAAATGAAAATGATTTTGGAAAGAAAATTGGTGGAGATATAATTGAGAAAAAGAAAACATTTTTATATTTAAAAACACTTGAATTAGTCTCTAAAGAAGTAAAATCTAATTTAATTTCTTTATATAATAGCCCTCACAAGGATAATCAAAAAAAGATAATTTTAGTGAAAGAAATATATAATGATTGTAATATTGAAAATGAAGTTGTGCTAGAAATAAAAAAGTATACGGATATTGCATTTAAAATTTTAGATTCACTTGATCTACCTAAAGAAAAACATGAATTTCTTCATAATTTTGGCGATTCTTTAATGAGAAGGAAGATATAGTTTTTCTGCTCTTTTTAATTAATATTAATTAACTTTATAATCTGAAAAATAGGAATTTTTATAATGGATAATTTTTCTTTTCTAAATGCCGCTCATACTGCATTCTTTGCAGATTTATATGATCAATATTTAAAAGATCCTGATTCAGTAGAGCCAAGCTGGAGAGCATTTTTTCAAGGATATGATTTTGGAAGTAATAAGCTTTTTGATGGAGAAATTGTTGAAGGTGTTACATCCCAAATTCCTGATCATGTTCAAAAAGAATTTAATGTAATAAACTTGATTGATGGATATAGATCTAGAGGTCATTTATTTACTAAAACAAATCCTGTAAGAGATAGACGAACATATGCCCCCTCTTTAGATATAGAAAATTTTGATTTATCTAATGAAGATTTAGATACAGTATTTAATGCAGGTGAAATTTTAGGTATTGGTCCTCAGCCACTTCATATTATAGTTCAGCATCTTACGGAGATATACTGTGATTCAATAGGAATTGAATATATGTATATAAGAAATCCTGAGATAATTAATTGGATTCAAAATAAATTAAATGTTAATAACAATCATCCAAAATTATCTTCTAATCAAAAAAAGCAATTGCTTGAAAAACTTGTAGAAGCAGTTTCATTTGAAAATTTTTTACATACAAAATATGTCGGTCAAAAGAGATTCTCACTAGAGGGGGGAGAATCATTAATTCCTGCTCTGGATATTTTAATTGAAATAGCAGCTGATAAAGGTGTCAAGGAGTTTGTTATGGGAATGGCTCATAGAGGAAGACTAAGTACTCTAGTTAATATTTTTGGAAAATCAGCAAAAAATATTTTTAGTGAATTTGAAGGAAAAGATTATGAAGAAAAAATATTTGATGGAGATGTTAAATATCATTTAGGATGGACCACTAATAGAGAAACAATTAAAGGAAAAAAAATTAATTTAAATATTGCCCCAAACCCATCTCATTTAGAAGCGGTTGGATCTATAGTTAATGGAATTGTAAGATCAAAACAGGACTCACAATTTCCAGGAAATTTTGAAAAAGTTTTGCCAATCATTGTCCACGGAGATGCAGCTATTGCTGGCCAGGGACTTGTTTATGAATTAGTTCAGATGTCTAAACTTGATGGATACAAGACAGACGGAACAATACATATTGTAGTTAATAATCAAATAGGGTTTACTACAAATTACTTAGATGCTAGATCAAGCACTTATTGCACTGATGTTGGAAAAGTAACTTTATCCCCAGTATTGCATGTCAACGCTGATGACGTAGAGTCTGTAGTTCATGCCATTTTATTTGCTTTAGATTTTAGAATGGAATTTAAAAGAGATGTTTTTATTGATTTACTTGGTTATAGAAAATATGGACATAATGAAGGAGATGAACCAAGATTTACTCAGCCTAAATTATATAAGATTATAGCAAAACATGCTAATCCAAAAAAAATATATGCTGAAAAATTAATTAGTGAGGGGGTAGTTGATGAAAAATATGTAAAGGATTTAGAGATCACCTATAAAAACTGGCTTGAAGACCAACTTAAGGATTCTAAAAAGGTTAAAAAAACAAAAATATCAGATTTTATGGAGGATGAGTGGGATTCTTTTTCTAGAGTAAATCAGAAAGAAATGATGATGCCAGTTAATACTGCATATCCTAGGCATAAATTAGAGAAAATTACAGAAATTATCTCAACATTACCAAAGGAAAAAAAATTCATTAACAAAATTAAAAAGTTAACCTCTTCTAGACTTGAAATGTTTAATAATGACAAATTAGATTGGTCAATGGCAGAGCATTTAGCATATGGTAGTTTATTAGAAGAAGGATATAATGTTAGAATATCTGGACAAGATGTTGAACGCGGAACCTTCTCACATAGACACTCTGTAATCAAGGTTGAGGAAAGTGAAGAGGAAATAATATTACATAATAATATCTCAGAAAATCAAGGATTGTTTTCAATTTATAATTCTTTGCTTTCAGAATATGGAGTCCTTGGATTTGAATATGGATACGCAATGAATAATCCAAATACATTAACTATTTGGGAAGCTCAGTTTGGAGACTTTAGTAATGGAGCACAGATTATTATTGATCAATATATATTTTCGGGAGAGGACAAATGGAAAACACAAAATGGGCTTGTAATGTTACTTCCACATGGATATGAAGGCCAAGGCGCTGAACATTCCTCTGCTAGAGTTGAAAGATATTTACAATTATGTGCAAAGGACAATGTGTTTGTAGCAAATTGTACTACTCCAGCAAACATGTATCATTTGCTAAGGAGACAAATGAAAACTAATTATAGAAAACCCCTAATAGTTTTCACCCCAAAAAGTTTATTGAGACATTCGAAAGCTGTTTCTTCAGTTGATGAATTCACAAAAGGAGGATTTCAGCTAGTGATTGATAATTCTAATGCAGATCCTAAGATAATTGAAACTATAGTATTTGTTACAGGGAAGTTTTATTATGATTTATTAGAAGAAAGGGAAAGATTGGGCAGAGACAATGTAGCAATTATTAGGATTGAACAACTATTCCCTTTGCCTAAAGAAATTATTAGATCTATTATAAGGAAGTATTCTAACACATCTGATATAGTATGGGCACAAGAGGAGCCAAAAAACATGGGAGTATATGGATTTTTATTAATGAACTTAAAAGAAGCTAAGGATTTTAGAATTGCATCTAGAAGATATTATGGAGCAACTGCTGCAGGAAGCTCTATTAGATTTGAAAAAAGACATAGAGAAGTTATTGATTATGTTTTTGATGTAGAAAAGAACAATCAAATTTTAAATTAACTTCTAATTTTATAATTAAAGAATATTGTGAAAAGAATTTTAATTATTTTAATATTTATTTTTTCTTGTATGCCTGAATCGGTTGATGTGCCGGACCCGATAAATGTTATAGATTCTACGGACCCAGTTATTCCAGTAGAATATGGATTACAGGAATATGAAATTGAATTTGACGGGTTACTTCGATCATTTAATATTTATGTTCCAGATTCTTACGACCCTTCTGAACCTGTTCCTATGCTTTTTTGTTTTCATGGCTATGGGAGTAATAATCAGGTTATAATGGAATATACAGAGTTTAATGATATTGCATCTGAAGAAAATTTTATAGTAGTATATCCTCAAGGAACTTTTTTAAATGGAATTACTCATTGGAATGTTGGTGGATGGACTACTTCAAGCATTGTAGACGATGTTGCATTTGTAGATTTTTTGATTGAAAATATTTCAGAAAACTATTCAATAAATTCAGAAAGGATTTATAGTACAGGAATGTCTAATGGAGGTTATCTGAGTTTTTTACTAGCCTGTCAGCTTAGTGATAAAATTGCAGCAATTGCATCAGTAACAGGATCAATGACACCACAAACTTTTTATAGTTGTCAACCACAGCGGGCAATCTCTATTCTTCAAATGCATGGGACTAGTGATGGAGTTGTTCCATATAGTGGTAATGAAGCATGGACTATGGGCATAGATACAGTTGTAGATTATTGGAGATCACATAATGCATGTAGTACAGAGCCTTTGGTAACTGATATGCCAGATATATATACTTTCGATAATTCAACTGTTCAAGAAATCACATATTTAAATGGGAACAATAATACTATGGTAAGGCACTATAGAGTAGATGGAGGAGGACATGATTGGTTTGGAGCATGGGGCAACAGGGATATAATTGCAAGTCAAATAATTTGGGAGTTTTTTTCAATGTATGATCTCAATGGCTTAATTAATTAATGTAATTAATAGGATATATTATATAGAAAATTAATAATTTTAAGAACTAGTAATTAAAGTTTTATGGTTTTAGAAATGAAAGTTCCCTCTCCGGGAGAATCAATAACAGAGGTAGAAATTGCAACATGGCTAGTTAGTGATGGAGACTATGTAGAAAAAGATCAAATTATAGCAGAGCTTGATAGTGATAAAGCTACACTAGAATTGCCAGCAGAAGAAGGCGGTGTAATTACATTAAAGGCTCAAGAAGGAGATGCAGTAGATGTTGGTCAAGTAGTTTGTCTAATTGACACTTCTAAAGAAGGTGAAGCTAGAAAATCTTCAAAAACAGAATCTAAAGACGAGATCGTGTTATCAAAAATTGAAGAACCTACAAGCACTACTAAATCAGAAATCTTAAGTCCTGCAGCTAAAAAAATAGTTGCTGAAAATAACTTCAATATTAGCGATATTACAGGAACTGGAAAGGATGGGCGAATTACTAAACAAGATATTTTAATAGCTAAGCCATCAATGGGATCTTTAAGCAATGAAAAAAGAGATGTAAAGAGAACTAAACTATCTCTTTTAAGAAGAAAAGTTGCAGAAAGATTAGTTAGTGTAAAAAATGAAACAGCAATGTTAACTACTTTTAATGAGGTAGATATGTCTGCTATTTTTGCGCTAAGAAAAAAGTATAAAGAAAAATTCAAAACAAAACACGATGTTAACTTAGGCTTCATGTCTTTTTTTACTCTTGCATCTGTTAGAGCACTTAAAGAATTTCCAGCTGTAAACTCAATGATAGATGGAAATGAAATGATAACATATGATTATTGTGATATTAGTATTGCTGTTTCAGGGCCAAAAGGACTTATGGTCCCTGTAATTAGACATGCAGAAAAATTGTCTTTTAGAGAAATTGAGATTCAGGTTAAAACACTTGCAGAAAGAGCAAGAGATTCAAAAATAACAGTGGATGAAATGACTGGAGGTACATTTACTATTTCTAACGGCGGAGTTTTTGGGAGTATGTTATCCACTCCAATTATTAACCCACCTCAAAGTGCTATTTTAGGAATGCACAATATTATTGAGCGACCTATTGCTGTTAATGGAAAAGTTGAGATTAGACCTGTAATGTACTTAGCCCTTTCATACGATCATAGAATTATTGATGGTAGAGAGAGCGTAGGCTTCCTAGTGGCAATTAAGGAAGCCTTAGAAAATCCTTCTGAAATTTTGATGGGTAATAATATTTTGAAATCCCTAGAATTATAGTAGTATAATGACAATTTCAGACACGCATACCCATTTGTATCTTCCAGAATTTGATTCAGACAGAGATTATGTAATAAATAATGCCATAAGCTCTAATATTACTAGATTTTTTTTACCAGCAATTGATTCTTCTTATACAGAATCTATGTTAGCTCTTAAAATAAAATTTCCAAAAAATATGTTTTTAATGGCAGGACTTCACCCTTGTTATATTGGAAGTAATTACTCTGAAGAGCTAAAACATGTGGAAAAAAATATTTTAGAAAACCAATGTGTAGCAGTTGGAGAAATAGGCATTGACCTTCATTGGAAGACAGATAATCTATCTACTCAAAAAGAAGTGTTTATTAAGCAAATTAAATTAGCAAAGAAATATAGTCTTCCAATTGTTATTCATTCTAGAAAGTCATATAATGAAATATTTGAAGTTTTAGAATCAGAAGGAACTGATGAGCTCTCGGGAATTTTTCATTGTTTTACTGGTACTTTAGAACAAGCTAACAAAATTATTTCTATGGGTATGAAACTGGGAATAGGAGGGGTAGTTACATTTAAAAATGGAATGATAGATAAATTTCTTGATAAAATAGATTTAAGTAATATAGTATTGGAAACAGACTCCCCATATTTAGCGCCTACACCAAATAGAGGTAAGAGAAATGAAAGTGGATTTATTATACATATTATCAAAAGATTAGCAGAAATTTATCAAGTTAATGCTAATGAGATCATAAATATTACTACAAATAATTCAATCGAAGTCTTTAAGACATAAAATAATCATCTTTATATCATAAAAAAGCATTATATATAGTTTTATAATTAATATTTTTTCTTTTTATTTGTCTTGATATAATAATCATATTATATAGAGAGGTGGCCGAGTGGTCGAAGGCGCACGCCTGGAAAGTGTGTATACACCAAAAGTGTATCGAGGGTTCGAATCCCTTCCTCTCTGCACGGGATTATCGTGTTAATTATAATTTTTTATATCTTTAACGCTCTATTAAATTAATTAAACGAAACAAAATGAAAAGATTACTAAGTATTATTGCAATTATTTCAGTTGTATTTATCCATAATATAGATTCAAACAACATCATATTTCAAGATGAAATGGAGACAACTGAAGTTCAAGACACCCAAGTAGATAGTTCAATGGAAGTTGAAGAAGTTGTAGAGGAAATGGAAGAACCAGCACAGCTAAATTTTCATCAAGAATTAAAGAAGAGATTTATTGAAGGAGGCCCAGGGTTTATGGGTATAGTTCTTTTATGTCTTATTCTAGGGTTAGCTATTGCTATTGAAAGAATTATATTTCTTAATTTATCTGAATCTGATTCAGATAAATTAACAGAAGAAGTTGAATCAGCTATGAAATCAGGAGGAATTAAGGCAGCTAAAGAAGTTTGCAGAAATACACCTGGCCCAGTAGCTTCAATCTTTTATCAAGGATTAGACAGAGCAAATGAAAGTGTAGAGTCTGCTGAAAAAGCTGTAATCGCTTATGGAGGTGTACAAATGGGTCAGCTTGAGAAAAATGTTTCATGGATATCATTATTTATAGCTCTTGCGCCAATGTTAGGATTCATGGGAACAGTTATCGGGATGATTCAAGCTTTTGATAAAATTGAAGCAGCCGGAGATATGCAGCCATCATTAGTTGCAGGAG
>Ga0208764_10002216_pt1 | contig 12285 bp, 7 predicted proteins | sample ETNtaG_18_FD_185762 | JGI IMG/M metagenome (GOLD analysis project Ga0208764, IMG submission 185762) | Marine microbial and viral communities from oxygen minimum zone, Eastern Pacific Ocean - ETNP201302SV91 (SPAdes) (version 2) | ecosystem: Environmental > Aquatic > Marine > Oceanic ... | reverse complement strand
AACCAAAACTTCCTCAATACTTGACATTGGCTCTCCGGGTTTTATTGCATTATCTAAAAAATTATCTAATATATGTCTTCTGATAGTAAGCATTCTATTTAATTCATCTGCTGCATCAAATCCATTGTCCCAAAGGTGAGATCTTGGGTGAGCGCTACCTAAAGGCCTTGAGTCCTGATCGGTAATAAAATAAATATCATCTTCATAACCATCTATTAAAATTTTGTTCAACTGAGCTTTCTCATTAGATTCAAACTGTCTATAGCCCCAATTAATTGCGAGCTTATCCCAATCACCGATACCATGATCATAGGCGTCTGAAAGGTCAATTTTATTATTAGAAAATCTGATTAATGGATGTGGATAATCCATGACTGACTTTCTATCTCTTGCACTGGAAATATAGTTATGTGAAAGCCCAATTGTATGGCCAACTTCGTGAGCAGACAACTGCCTTAATCTTTTAATTGCCATTTCCTTCATAAAATTTTTTTCGTAATCTTCTGCATATGGCCTTACTAACCCTTCAGCAATAAGATAGTCTTGCCTAACTCTTAAAGAACCTAGAGAAACATGACCTTTCATTATTTCGCCGGTTCTGGGGTCAACAACAGAAGCTCCGTATGACCAACCTCTAGTTGATCGATGAACCCATTGAATTACATTATATCTTACATCTAACATATCAGCGCCCTCAGGTAAGACTCGAATTTGAAATGCATTTTTAAACCCAGCTGCCTCAAACGCTTCGTTCCACCAAGAAGCACCCTCAATTAATGCAGATTTTACAGGTTCTGGAACTCCCCTGTCTAGGTAATAGATTATTGGTTCTACAGCTTCACTTAATTCTTGATTGGGAAATTTTTTAATTAGCCTATGCCTTCTTATATACTTAACATGAAGATCATCTTCAATAGGGCTGGCATAATCATAAAATGTCATAGCACCATACCCCGCTCTAGGATCAAATTTTCTTGGCGTATATCCTTCGTCTGGAAGCTGAATAAAAGAATGTCTTGTTCTCACTGAAAAAGATTCTGAATTTGGTGAAACAGACCTCAACCATCCGCCCGTAGCTATTCCCCTAAAAGTTAAAAACGATTCTATCTCAGAGTTAAGAGGAAAGTTTTTCGAGTTTTGGTTATCAAATGAAGAAGATATTTTATCAATTTTAAATGTCCCTTGTTTTCTTTGAATAAGTCTTTGTGATATCTTATGAGAATCTCTAATTACAAAATCTGATATATCAATCAAATATTTATTGTTGTCTTTAGCTACAATATTAAAACCCCATAGTGTTGATTTGGCAAACGCATCTTCTACTGATTTGATTTCTTCTTTATTATTAGAAAGAGCTCGATATTTGTAATTTGGCTGAACCATTAAAATCTTTGGTCCGATTTTAATAAACTTAATTATTCTTGTTCCACCTATTTGACCCCTATCTAAACCTAAATCATTTGAGCCAATTCCCGCGGACAAATAATTGACATATATCATTTCTGTGTTTAAGTTTTTGAGTTCAAGGTATACCTTTCCATTATTTTCATCCCAATAATAATTTAAAAACCCTTCCTTTTTTTCTAGCTTGGAAACAAATTCAGATAGAGAAATGTTTTGTGAAAACACCGATGTGGACAAAAACATAAAAATCAAAAAATTAAGCTTTTTCATATTTCTTTTGTTTTAATTATAAAATAAGCTTTTTAGAACTATTCTCTTTTCTAAGTCTTATTGTAAATCTTTGGTTATCAATTTCAATATAAGTTAAATTTTCTTGAGCTTCAAAATAATTAAATAAAGATGTGTCTTTTATTTCTATTGATTTTATGTTTTTAATGTTAATAATTTCTAGATATAAATTAATGGTGCCGTTAACATACTCGTGTCCTAAATAATTTAATTCCATTAACTTACCGTCCGCCTTAAAAAGTAGATTTTCTTTAATATAACTCTCAATATAATTATTTACAATATCATTTTTTGAATTTAAAATATCAAAATTTTCGTTGTTGTTTTCGTTTTTTAAAACAAGTTCTAAATCATCAAAAAAAATTTTTTTTGTAATTTGCAAAGAAGACTCTTCGCGATCAAACACAAAATCTGATACACTAACATAAAAGGGGTGAACCAAAAACAAAGTAGTTATAATATAGATTAACATTTATATTTAATCGTAAAAATTTATTATTCTTGTCAAAAATATCTTTTTATATGGAAGAATTCAAGGTGTGGTTTTTTATTGGATACGAACACATCGTAAATAAAGATGCTTTGGATCACATATTATTTGTCTTAGCATTATCATCATTATATGATTTAAGAATGTTAAAAAAATTAATTATACTAATAACGGCATTTACAATAGGGCATTCTTTTACACTTATTATTTCAACTCTTGAGTTAATAACTTATAACCAAAAAATTATAGAATTTGCTATACCTTTGACTATTGCAATCACTTGCCTAACAAACATTACCAAAAGAAACTCTTCAACAAATTCAAGAATTTTAAATAGAAATTACTGGATAGCGTTAATATTTGGATTGGTGCATGGTTTAGGGTTTTCTAATTATTTAAAAGCTCTTCTTGGCGAAGGGTCTGTTCTATTACCATTGTTTAGTTTTAACGTGGGATTAGAAATAGGACAAATACTAATAATCAGTGTTTTTGTGTTTTTTAGTCATTGGACTTCAGGTTTACTTTTTCCAAAAAAAAGCGATTGGATTATGTTTGTTTCTTCCATAATTTTAGGAATTTCTTTACTTTTGATGAATGAAGCAAAATTCTGGTAAAATATATTTATTATGAAAAAACAATTTCTTTTACTTTTATTATTGAGCAATCATCTTATTTTTAGTCAAGGGAAGTGGGAAAAGAAGTTTGAACAATTAGGCACATTACTTCCAACACCAAATAATTATAGAAGTGCCTCAGGCGCACCAGGTAAAGATTACTGGCAGCAAAAAGCTGATTATGATATGAAAATTTTTCTAGATGACGAAAAACAAAAACTAATTGGTTTTGAAAAAATAACATATTATAATAATTCCCCAGACAATTTATCTTATTTATGGGTACAGTTAGATCAAAACGTTAGATCTAACGAATCAGAAACACCTCTTATAACCACAAATAGAATGTCTTATTCTTTAGATGGAAAAAGATTACAATCTATAACAAACAATTATTCCAATGCTGATGGTGGTCAATTTAATGGTGGTTTTAAAATCAATTCCGTTGTAAACGAACAAAACAATCCTCTTCGATATACTATTATAAAAACCATGATGAGAATAGATTTAGAAAATGTTCTTAAACCGGGTGAACAATTTGTTTTTAATATTGATTGGTCGTATAACATTAATGATAGGATGAGTGTTGGCGGCAGGGGTGGATATGAGTATTTTCCAGACGACAAAAACTACAGCTATACAATTGCACAATTTTATCCACGTATGGTTGTATACGATGACAAAGAAGGTTGGCAAAACAAACAATTCCTAGGTAGAGGTGAGTTTACATTAAATTTTGGAGATTTTAATCTGGAAATCACCGTGCCTTCTGATTTTATTGTGGGGGCAACTGGAAATCTAGAAAACCCAGAAGATGTGCTAAGTAAGAATGAGTTAAATAAATATAATTTAGCTAAAAAAACATATGATAAGCCTGTAATTATTGTTTCAGAATCTGAGGCTATCCAAAAAGAATTAAATCCAGAAAGAAAGAAAACAAAAACATGGATATATAAGTCCAGTAATGTAAGAGATGTGGCTTTTGCGGCTTCTAGAAAATATATATGGGATGCTATGTCTGTAGATTTAGGAACAAAACAGCCGTTAGCAATGTCATATTATTCAAAAGAAGGTAATCCGCTTTGGGAGAAAGAGTCTACTGTCGCGGTTGCTAACACTTTAAAAACTTATTCTAAACACACTATAGAATATCCCTACCCAGTTGCTATATCTGTTCACGCCGCCAGTATAGGAATGGAATATCCTATGATATGTTTTAATTTTGGAAGACCTAACAAAAACGGGAAATATAGTTTGGCTACTAAATGGGGAATGATTAGTGTTATAATTCATGAGGTTGGTCATAATTTTTTTCCAATGATTATTAATTCTGATGAAAGACAGTGGACCTGGATGGATGAGGGTTTGAATACATTCGTTCAATCACTTACACAAAGAGAATATTATAGCGATGGACCTTTAAGAAGAGGGACGGCTCAAAGTATTGTTGATTATATGAAGGGTGATAAAGAAGGTATAAGGCCTATTATGACTAATTCTGAACAAATATTACAATTTGGACCCAATGCGTATGCAAAACCAGCCGCAGCTCTTAGTGTTTTAAGAGAAACAATTATGGGTCCTGAATTATTTGATTATGCATTTAAAGAATATTCAAAACGGTGGGCTTTTAAACACCCTGATCCTGCTGATTTTTTTAGAACAATGGAAGATGCTTCTTCTATAGATTTGGATTGGTTTTGGAAGGGTTGGTTTTACACAACCGATCACGTTGATGTTGCTTTAGAAAACGTAAGATGGTTTCAAATGAGAACCCCCCCAGAAAATTTTGATAATAAAAATAAGCTTGAGGAAATAAATATAGGAATAGACGACAAAAGGCCAGCGGTAGACAGGGTGCCTTATACTTTTAGAGACTCCCCGTTATATTTCGATTTCAAAAACACGAGCGAATCATCATATAGAGAGTTCCGAAATAAACTAAATGATGAACTAATTAAAGAGAAAAACAAAAACAAAAATTTCTATGAATTAACCTTTAAAAATGTTGGGGGATTAATTACACCATTAATTATCGAATGGACATATGAAGACAAAACAAAAGAAATTGAAAGAATTCCTGCTGAAATTTGGAGGTTAAACGAAAATGAAATATCAAAAGTATTTGTTAAAGATAAAAAGGTTATTAATATAAAGCTGGACCCATATCTTGAGACTGCAGATACAGATGTTTCTGATAACAATTTTCCTAGATTGGTTTTGAAATCTAATTTTGACAAATTTAAAAATAGAAATTAAAAAGGAAGATTTTGTAAATCAACATTTCCTCCAGTTAAAATAATTCCAACTTTTTTGTTTTTGAAAGTTTTTTTCATTTTCAAAACAGCAGCTAGCGGCACAGCGCAAGATGGTTCACAAATTATTTTCATTCTTTCCCATATTAGTTTCATTGAAAAAACAATTTCTTGTTCAGAAACAGTAATTATTTTTTCAGCACCATTAAGTATTATATTAAACGTCTTGTTCGATAAAGACGTCATCAAACCATCTGCAATGGTTTTTGGTTGTTTAACTGGAATTAATTTTTTTTCATTAAAAGACATATAAGCATCGGAAGCATTTTTTGGTTCAGCTAAAATCACTTTAGTTTTTGGAGAAAAAAAATTTGTAGACAATATTGTACCTGAAGCAAGTCCTCCCCCTCCAACTGGACATAATATATAGTCTAAATTTAATTTTGGAGAAATATCATACATTTCTTTTGAGCAAGTGGCCTGACCGGCAATTACCCTATCATTATCATATGGATGGATGAAATTAGCTCCTGTTTTTTGAATTATTTTTTCACAGGATTCTTTTCTAGAATTTTCATTGTTTTCACAAAGAGTTATCTCTGCGCCGTATCCTTTTACTGCATTAAGTTTTATTTTAGGAGCAGTTCTTGGCATAACAATATAAGCGTTGGTTTTCATAATTTTAGATGATAACGCAACTGCTTGTGCGTGATTTCCAGAAGAATGTGTCACAAAACCTTTTTTTATATCTTTACTAGAATGTGACATTACGGCATTTAAAGCACCCCTCATTTTAAAAGCTCCTATTTTTTGAAAATTTTCACATTTAAAATATAGGTTTGAGCCCGAAATGATATTCATAGATTCAGAAGAGAGAACAGGCGTGTTGTGAATTAAATTTTTAATTCGTTTTTGAGCTTTTATAATTGTTTCTTTTTTTAATTCCATAATTAATGTGCTTCTAACCAATTTTTTCCACATCCAACATCAACAGATAAAGGGATCTTCAGATCAATCACATTTTCCATCAAAGGTTTTATATTTGACTGAAATAATTCTAATTCATCTTTTTTTACATCAAATACTAGCTCATCATGAACTTGCATTATCATTTTAGATTTTAAACTATTTTTTTTCATCCAATTAAATATTTTAATCATCGCTAATTTGATAATATCTGCAGCACTACCTTGAATGGGTGTGTTTATTGCGTTTCTTTCAGCAAAACTTCTTAAAGTATAATTTCTAGAATCTATATCTCTAAGGTACCTTCTTCTTCCTAAAATGGTAGAAACATATTTTTTCTTTCTAGCAAGTTCTATTGAGGTTTCCATATGTTTTTTTACATTTTTAAATTGATTGAAATAAGAGTCGATAATTTCTTTAGCTTCTGTTCTTGGTATATTTAAATTTTGAGATAGCCCAAAAGGAGAAATTCCATATATAATACCAAAATTAACTTCTTTAGCTCTTCTTCTCATGTCTTTATTAACATCTTTTAAGTCAACATTGAAAACTTTTGATGCTGTTAGGCTATGAATATCTTTTTCTTCTTTAAAAGCTTTTATCATTTCATTGTCTCCACTAAAATCTGCGATTACTCTTAATTCAATCTGAGAATAATCTGCTGCTAAAATATAACTTTCTGAATCTCTTGCAATAAAGGCACTTCTTGTTTTTCTGCCCAGCTCAGTTTTTATAGGTATATTTTGAAGGTTTGGCTTGTTGGAACTAAGGCGTCCTGTGGCTGTAACCGCTTGCGCATAATCCGTGTGAATCAGCCCATCATTTTTAGAAACCATTTGTGGGAGGGCGTCAACATAAGTTGACAAAAGTTTTTTAAACTCTCTATAGTCTAATATAAGATCAACAATTTTGTTCTTTTTAGGTAATTTATTCAGCACAGCTTCACTTGTTGAATATTGTCCTGATTTGGTTTTTTTTGGGTTATTATCAATTTTTAACTTATCAAATAAAATTACTCCTAGTTGCTTTGGTGAGGAAATATTAAACTCCTCACCTGAACATTGATAGATTAGTTGTTCCGTTTTAGATATTTTTTCAACTAACTCTGTCGACATTTCTTTTAAAAAATGAGTGTCTATTTTTACCCCATTGCTTTCTAATTCTGATAAAACAAACAATAAAGGGGTTTCTACATTTTCTAACAATTTATACATCCCAAGGTCTTCTATTTCTTTTTGAATAGCATTTTTTAACCTAAAGGTTATATCTGCATCCTCACACGCATATTTATAAATTTCATCAGGAGATAAATCGGTCATTTTTTTTTGATTAGGCCCTTTTTTACCAATCAATTCTTCAATCGGTATGCATTTATGATTTAAATAATTCTCTGATAAAACATCTAATTTGTGACTGGCTTCGGGGTTAATAAGATAATGAGCTATCATTGTATCAAACACATTATCTGATACGTTCACATTATATTTTTTTAAAATTTGAATATCATATTTAAGGTTATGACCAATTAGTTTTATGTTCTGATTTTCAAGGATTGATTTTAATTTGTTTAATATTTTGTCTGTGTTTTGTGTGGTTGGAACATAATAAGCTTCTTTGTTTTTGTAAGAAAAAGCTATTCCTGCTAATTCCGCTTCTTGAATACTCAAACTTGATGTCTCGGTGTCAAAACATATCTCTTTTCTCTCTTTCATTTTATTTAATAAAGAATCTAATTCATTCTCTTTTACAATTTTATAATTTACACCTTCTTGGTCAATTGATGTTTTTGGTGAAGAAAAAAACCCAAGCTGTTGTTCTTCTTTTTTTTCTATCAATAAACCTTGTGAAACCATTCGGTTTTTTATTGTTCTAAATTCTAAATCATCAAGAAGATTATTTATTTCTTGTGAGTTAGGTTTTTTAACCTCTATGTCTTTTAGATTAACAATAATAGGAACGTTAATTTTAATCTTAGCCAATTCTTTAGACATTAGCGCATTTTCTGTGTTCTCCCTAACTTTATTTCCTATTGATCCTGCAATTAAATCTTTGTTTTTAATTATTCCCTCAACCGAATCGAAGTCTTTTAGAAGTTTTTGGGCTGTTTTTGGTCCCACACCAGGAATTCCAGGAATATTATCAACACTATCGCCCTGAAGACCTAAAAAGTCCACTACTTGTTCAACTTTATTGATTTTAAATTTGTCTAAAACTTCTTTCTCTCCAAGAATATCAACGCCTCTACCCATAAAAGCTGGTTTATATAAAAAAACATTCTTAGAAACTAATTGAGCAAAATCTTTATCTGGGGTCATCATAAAAATATTTGTGTTATCATTTTTAGAGAAGTATGAAGCTGCTGTTCCAATTACATCATCTGCTTCAAACCCATCTTTTTCTAGAATTTTAATATTCATAAATTTGATTAGATTTTTTATTATAGGTATTGCTGCTTGAATATCTTCTGGTTGGCGCTCTCGGTTTGCTTTATACTCCTTGAAAATCTCACTCCGAAAAGTTGGTGCTTTTGTATCAAAAGCTATTGCAAGATGAGTTGGTTTTTCTTTTCTAAGTAGTTCAAGTAAAGTGTTTAAAAAACCATATATAGCGCTCGTATTTAATCCTTTTGAATTCACAATAGGGTTTTTGCTAAACGCAAAATGAGCTCTATATATAAGAGCCATAGCATCTAATAAAAATAATTTGTTAGTTGGTTTTTTCAATTGTTAAATTTTAAGCTAGTTAGAATAATTAAATTGTTTTTTGTAAATTAAAAAACTTAAGTAACATTATATGTTTAACAAAAGCAATTTTCTTCTTTTCTTCTTAATTGTTTCGGTTTTATTTTCTTATAAAGGAAGGGTGAAAGATTTCTGGATTAGCAAAAAAGATATATTAGGCGCACAAAATATTTTTGGGATTAATTTTTCAAATGATGAATTAGATACCTTAAAACCTTATTTAGAAAGAAATTTAAAAGGATATAAAAAAATGAGGGAGTATTCTTTAGATATTAATGTAGAGCCAATAACAAAGTTTGAAATAAAATATAAAAAAAAAGAAATACTTGAAGACACTAAAATATCTTTAGAAAAAACAATTGTTCCTGACAAAGACAAAGACATAGCATATTTACCAATATATAAATTGGCTTATTTAATCAAAAACAAGCTTTTAACTTCAGAAAGATTAACAAAAATTTACTTAAGTAGATTAAAAAAACACAACCCTTCTTTAAATGTTTTAGTAACCCTAACTGAAGATTTAGCCTTGAAACAAGCAAAAAAAGCAGACGAGGAAATTAAAAAGGGGAAATATAAAGGTGCACTTCACGGCATCCCTTATGGTGTAAAAGATTTAGCATCATACCCAGGCTATCCAACAACATGGGGGGCGGAACCATATAAAGATCAATATATAAAAACAAAAGCAGTAGTAATAAAAAAACTTGAAGATGCTGGCGCAGTTTTGTTGGGAAAACTTAGCTCAGGTGCTTTAGCAAGAGGAGATGTTTGGTTTGGTGGAAAAACAAAAAATCCTTGGGATATTGATATGGGCTCAAGCGGCTCATCTGCAGGATCTGCTTCTGCAACCGCCGCTGGACTTGTTGGGTTTTCAATTGGCACAGAAACTTTAGGTTCAATTATTTCTCCATCAACAAGATGTGGGGTTACAGGATTAAGGCCAACTTACGGAATGGTAAGCAAAGCTGGTATTATGAGTCTTTCTTGGACCATGGATAAAGTTGGGCCTATCTGTAGGTCTTCTAAAGATTGTGCCATTGTATTAAATAAAATAAAAGGCAAAGATACCATGGACTCTTCTGTTCAAAATTCAACTTTGCTTTTTAATGAACAAACATTTAATCTAAACGAATATAAAATTGGTTATTTAAAAAATCTATTTGATAACGACTCATCAGAAAATAGTATAAATAACCAACAAACCCTCGGCCTGATTAAAAAACTAGGGGGAGAACTAATTCCGGTTGAATTGCCTCAAAATTATCCCTTTGAAGTGTTTGATATAATTTTAAGAGCAGAAGCCGGAGCCTTCTTTGATAAACTTATTTTACAACGAGAAGACTCAATGATGACTCAACAAAATCAAAGATCAAGAGCCAACTCATTAAGACAATCAAGGTTTATACCAGCTGTAGAATATATTCAAGCCAACCGGTTTCGTGCACAACTAGTTGAGGAGGTGATTTCTATTTTGAGTAATTTTGATATAATTATTTCACCAACTTTTGGTGGAAGACAAATGTTAATAACAAATTTAACTGGACACCCCGCATTGTCTATTCCAAACGGTTTTAACAAAAACAATTCTCCCACAAGCATAACCTTTGTTGGGAATTATTTTGAAGAAGGAAAAATTCTTTCTTTTGCGCATTTTCTTCAGAAAGAATCTGATTTTCACACAAAAAAACCTCCAGGGTTTTATTAATTTTATCAAAATAAACTAATTACAAAATGCGGTGTCAAAAATCTAAATTTATTCTTTCAAAAAAAACAACATATTTAAACTGCGCCTACATGTCTCCCATGCTAAAAAAAGTTGAAAAAGCTGGCATAAAAGGAGTTAAGAAAAAACGAAAACCTTATCAAATATCAACTGATGATTTTTTTAAAAACTCTGAATTATTAAAAAAAACATTTTCTTCAATAGTTGACTGTAAAAACCATAATAGAATTGCTATAATACCCTCTGCCTCATATGGATTAGCAAATGTTGTAAATAATATTTCTATAAAAGAAAAAGAAGAGGTTATTTTATTAGAAGAACAATTTCCTAGCAACGTATACCCTTGGCTTTCTTTAAAACAAAAAAGTAATGCTAAATTAGTTTTTATAAAAAGACCTAACACTATTGTTGATGCTGGGGAAAAATGGAATGAAAAAATATTAAAAACCATAACAAATAAAACAAAAGTTGTTGCAATAGGCAACATACACTGGGCTTGCGGAACTCTTTTTGATTTAATTGCTATTAGAAAAAAAACCAGAGAGGTTGGTGCTTTATTAATTGTTGACGGAACTCAATCTATCGGAGCACTGCCATTTAGTATAGAAAAAACTCAGCCAGATGCATTAATTTGTGCTGGCTATAAATGGTTAATGGGACCATATAGTATTGGTTTAGCTTATTATGGGAAGTATTTTGACCGAGGAACTCCTATAGAAGATAATTGGATTAATAGAAGGGGTAGTGAAAATTTTTCTGGACTTATTAACTACAGCGACAATTATGGTAGCTTTGCCGCAAGATATAATGTTGGCGAACAAAGTAATTTCATATTAACACCAATGTTGCTAGCTGGTCTAAAGCAGATTGAAAATTGGGGTGTAGAAAACGTTCAAAGTTATTGTAGAAATTTAATTTCTAATGAAATTGAAAAAGTCAATAAAAAAAAATATTGGATTGAAAATGAAAGTTATAGAGCAAATCATCTTTTTGGTATAAAACAACTTGACAACAAAAGCAACTTAATAGAAAAGCTTAAAAACAAAAAAATTTCAGTTTCGATAAGAGGTGATAAAATAAGGGTTTCGCCCCATGTTTATAATGATAAAAAAGAAATAAAAAAACTATTTGAATGTTTAACTTGATTAAGTTTTTGGTTTTTGGGGTTTTTTCCTATAGCCTTTTTGCACAAGACCAATCACCCCCTTCGATTAAGTGGTATCAAAAAAACAGTGAGAATTTTAAAATTATTTTCCCTTTAGAATTAGACTCTGTAGCAAACCATACATTAAACTATTTAGAAAGTATTTATGATAAATCGTCAGAGGGCTTGGGGATTAAGGTTAGGAAAACGCCAATTATATTACATAATTCTAGTGCATTTTCAAATGGTTTTGTAACAGTAGGCCCAAGAAGGTCAGAGTTTTTTGTTAGAACCCCCCCTCAAGACTATTCTTTTATTAGTAATAATAATTGGGTTGAGCTTTTGGCAACACACGAATTTAGACATCTTGTTCAAATAGAAAAAGCCTACAGCAAGCCTATCAACAAATTGGTTTACTTTTTGTTTGGTGAAAATGTTTTTAGAGCATTGGGTTCTGCTGCTACTCCTTTTTGGTTTTGGGAAGGAGACGCGGTAGATATTGAAAGTCGGTTAACTAATTATGGGCGAGGTCGTGAGCCTAACTTTACAAGAATCAGCAAAACCAATGTAAATAACTTTGGTCTTTTTAATTATTACAAACAAACACTTGGTAGTTACAAGTATAAAACACCCAATGAATATGAAAGTGGTTATATA
>Ga0208764_10002215_pt1 | contig 12288 bp, 11 predicted proteins | sample ETNtaG_18_FD_185762 | JGI IMG/M metagenome (GOLD analysis project Ga0208764, IMG submission 185762) | Marine microbial and viral communities from oxygen minimum zone, Eastern Pacific Ocean - ETNP201302SV91 (SPAdes) (version 2) | ecosystem: Environmental > Aquatic > Marine > Oceanic ... | reverse complement strand
TCTAAAACAGCCTCATCAAGAGCTGATGAAGAAAATTCAAATTCTATTTTCTCTTGCGAGAACAGATTGATGCTTAGAAGTAAATAAAATAATAATAAAAATTTTTTATACATTTTCTATCAAATTATAAATTAAATATTACTGATATATTAACGATTATTACAATTTTAAGATACAATTAAGCTACAAATTTATAATATTTTTTAAAAAATCATAAGAATTATAATTTTAATGATAAATTTTCAATGTTTTTTATTGAATCTAATTTTCCATTTATTAGATAGCTAAGTAAAGCTCCACCACCTGAAGAAATGAATGAGATATTTTTTTTTAATTGTTTTTTAGTTACAACTGCTACTGAATCACCTCCTCCAATTAAACTTATTGAGCCATTTTTTGTAGAGTTAGATATTGAATTTGCAATATTATTAGTTCCAACTGAATATTGATCAATTTCATAAATTCCCATTGGTCCATTCCATAATATTTTTTTTGATTGTATTATAATTTCATCAAATTTTTTAATTGATTTTGGTCCAATATCAACATTTATCCATTCTTTTCTAATTTTTCCAGAGTTAAAAATTTTAGTTTGCGAATTATTTTTAATGGATTTTGACACTAAAAAATCAATAGGTAGATGTATTTTTACATTCATTTTAACACTTTTATCTAAAAGTTTTTTAACTAATTCTATTTTGTTTGATTCATATATTGACTTTCCAATTTTTCCATTTATAGCTTTAATGAATGTATTGCTCATAGCACCTCCAATAATTATATTATCTACATAACTCATTAACTTTTGTATAAGAAGAATTTTATCAGAAACTTTTGAACCACCTAATATTGCTGTAAATGGTTTTGATTTTTTATGCAAAATATTGTTAATATTTTTTATTTCATTTTCAATTAAATACCCAATACACTTTTGTTTGAAAAAATTAGAAATTATTGCATTGGAAGAGTGAATTCTATGAGATGTGCCAAATGCATCATTTACATACACATCTCCTAAGGTTGATAATTTTTTTGCAAATTCAGTATTGCCTAATTCCTCTTCTTTATAAAACCTTAGATTTTCTAAAAGGATAATTTCTCCATTTTTAAGTTTTTTACATTTTTCAACTGTATTTTCAGAGATACAATCCTCACAAAATAAAACGCTTTTATTAAGTAATTTTTCTAGAGATGAAATTATATTTTTTAAGGATAATTTGGGAGTATTTATACCATTAGGTCTTCCCATATGACTCATAAGAATGCAAGAACCTCCATCTTTTAGAATTTTATTAATAGTTGGTAAAGATGATGAAATTCTACTTTCATCTACAACTTCTAAATTAGAATCTATAGGTACATTATAATCAACTCTTATTAAAGCTTTTTTTTCACTGAAATTAATTTGATCTATTGTTTTAAATTTCATTTTTTTTAGATGCTTTAATTATCCTATCATTGATACTTTTTCCAATACCATGATTAGGAAGGAGTGAAGTCAAAATAATATCAACATTCATATTGTCCAATAAATGTAGAGATTTATATAAGTTTCTTGATGCTTGTTCTAGATTAAGATTTTTTGAAAGTATAATTTGATTTTTAAAATCAACATCTTTATAATATTTGTTAAATGATAATATGCCAATTTTTTTATTTATATTTTTTTTTATTAAGGATTGAATTTCACCAACAATTAAATCTTTTTTTGGTGAATAATGGTTTTTTAACATACCTGAACTTTTAGGAAGTTTTATATTTTTTTTAAATATTTCTACTTTACCAATAACTTTTTCAAGTTTTTCGATAGTAATTCCTCCTACTCTATATACTAAAGTTTTTTTATTTTCAAAACCAACAATTGTTGATTCTATGCCAACATCACATCCTCCACCATCAAGTATATATGAGATATCATTTTTGAACATATTTAATATATGTTTTGGTAAAGTAGGGGATATATATCCAAATGGATTTGCACTGGGTGCAGCTACTGGAAAATTGATTTTTTTCAATATGCTTAAAGTTAATTTATTATCGGGTATTCTAAATCCTACTCGTTTAAGTTTTGAAGTTGTAATATCAGGAATAATATTTTTTTTCTCTAGTAAGATTGTTAATGGACCCGGCCAGAAATTTTTTGCTAGAATTTCAGCTTTACCTGGAAAAGTTTTAACAAACATTTTAACTTTTTCAATTGAATCTGTATGGCAGATTAAGGGATCATAATATGGTCTTTTTTTTAATTTAAAAACTTTATCTACCGCCTCTTGATCCAATGCATTTACACCTAAACCGTAAACTGTTTCAGTTGGAATACAGACTATTCCTCCTTTTTTTAAATTTTTTATAGATTCATTTATACTTTTTCCAACTTTTATCATAACTATTTTAACAATTTATATTTAAAGCATCTTTTGCATAAGGGTGGCCAAGTTCATTAGCTTTTTTCAATATTAAACACCCTTCATTTCTTAAGTTAATTTGAAAGTGAGATAATCCTAACCAAAAAAATCCTTCTGAAAATTCCGGATTAATTTTTACAGCTACTTTTAGATTTTTTATTGCACTTTTAAAATCATCAACTAAAAATTGAGATTTTGCAATATTTAAGAATGCTTTTTCATTTTCTGGCTGAAGCTCAGAAAATTTTTTAAAATCGTTTATTGCCGAAGGGTAATTTTTCATTCTGTAATATAAATTTCCTCTATTATTGTAAATATCACCTTCTTTTTCCTCAATCAGAATAGCCGAATTATAATCTTCCAGAGCAAGAGTAAGTTTATTCATTTCTCTTCTAACATTTCCTCTGTTGTAAAAAAATTTATAATTTTTTTCTATTTCTAAAGCATTTGAGAAGTTTACTTCTGCTTTATCCAATTCATTAATTTCAAAAAAACAGACTCCTAATAAATTGTAAGCATTACTTTCATTTTTATTTATTTTAATTAAATCATTCAAACTTTTTATTGCTAGCTCGTAATTATTTTCATCTACTAAAATTTTTATTTCATCTAATGTTATTGTATTCTTTGTTTGACATTTAAACAAAATAGGAATTAAAAAAAATAAAATTCTAGTTTTCATTTTTTGTATGTTTTAATCTTTTTTAAATAATAATGATGAGTCTCCATAACTAAAAAATCTATAATTATTTTTTTTTGCAAATTTGTAAACTTTTTTCCAACAATTTCCAATAAATGAAGCAATCAACAAAATTAATGTAGATTTTGGTAAATGGAAATTTGTTATTAATTGGTTACATATCATAAATTTATATCCTGGAAAAATAAAAATACTTGTTTGACCTTCAATCGAATTAATATTATTTTTATTCATATATTCAATTACTTTAAGAATACTTTCTTTTTTTGTTGGAAGAAATTTGTGTTTTTCATAAGGTTCAAAACTTTTTATATTAAATTCCTTAATATTATTATTTTTAAACAATTGAACTCCAAACCAATATATTGATTCTAATATTCTAATAGAGGTAGTTCCAACGGCTGTAATAGAATTATATTCTAAAATATTTTCTAAATTTTTTTTATTAAAAAAAACTTCTTCAACATGCATTTTATGATCATAAATATTTTTAGATTCAATGGTTTTAAATGTTCCTAATCCAACATGAAGAGTTAAATAATCAACTTTTATTTTCTTTTTATTAATTTCTTTGAATGTTTTTTTAGTAAAATGAAGACCAGCTGTTGGAGATGCAATTGCTCCTTCTTTTTTAGAATAGATAGTTTGATAAACCTCATTATCAACTTTTTGACTATTTCTATTTAGGTATGGAGGAATTGGCATTTTGCCAATCTCTCCTATTAAATCATTCCAAATGATTTTTTGATCCCAAGAAAATAATACTTTATTATAATCTACTTTTATAAGTCTTAATTTAAATGTTTTTGAACTTAAAAAAAGTATAGAATTTAATTTCCATTTTTTACTGTTTCCAATTAAACATTTATAGGCTAAATTATTTTTATATTTTTTTTCATATTTTGAGGAAAAAGAATCATTTACTTTATTGATTAATAACAATTCTATTTTTGCGCCTGTTTTTTTTTTAATCTTAATTCGTGCTTTAATAACTTTAGTATCATTAAAAAATAATATTGTATTTTCTGGTAAATAATCTGTTATTTTATAAAACTTTGAATCAATAATTTCACCTTTATTATAAATAAGGAGTTTAGATTGATCTCTTTTTTTTAATGGATACGATGCTATTATAGACTTATCATATCTATAATTATAATCATCTAGATTCATAAACTTAAATAAAACTAAAGTATAAAGTTAAGGTCTCAGTTTTCTAACTTCTGAGCCGGTTTTCCAAAATTCTGAATCTTTCAATTCATTTAATTCCTTTTCTAAATTCTTTCTATAATTCTCTTTTTTGTTTGATTCAATAGTTATTCTAGCTTCTTCACCACTTTCAACAGAACTATACAATTCTTCAAAAACAGGGTATACAGCATTTTTAAATTTTTTCCACCAATCTAATGCACCTCTTTGAGCTGTAGTTGAACAGTTTGCATACATCCAGTCCATACCATTTTCTGCAATTAGAGGATATAAAGATTGAGTAGCTTCTTCGACTGTTTCATTAAATGCTTCAGAAGGGGAATGTCCTTTTTTTCTAAGTATTTCATATTGAGCTGCAAACAAACCCTGAATGGCGCCCATTAAAGATCCTCTTTCGCCGGTTAAATCACTAAAAACTTCTTTCTTAAAAGTTGTTTCAAATAAATATCCAGATCCAACTCCTATTCCAAGAGCAATAGCTTTCTCTCTAGCATTTCCAGAAACATCTTGATGAATGGCAAAACTAGAATTAAGCCCTTTTCCTTCTAAAAATAATCTTCTTAAGCTAGTTCCCGAACCTTTTGGAGCAACTAAAATTACATCAATATCTTCTGGCGGTATAATATTAGTTTGATCTTTGTAAGTTATCCCAAATCCATGAGAAAAATAAAGTGCTTTACCTTTTGTGAGATGTTTTTTAACTGTGTCCCACATCTCAATTTGACCTGCGTCAGATAATAAGTATTGGATAATAGTCCCTTTATTACAAGCCTCCTCAATTTCAAAAAGATCTTTACCCTCTACCCATCCATCAGAAATAGCTTTATCCCATGATTTTGAATTTTTTCTTTGTCCGACTATTACATTAAACCTATTATCCTTTAGATTTAATGATTGACCAGGTCCTTGAACTCCGTATCCAATAACTGCAATTGTTTCATCTTTTAAGTACTCTAAAGCTTTATTTAATGGAAATTCCTCACGTGTTACTACTTCTTCTATAGTACCTCCAAAATTTATTTTTGCCATAATTTTTAATTTAAATGTTTAATTTATTTGATTTAGTTTTTTCTAGTTCTTTAATAAAGTTTACTGTTTTTCTTTTCTTTTTTGATAGTGCTACTCTTCCAGACCTAGCAAATTCTAAAATTTCACCAAATTTTTTAAGTTCATCATAGAGTTTTTGGGTTCCTACTTTCGTACCTGTTTTTTGAATAATAATATGGTCTTCTTCTATTTTTAAAATTTTTGCTCCATATTTTCTAATAATAATTTTTTCAACAAGATCGCCTTTTAAAAAAATTTTAGTAGATAATTTATACAAAGCTATTTCTTGATAGTATATTTCATCTTCCTCATAAAGAAATGCTGCTAACACATCAATAAGTTTATTTATATGATTAACAACTTTTATAATTTTTTCTTTACTAGATTCTACTACTATTGTAAACCTACTAACTCCCTTAACCTCAGTAGTTGATACATTTAAACTATCTATATTTAATTTTCTTCTATTAAAAATAATAGTGATATGATTTAGTAAACCAGCTTTATCTTCCGTTAAAACTGATATGGTATATTCTTTAATATCTTTTATTGAATTATCAATTTGGTATAATCCTCTTTTTTTCATTTTACTCTAATCTTATATTTGAAACAGATTCTCCTGATGGAACCATGGGAAATACATTTTCTTCTTTCTCCACAATTACATTTAATAGATATGGTCCATCAAATTCTATAAATTCTTTAATTACTTTATCTAAATCTTCTCTCTTTTCTAATTTTTTATTTTTAATTCTATACCCATCAGTAATTTTATTAAAATTAGGATTTTTCATTTCTGTGAAGGAATATCTATTATCAAAAAACAATTGTTGCCATTGTCGAACCATACCTAAAAAATTGTTATTCATGATAAGAATTTTAACTCCAATATTATATTGTGAAATAGTTGCTAATTCTTGTATTGTCATCTGAATTCCTCCATCTCCAATAATCGCTATTACTTCTCTCTTTGGATTAGCTATTTTTGCTCCCATTGATGCGGGGAGTGCAAATCCCATAGTTCCTAATCCACCGGATGTAATATTACTATTTGGTTCTTTAAATTTATAATATCTTGATGCTACCATTTGATGTTGTCCTACATCAGTTACAATTATAGATTTACCTTTTGTAAATTCTGATATTTTATGAGTTACTTCTGCCATGGACAATTTATCATAAGAGCCATTTATTTCTTTATTAATTATTTTATCAAATTCTAGCTTATCACATTTTCTGAATTCATTAATCCATTTTTCATGACTATTTTTTTGGACGATTTTATTTAGATCTATTAAAGCTTCTTTAGCGTCTGCATTTATTGCTACATCAGTTTTTATAATTTTGTCAATCTCAGAAGGATCTATTTCTATGTGAATAATTTTAGCATTCACTGCATATTTTGTGGTATCACCAGTAACTCTATCATCAAACCTCATTCCAATAGCGATGATTAAATCTGATTCATTTGTCTTTACGTTTGGGCCATAATTTCCATGCATCCCTAAATATCCTACATAGTTTTTGTGATCACAGCTTACTGCAGATAATCCAAGTAATGTAGATGCTAATGGAATTCCTGTTATTTCTGAAAACTTAATTAACTCATTTTCAGCTTTAGAGAGTAGAACTCCTTGACCAACAAGAATTAGAGGTTTTTTAGCTTGATTAATAATTTTAGCTGCATCATTTATTTCCTCTGATTTCAAAACTGGATACGGATGATAACTTCTTATTTTTTCACATTTTTTATATCTAAATTTCATTTTTGAAAATTGAGCATCTTTTGTAATATCTATTAATACAGGTCCAGGTCTACCTGACCTAGCTATATAAAATGCTTTAGAAAGGATTTCAGCAATTTCTGATGAATTTGTAATTTGATAATTCCATTTTGTAACTGGCATTGATATTCCTATTACATCAGATTCCTGAAAGGCATCTGTTCCTAATAAATTTGAAGGAACTTGACCTGTGACACAAACAATGGGTGTAGAATCAATTAAAGCATCATTTAATCCGGTAATTAAATTTGTTGCACCAGGTCCAGATGTAGCAAAACAAACACCTGTTTTTCCTGATACTCTTGCATAGCCTTGTGCCGCATGAATAGCACCTTGTTCATGTCTAGTTAATATATGATTTATTTTATCAAGGTAACTATATAGTGCATCATAAATTGGCATAATTGCTCCTCCAGGATATCCAAAAATTGTATTGATATTTTCTTCTAATAGACTTTTAATAACCGCTTCTGATCCTGAAATATTCATAAACTAAATTTTTTAATCTGTCACACACCCTTCAGATGCTGAAGATACTGACTTTATATATTTTTTTAAAACTCCAGTATAATTAATTTTATTAGGAATTTTCCAACTTTTAAATCTTTTATTAATTTCTTTTTCATCTAAATCAACATGAATTTTATTATTTATTGAATCAATTTTTATTTTATCTCCATTTTTTAAAATAGCTATTAATCCTCCTTCATAAGCCTCTGGTGATATATGTCCAACAACAAATCCATGAGATCCACCAGAAAACCTTCCGTCAGTGATTAAGGCAACATCATTTCCAAGACCAGAACCAATTAAAGCAGAAGTTGGTTTTAACATTTCAGGCATCCCAGGTGCTCCTTTAGGTCCAGAGTATCTTATAACAATAATATCTCCTTTTTTAACCTCATTTTTAATTCCATTAATTGCTTCGAATTCGTTATCATAAACTCTAGCTTTTCCAGTAAAGATTTCTCCTTCTTTACCAGTAATCTTAGCAACAGCACCATCTTTGGCAAGGTTTCCATATAATATCTGAATATGCCCACAAGTTTTTATAGGATCTTTAAAGCTTTTAAGAATTTTATTGCTTTTTGGAAAAGGAACATTTTTTAAATTTTCTCTTATAGTTTTTCCAGTTACTGTAATACAATCGCCATGCAAATAACCTTCATTTAACATTATTTTCATTATCCCGGGTGTGCCTCCAATTTTATATAAATCTTCCATCAAATAATCACCACTTGGTTTGAGGTTTGCAATAAATGGTGTTATGTCACTAATCTTTTGAAAATCATTTAAATTAATATTGACACCAACAGATTTAGCAATAGCAATTATATGTAAAACAGCATTTGTAGATCCTCCAAGTACCATTGTAATTGAAATTGCATTTAAAAATGCATTTTTTGTCATTATGTCTTTTGGTTTTATATTTTTAATCAACAAATTTTTTATTGCATTACCTATATCTTTTAGTTCTTTACTTTTATTTTTATTATCTGCTGGATTAGAAGAACTAAATGGTAAACTCATACCCATTGCTTCAATTGCACAAGACATTGTATTTGCAGTATACATGCCTCCACATGCACCTGCACCTGGAATACTATTTTTAATTATTGCTTTATACTCTTTTTCATCAATTTTATTATTTAATTTTTCCCCATATGCTTCAAAAGCTGAGACAATATTAAGTTTCTTCCCTTTCCAATTACCTGATTTTATAGTACCTCCATAAACTAAAATAGATGGCCTATTAATTCTCCCAATTGCAATCATTGCTCCTGGCATATTTTTATCACACCCAACAACTGTCACAAGAGCATCATAATATTGAGCTTTTACAACAGTTTCAATAGAATCGGCAATTATTTCTCTAGAAATTAAAGAATATCTCATTCCTGGCGTTCCATTTGTAATTCCATCGCTAACTCCAATAGTATTAAAAATTAAACCAACCAAATCAGATTTTAAAACGCTTTTTTTAATTTGATGAGCTAAAATATTAAGATGCATATTACAAGGATTTCCTTCAAAACCAGTACTAGCAATACCAACTTGAGCTTTTTTCATATCTTCTTCATTCAATCCAATTCCATATAACATTGCTTGAGCTGCAGGCAGTGAATCATCTTGTGTGATAATTTTGCTGAATTTATTTGTTTCCATAAAAAAAACCATTCCTATAGAATGGCCAATAAAATAATTTAGTTACTTTGACTAAGTAAAAATTCATTTTATTTTCTTTTAAAACAAATTTATCAGGTCAAATATTTTGAATTAATTTTACACTTTTTATGTTAAAAACTAGAATATATTAACTATATCATTATGATGTTGGAAAATTATTTAAGAGCAAGATTGAAAATGAAATTGCCTGGAATAATTGAACAGAATAAAATGTCACCTATTCCTTTAAAAGATGGATATTTAAAATCTATTAAAACGGATCATAAAATTGGAAGTATTTTAATAATTTTTTTTAGAAAAAATAATAATTTTTTTTTCCCTTTGATTAAGAGGTCAAATAAATTAAAAAATCATTCAAGTCAAATTTCTTTTCCCGGAGGAAGATTTGAAGAGGAAGATGTTAATTTGACAAATACAGCAATTAGAGAATCTAATGAAGAAATTGGATTAAAAATAAAAAAAAATAAAATTTTAGGTAAGCTAACTCAAATTTACATACCAGCAAGTAACTATAAAGTATCTCCATATATCGCTTTTTATGATAAAACTCCAAAATTTAAATTAAACTCTTTTGAAGTAGATAAATTGATAGAGGTTAGTCTTAATCAAATTCTTGATGAATCAAGTATTTTTAAAAAAAAAATGAAATTATCATCAGGAATTTTAGTTGATTGTCCCTATTATTTCTTAAATGGTTATATCGTCTGGGGAGCTACAGCTATGATATTGTCAGAACTTTGTGCTATATTGAAAGAAAAATTTTAATATGAATAACTCATCCATTATTATTGAGAATGATGCAGCTTTATTTGGTATTTTGTTAATTATTCTTGGATTAATATTTTATACCTCTAATTTAAAGTCTTCATTTTGGAAAAAATTTTATACTTTTTTTCCTGTAATTTTGATGTGTTATTTTATTCCTTCATTATTAAATACTACTGGTGTAGTTTCTCCTGAAAAATCAAATTTATATTTTGTTGCTTCCAGATATTTACTCCCTACATCATTAGTTCTTCTAACTTTAAGTGTTGATCTAAAAGAAATAAGCAAACTTGGCTCAAAAGCATTAATAATGTTTTTCACAGGGACTATAGGTATAATTGTAGGTGGTCCAATAGCAATTTTATTAGTAATAAATTTTTTTCCATCTTTAGTTGCTATAAGTCCAGAAGAATTAGCTAGAGGGATGAGTACTATTGCAGGAAGCTGGATAGGAGGGGGTGCTAATCAAACAGCTATGAAAGAGGTTTTTAATGTAGATGGTGAATTATTTTCGAAAATGGTAACTGTAGATGTTTTGGTTGGCAATGCACTTCTTGCTGTTCTCTTAATTGGTGTAGGTAGAGCTGTTTCAATTGATAAATTTTTAAATGCAAATAGTGATTCAGTTGAGAAAGTAAAAAAGAAAATAGAAAAATATAATTTGAGTATTGCAAGAATTCCCAATTTAACTGAATTAATTTATATCCTTTCAATAGGTTTTGGTGTAACAGGAATTTGTCATCTAATTGCAGATAGTATAGCACCTTACTTGTTAACCAATTTTCCTAATCTACAGAAATATAGTCTAACCTCTACCTTCTTTTGGTTAATTGTAATGTCAACTACTTTTGGTGTTATTCTTTCTTTTTCTAGACTAAGAAATTTAGAAGGTGCTGGTGCTTCTAAAATTGGAAGTATTTTCATTTATATTTTAGTAGCTACTATTGGGTTACAAATGAATTTATTTACCATTTTTGATAACCCCGGGCTTTTTATAATTGGTTTAATTTGGATTAGTATTCATATTCTTTTATTGATTATCGTTGCTATTTTGATAAAAGCACCTTTCTTTTTTGTTGCAGTAGGAAGTCAGGCTAATGTTGGGGGAGCTGCATCTGCGCCTGTAGTGGCTTCAGCTTTTCATCCTTCTTTAGCTGCAGTTGGTGTTTTGTTAGCAGTATTGGGCTATGCGGTTGGAACTTATGGGGCTTGGCTTTGTGGAATATTAATGCAATCTATTATTTAATAGTGTTTTTTTTTGGTAGAAGTTTTCCTCTTAGAAAATCATTATATTCATCGCAAGTTAAAAATCCTTTTTCATTAGAAAAAGGACAAGTTTTATATATTTTCCCGATATTAGTTTGTGTAATCATAACGCTACTGCCTTTACATATTGGACATAATTTTAATTTATTTGGGCACTCAATATATCTAAAAGAAAATAGCTCAATTATCACATTTTTAGTATCTTCTTTTTTATTAATAATATTTTTAGTATTTGCCAATTCTAAGTATTTTATTGTCTCTTCAGAGTAAAGACCCAGCATTCCTTTTAGTTCTATATATTTATTTAGCCAATTAATTGACTGTTTAAATTTATTTAGATGAAAAGAGTTTTTACCAAATAAGAATGTTAATTCAGATGGAATTGAATCTATATTGTTAATAACTTTTTTTAAAATGGAATCTGCTTCTAAATAATTTTCATTGATAATTAATTGTTGTGATTTTTTTAATAAAAAATCATTCGATTGAGCAAAACCTAAATTTTGTACAATAAAAAATATTATAAATATTAAAGTTTTTTTCAAATTTAATTTAAAAAATAATTTTTAGATGTATTTCAAATCTATACCTTTTCTTTTAAAAACCTGAATTTCAAATCTTTGTTTAATAAAAGATGATAACTTATAGTGAAGGGTTTTTAATTTATTAGTTTGATAATTTAGTGCAGTTAATTTTAAAATTATCTTTATGAATGAGGAATTTTTTATAAAATGTTTTGCTTCTTTTTTGAAATAAAATATCCATTTTTCCTTATAATAATCTGAATGACTTCTACCGTCCCAAATGAAACTTAATTGATTATTTCCATATTTATATCTATAAATTGCAGCTATTTTATTATAAAAATAATAGAATTCTTTTTCATTATTTATTTTATAATTTTCGATAGATTCTATTACATTAT
>Ga0208764_10002213_pt1 | contig 12300 bp, 20 predicted proteins | sample ETNtaG_18_FD_185762 | JGI IMG/M metagenome (GOLD analysis project Ga0208764, IMG submission 185762) | Marine microbial and viral communities from oxygen minimum zone, Eastern Pacific Ocean - ETNP201302SV91 (SPAdes) (version 2) | ecosystem: Environmental > Aquatic > Marine > Oceanic ... | reverse complement strand
CTGTCACTTCAGGCATAATTACATCAATCTTCACTGGTATTTCATAATTTTAGTAAAAAATTGTCTCGATCAGTGTTGCTAAAAATCCATTAAAGAAGATAATTAGTGGAGTAGAAGAGAGATGTTGTTCTAAATACTGAAGTCAAATATACTCTCACTCCAACATCTATTACAAAATTTGTATTTAAGATCTAATTATCCGAGTCGCTTGATGATGTGATAACCAAATTGAGTCTTAACTGGTGCCGATACTTCTCCAATTTCTAAATTGAATGCAACATCTTCAAATTCTTTTACCATCTGTCCTTTTGTAAAATATCCTAAATCTCCTTCTTTTTTTGCACTTGGGCATGATGATATCTCTTTAGCTGCTGCACCAAATTTTTTTCCATTTTTAATTTCGTCTAGTATTTGCAAAGCTTGACTTTGTTTTTCAACTAGAATATGGGCGCATTTTACTTTTTGTGCCATTATTTATCAAAAATCCTTTCTCTAATTTGTGGAACACGTTTGTATGCCATATCTCTCACTTGCATTTGATCTTGAGGTGTAGGGTTTCCTTGTTTCATTTGTGCAAGTGCTGCAACTCCTAATCCTAAAATTTGACCCATGATTAATCCAAAAACAAATTCTTTAGGATTTTCAATTTTCAAAATTTCATTACTGGCTTCTATTTCCTTGTAATATGCCTCAACATTCATGAGAGCCATGTCGATTGTTTGATCTACCATCGCTTGTAATTGTTCTTCTGCACTCATATATTTCTCAATATTTTTAGATAAATAAGTAATTTGCGCCAAGATATCTTTTAATTAAACAATTCACTCATTTGTATATTGTTCAAATATTTTACGGTACAAACTGCAAATGAAGTCTTACCTTTTGTTATACAGAAATATGATAATATAAAAAAACAAAAAAATGAAGTAATCAAAGCAGAACAAGAACTTCAAGTTGTCTTATCTGATAATAATACATTTGAAAAACATGTTGTTTTAAAACAAAAACTAAATGAAGAATTATCAAAATTTTATAAAACTATTGAGGAATTAGAGGAAATTGGGGTTGTAATGAAAGGATTAGATCAGGGTCTCTTAGATTTTCCTTCAAAAAGATTTGATGAAGAAGTGTGGCTTTGTTGGAAAGATGGAGAAACAGAAATAAAATTCTGGCATGAAAAGGATTCTGGATTCAATGGACGAAAACCAGTCAGTGTTGATGCTGAGTCTCTAATCTAATGCTCTCCATCTGGTTACGTGCAATAAGAATAAAATTTCTACTAGCATCTGTCATTGCAGTATCATTAGGACTTTCTCTTACATGGTATGCTGGATCGCCAATAAACATCTTTCACGCATTTTTAACATTTGCAGGTGTGATTTCATTACATGCTAGTGTTGATTTACTAAATGATTACTGGGATTTTAAAAGAGGTATCGACACAAAAACTAAAAGAACAAAAATGAGTGGTGGAACTGGGGTACTGCCAGAAGGATTACTTAAACCAAAATCAGTTTATTTAGCTGGAATTGGATTTTTAATTTTAGGTTCAATAATTGGAATCTATTTTGTTATGATATTTGGAATCACAATTGGATTAATTCTTGGATTTGCAATCCTCTCTGTTTATTTCTATTCAACAAAAATTGTAAATTGGGGTCTTGCAGAAGTGTTTGTCACAATAAAGGGAACCTTAATTGTCATTGGAACTTTTTTCATTCAATCTCAAAGTATTGATGATTTCTCAATTTTTGCAGGAATAGTAGTAGGACTTCTTTCCTCATTAGTCCTCTTTGTAACATCAATTCCTGATCATGATATTGATAAAGAAAAAGGGCGAAGAACTCTGATAATTATTTTTGGAAAATCAAATGCTGTTAAAACTTTCTCAATTTTTCCAATACTACTGTATGGTGTGATAATATTTGGAGTAATGATTGGATTATTTCCTGTATATAGCTTGATAGTTCTTTTAGCAAAGCCATTTCTAATTTTGGCATTGTGGCATTTGAAAGATTCTAAAACATCTGAGAATATGATGATAAGTTCTATGACACATACACTTTATTTTAGCAGAATTGCAGGTGCATTATTTGTTGTATCATTTTTGATAGGATTTTAAGTAATGATATCTAGCTAAATTTAGAATGATTTCTGGATACGCAACCTCTGAAGAAACAAAAATTTACTCTGAAAAATTTCTCACAGAAAATTATAATTTATTTCAAAATTTACATCTATCAAATGTGGGTATTGGAACATATCTTGGTGAACCTGATTCACAAACTGACAAAATAGTTACTGATGCAGTAAAAAAATCAATTTTATCTGGAGTAAACGTGATTGATACTGCAATAAATTATCGTGCACAAAAATCTGAGCGAAGTATAGGAAAGGCACTATCAGAATTGATCAATGAAAATCTAATAAAAAGAGAACAAATATTCATTTGTACAAAAAATGGGTATGTTACTAATGATGGAGATATTCAAGAAGATTTCATGCAATATGTAATGAGAGAATTTGGTCAATCTGGAATTGTCAAAGAAGGCGATATCTCATCTGGATATCATTGCATGACTATACCATACCTTGAGGATCAACTTGAAAGAAGTTTGAAAAATCTTGGTTTGGAATGTATTGATTTGATGTATCTTCATAATGCTGTAGAAGGCCACCTTGAAATGTCTAAATCTGATTTTCTGGAAAACTTGAAAAAGGTTTTTGAATTTTATGAAAGCAAAAGAAAAGAAGGTAAAATTAGATTTTATGGGATGGCGACTTGGGAATGTTTCAGAGCAACTTCTGATAATGCAATGTTCTTATCATTAGAAGATGTTGTAAAAATTGCACAAGATGTAGGTGGTAATGATCATGGTTTTAGATTCATACAACTTCCTTTTAATTTGCATTTTGATCAAGCGATGATGCTAAAAAATCAAACAGTAAATGATAAACAAACATCAATTTTAGATTCTGCTCTAAAATTGGGAATTGGTGTTTTCACAAGCGTCCCTTTAATGCAAGGTAAATTACTAGAATGGGCAAAATCAAAACCTATCTTTGCAGATGCATCTCCTTCGGTTGGACTCTTACAATTCATACGTTCCACTCCTGGGGTTCTTTCTCCATTAATTGGACAGAAATCTGGTCAACATGTGGATGAAAATTTACAAGTGATGAAAATAAATCCCATGAAACAATCCGAGTATGATGAATTTGTCAAAAAACTAACTTCTTAGCTATACACAACACAACATATTCTTCAGTTTCTCAATCTGTATTACATAATCACAATTTTTACAAACAATCCAATTTTTTACTTGCATCAAAACATTTAGACAATTGTATTCTGTCATGAATACTTCCTGTTTCCCACATTTAGGACATGCGACAAAAAGTTTTTTCATGTATTGTATTCAATTTTTTCCATATAAAAGACGCTTATCAATTATCAGTTCTACCTCTTTAGATAAATAGAAATACAACTCTACTTGGAAAAAATTATGAAGGTTACTGATCCTGTCTGTGGTCTTGAATTTGATGAGGATCTATCTGTCACATATGAGTATAATACAAAAAAATATCATTTTTGTTGTGATGGTTGCAAAAAGATATTCATCAAAAAACCAAAAAAATGGTCAAAAAAATCTAAATGATGGGAAATTTTCCACACATTCTACAAAATTTTGAATTTGCATTAATTTCATAATTACAATCTGGACATTTTACATCTGAATTTGATTTTTTTATTGAATTTGATTTCCTAAAGCATTCGTAGTAATGCAATGACTCCTTAGTTCTGATATAGACTCCATCTTCTTCTAAAATTTTTGTTTTTTTCTGTGAAAAAACATCATTTGTAATTATTGTATTGAATAGGCTTGTAAGATTGGCTGTTCCTGATCCATCTTGCATTGGTGATTTTTCTCTCCAAATGATATTTCCTGGAAGATCATTTTCAAATGTTTCTCTAAGAATCCATTTTCCAAATTTTTTTCCTTCTTTTGAATTAATTTTTCTTGAAATTGGAATGGAATCTGAAAATTCTATAACCTCATCATTCAAAAATGGGGTTTCAACTGTCATGTCTAAGGATTTAGCAATTTCTTTAGATGGAAAATGCATAATTTTTTTAATTCTTTTTAATTCTTCAACTAATTCTTCGTCTGATTTTTTTAAAAGAAAATTATATCCTGCAAATACTTCGTCAGCTCCATCTCCTGTGATTACAGACTTCACTCCTTGTTTTTTTAATAAATTTAGGTAAACATATGGAACAATTGAATTGCGTATTTCTATATCATTGAAATTTCCTAAAATTTTAATTGTTTCATTAATGGAATCTAATATTTCTCCCATACTTACTTGCATTAATGACAGAGGCAATTCTGTATGTTTTGCAATAATCTGTGAGTAGGTTAGATCTGTTCCCAAAAAATCCTTTGTGATGATAGTTATTGCTTGTGGTTTTTGATCTTTTAAGAGATATGCAAGTAGGCTGCTGTCTAACCCACCTGATAATGCAATCCAATTTGATTTACACATTGCAACTGAATTCTCTAAAACTTTTCTGCATTGATCCGTTAAAGATTCCATAATTTGATTAGAATATGATTTCAAATAAAATTTGTTAATTCATTCAGAGATAGTTTCAGCTAATTTCAGCGGAACTTATAAGGTAATTGTGATAAGACATTTCATGTTACTTCCTGCAGAAATTGAATCAAAAACATTAATTCCTGCACTTCGTGCAATACTTGCTAAAAATCTAGCTGAGAATCACAATGTTCGTGAGGATGAGATCTCAAAAATGTTGGGAGTTACACAAGCAGCAATTAGTAATTACATTCGTGGAACTCGTGGTGATCCTGAATTAATTAAAAAACTAACCGCTGAAAAACAAGTATATGAAATGATTAATGAGATTGCAATTGATTTGTCATCTGATATGGCATACTCTCCGTCAAGTTTATCAAAATTTATTGGTCTTTGTAACTATATCAAAACCAGCCTCTTAATTTGTGATATTCATCATAATTTAGAATCTGATATTGATGAAGCAATTTGTAAAGAATGTGAGAATATGCTTCTAAAAGGACCTGGAAGCGTTTACTAATCTTTTGTCAATGTAATTTCTATATTTGATGTCATTTGTCCATCTTCTTCTGAAATTATACTATCTAATTTAATATCTTGAATTGATGAATTTCCTTTTAACATATTATCTGTAATGATGTTTGCTACTGCAACGGCATTTGGAATTAAATACCCTTTTGCCTTCAAAACAACTTTTTTCTTTGATGATATTTCTGTTAAAACATCTAGTGCGCTTGTCATTACTGATTCATCTTTTATAAAATAACTATCATTATTTTCTGATCGTTTAACTTCTTGTAATTCCATCTTAATTATAATTCCGTCTGAACTTCTTTTAAATTTTATAGACGATTGGTCTATTCTTTGAAATCAAACAATGGTATATTTTGATAATCTCCATTAGGTAAAACACGTCTTATTGTGATTGGTATGACTCGTTGTTCCAATTCTTTCATTGAAATATCAAGTGATGTTGCGGCATTTACTGGTATGTCTATGAATGGGGGTGCACCTAATGATAATTGTAATGCGCGAGCACCCATAATTCTTGCTTTTTCAAATCTTGTTAATGTTGGTGGTCCCATCAATATTTTGCCATCTGAGCTAAGTTCTATTGCATCGTGTTGTATATCGACATCAATAATCTGACGTTGTCTGATTGCTTCACATTCTTTTTCTAAATTTTCTAGCTCTTTTTCTGATAATTCCAGTTTACCCTCTTTAATTTTTCTATAATTCTCAATTGCTTTTTCCATAGTTGCATGAACGCTGACTTCTGCATCTGGATCAATTTCTTCAGTTTCAGGTGTGATTATTTCTTCTAGTTTTGCCTCTTCAATTAGAGGAGCTGGCTCTTCTTCTTTTTCTTCAGTTGTAATTGGTGTTTCTTCAGGTTCCGACAAGTAAACTAATTGAAAAATGCCAATATATAATCCAAACATTCTCCTTTCATCATGGATGGTGGATCTGTATCAAAATCACATGTAATTCTAGAAATAATTGGTAAATTCAAAATTAAATGTGAACTAAAACGTCATCTTTCCCCATCATTAGTTGGAACTATTAATCGTTCATTACCTGTAACCGGAACTATTCACAAACTTGGTACTAGTGGTGTTTATGTTGAATCACATATTGAATCTGGTGGTGGAAGAACTCGAAAAGAATTCAAAAAAGGAGACATTGCTTTTTTGTCTGTAGGTCATGCATTTTGTTTTTTCCACACAGATGCTAAAGTTGGAAAAGATCTAACTCCAATTGGAAAAATTTTAGATGATCCTCATGAATTAATAAAAGCTGAATCTGGTGATGAAGTTTCTATTTATTGTGATATTGGTTGATAAATATAATGGCCACTAAAGCCGCCAACTTTTTTAACAGTTCCATCTGCTACTGCTTTTTTAAGAAATGCATTTGCAGTTGAAATTTTTACATTTGTTTGTCTTGCTAGATCCTGGATTGTAATTGCTTTTGATGATTTAATTATTTTACCTGCTTCATCTTCATTAATGAAAACTGCTACCTCTTTTTTTTCACTGTGTTCTTTCTTGTCTTTTTTTGCCTTATCCTTGCCTCCTTGTGATTTTTCACTTGATGAGACGGACTTGTTCTTACTACCCATTATTGTTGACCCTTAATTCCTATTTATAAACGAACAAAAAATTTCTTTTTTCAACTTTATTAACGGTTGAATTATTATTGAAACAATGGGCATTGTTTCAAAAGGCGCAAAATGTAATGTGGATGGCTGTGATAATGATGCGGTTCGTTCTATTAACACTAAAAAAATTGAGGATGCAGGATTACGTCTTGATTCGACTGGTAAAAAATCCGGCCTATGCAAAGAACATTATAAAGAATGGAAAAAAGCAACAAAAGATGACCGCTCTTTAGAACGTGCTCGATATGATCGTGATTAATTTTATGGAATAAATCCTTGATTGTTGGGTTTACAATCTGTTAACTTGTGAAGTCTTTCACTAATTTCATTTAATTCTTTATCAGTTTGAGCTTCACTAGCAGCTTCCTTTAGTGTTAATAACATATTTGTGTTAAATGAATTCAATGCAATAGAACTTCCACCCGCTAAATTTTGTTCAATACATGTTTCAATCTCATCCAATACTGAATTATTATTTTGAGTTTCAATTGAGATTGGATTATCTATAGAAATATTTGATTCACTAAAAAAATATGCAGATGATGAAAACCCGACAACTGCAACTACGATAATTATGATTGGAAATATTCTCCCCATACATGATCTCAAAAATAACGCCTTTTAATTTTTTATATACCGAATCATTTACATTGAAAAAGATTTTGTTCATTAAATATGGGTAAACGAAAAGATGGAAAACATGCACGATTTGCAGATCAAAAAGCTGCCAGAAGAAAAGCTAATAAAAAATCCTAATCAATATTAATATTTGATTTTTTTAGAATTTCGGCGAATTTGTCTGGAACTTTAATAGCTGATTCTTGAAGTGTTTCGTAATATTTGCCTAATTTTTTATAAATTCTTTTTGGTTTTCGTGGTTCTTCATTTGATAATGCATAAAGCGCTAAAATTGGAAATGCAATTGTTGCATCTGTATACACTGTAACCAAATCTTCATGGGAATCTTGAACTTTTCCCCAACTCTTTCCTTCCTGTAATGTTGCACCTGAAAGTCCTCCTGTATCTGGACGTGCATCTGTAATTTGAATAATGTAATCTTGCCCTCCATGATCTTTTCTTAGAATTTGATCTAATAGAGGTCCTGTTTGTTGGGCTGTATTCTTTGGAACTCCTCCACCCAATTCTAAAATGCCTGATTTTTGTGAATTGTAAACTATTGAAGCCTGTTCAATAATTTCTCTTACAAAATCTAAATTGAATGGTTTATTTTTTAATCTATGTACTGCTAAATTCAAAGCAAGAGAAGAATCTTTGAGAGTTGATACATAAACTGGAACATCTAAATCATATGCAGTTGTCAGAAAACTTTTTTCAGGAAATTTGGATTTTTCTTTACTAATTTTTCCTAATACATTACAAAATTCAGCGGTAGTGAATGGCTCTTGTGATAATTTGTCTTTGAACATATTTTGAATAATATTGTCTTGTAACTCTAGTGTTTCGTAAAATTTTACATAGACGTCTCTAATTCTTACAATCTCTTTTTCATATAGAATATTGTCGTCAACCTCAAAATGCCCTTGTTTAACAGGCAAACCCCATGCAAAATGATCTTCATGATATACATTTGCTCCTGTTGTAACGATCCAATCTACAAATCCTTTTTCGAGAAGCGTTTTGATAATTCCTCCAAATCCTACGGGGGTCATTGCACCTGCAACAGTTAAACAAATTGTTGCATTTTCATGAATCATCTTTTGATATAATTTTGCAGCTTCTCCTAACTGCCTTGCATTAAACCCTGAATTTGCATAAATCTCAACTAGCTCTTTAATTGTTGTATTATCGTTTAATTTGATGTGTGGTATGTCTTTTCCTTCAAAATGATGGTGATTCACACAAAAATTTGCAATGTAAGTAAAATAAGCTTTTAGGATCTAATATTACGTGAACCATCATCACCCTCTGCTTCTCTCACATGTTGTTTAACCATGTTTGTTACGTCATCGATTATATCGCATAGATGTACATCAATTTCGGTACTAAACATTAACAGTCCATCTTCTCCACATGCCATTGTTATTCTATTTACTTTCTCATATCTAGTCATGGCAAATTCAGGATTTCCAATTTCTGACGAAAATTGTTTTCGTGTCTTCCACCTCATAATTGCTTGAGTCATGGACTTTTTTGTCTGATCTTTATCAAAGTGACGCACGGTCCCATTTTGCATTTTTTCATAGACGTCACCACTGAATGAATTATACACTCCTACGTAACGAATCTTTTCATTTGACTCTAATAGTGCATTACAAAGTTTACCATAATCCATAACAAAAGAGTTTCATAATCAAATGTGTAATAAAGTTTTCATTTCTTTTAATATGATGAGAATCTATTCTCGATTATGAAATTTGCTGACATTCCTAATTCGCAACGAATTGAAGGTGAACCAAATAATCGCAGTATGATTTTCACAGATGGAAAAATTACACAGGAAGGTATGGAGATTAGACAAATTGAATTATTACAGTATATAATTAAAACCGATAAAACTTTGGGTGATTATTCAATTATTACTGCATTGATTGATACCGATCATGGTCAAATTGAAATTCTCTACGATGAAGGATACCGAGGAAATGATGCACTAAACGAATCTACAAACATGCTGATACAAAATCTAGGGCTCTCTGGATTGATACTTCGCAGTTTAATATCACTTAAAAATAAACTTGAAACAATTGAAAAGTAAAAACTATCACTACAAGTTATCTGATGATGACAATAAACCAAAATGTGCATTATGTAATGATAATTGTTCTTATTATTGTAACATGAATGATCTCTATTATTGTGAAAAACATGTTTTAGGGCATGATGAAAATGAATCTTGATTGTTTAATACACAGTGATTTTACACCTAAACGTTGGATGACATTTTTAGAAATCAGTGTATTGAAAAAATTGCATTGATAATCTCTGAAGAAAATATACCTCTCGATGAAACACCATCAGATAAAATTGAATATTTACAAAAATTTGCAATTAGTCTCGGTGTAGATATATCGAATACTGAAGAAGTAGTGAATGAAGCATTTTTGTATATTGCAATGAAAAATGCTAAAGATATTGATCCATTAACTAAAGGAGATGAATTTGGTGCAGGGTTCAGTTAACTATTCAATGCTTTGAATTTCTTTATTGCTTCTTTAGCCAATTCTTTTGTTTCTGTATGGCTAAATTCTGTAGGATCATCATTTACAAAGTGTTTGTGAACTTTATCTTTTTTTTCTTTATTCATTATATTTTGCTAGAATTAGAAAATTATAAGTGGTATGGCAGTAATAATATGATATGACTGAACATATCAATGAAAAAGATCCCATCTCCCAAACAATGAGGGTTAATGATATCTCCAGACCGTTCAATCTCATCAGAACACTTTAATCAAAATTAAAGGGGCATGAATTAATGAGAATCTTACAATTACACTGTGACAATATTTCATATGAGCCAACAAAAAAAGAGATAAAATCTGCTGAAGATATAGTTCCAAATCCTGTATCACTTGATGAAGTGGTAGTATGCTTTACTGCAGTAGAAAAGGATGATACAGAAGCTGTGGCAAAAGACGCCATTTCTCAGATTAAAGAATCAATGAAAAAAATTGGTTGCTCAAAACTTTTACTTTATCCATATGCTCATCTAAGTTCAGATTTATCTGCACCATCTACTGCATTGTCTTTACTAAAATTAATGGAAAATGAATGCTCAGAATTAGAAGTTAGCCGTGCGCCTTTTGGTTGGACAAAATCATATAATGTTAAAGTAAAAGGTCATCCTTTAGCAGAAAGCTCTAAAGTAATAACTGCGGGAGAAAAAAAGGAACATACTTCAGACGCATTAGAATCCGAATCAAAAATAAAATCATATTGGTATATTTTATCCCCTGATGGACAAATGGTTGAATTTGACAAGTTCAATTTTACAAAACATAAAAAATTAGAAATATTGGCAAAGTATGAATCTGATAAAAAAAGAAATGTTGATGAACCTCCTCCACATGTGGCATTAATGAAAAAATTGGCTATCGCTGATTATGAACCTGCATCTGATCATGGAAATATGCGCTATTTTCCAAATGGTCGATTGATAAAAGGGCTATTGGAACAATATGTGACAAATAAAGTTAAAGATTATGGTGGATATGAGGTAGAGACTCCAATAATGTATGATTCCCATCACCCTAGTATGGAGAGTTATTTTAACCGCTTTCCTGCAAGACAATACAATATTGATGCTGATGGAAAGAAATTATTTTTAAGATTTGCAGCTTGTTTTGGACAATTTCTTATGGCACACGATTTTCAAATGTCTTACAAAAACTTGCCATATCGTTTGTATGAGTTAACTCGTTATAGCTTTAGACGTGAACAATCTGGTGAATTAGTTGGTCTTAGAAGACTACGTGCATTCACAATGCCTGATTGTCATGCATTTTGCAAGGATATTCCACAGGCAATTGATGAATTTCGAAAACGTTTTGATTTATCTCGTGAGGTTCTATCAAATGTTGGAATTGAACATGATGATTATGAAATGGCTATACGTTTCACTGAAGATTTTTACAATGAAAATAAAGAATTAATTTTAGACATGGTAAAAAAATTGGATAAACCTGTATTGGTTGAAATGTGGAAGGAACGATTTTTCTATTTTGTCTTAAAATGGGAATTTAATTATATAGATAATCTTCGAAAGGCGTCTGCACTATCAACTGATCAAATTGACGTTGAAAATGGCGAAAGATATGGAATTGAATTTGTCGATGAAAATAATACTACGCTAAATCCAATTATTTTACATAATTCTCCTAGCGGAGCAATTGAACGTGTTATGTATGCATTACTTGAAAAATGTGCAAAAGATGCTAAGGAAGGAAGGAAACCAATGTTTCCTTTATGGCTTGCTCCAACTCAAGTTCGTATTATCCCACTAAAAGATGAATTCTTGGAATTTTCTCAAAAACTTTCAGATCAATTAACTGCACAAAATATTCGTGTAGATATTGATGATAGAAATGAATCGATTGGAAAAAGAATTCGTGAATCTGAAAAAGAATGGATTCGTTATGTACTTGTTATTGGAGAAAAAGAGGTAGGTTCTGCAAATTTGAGTGTCAGAGATCGAACTCAAAGTGATGTCAAAGAAATATCATTTGATAATTTTGTAGAAGAAATCGCTACCTTAAATGAAGGTAAGCCATACTCTACGCTGAATCTTCCTCCACTTTTATCCAAAAGACCGATTATCCAAGTTTGATGAATAACTTATCATTTCTTCTTTGTGGTTATATAGAAATTTTGTAACTATACTACATGCATGGAAAATTACTAATCTGTACTGATTGTGGGGAGTCTCACAAATATTGTTTCTGCGAAGAGCCTCCATGTCAAGCCGATTGATTGGGCATTACTTTATTTTAAAGTGAATTGAAATCTGTATAATGAGTTACGCTGATTTGTATTTGACTAGTTCTCCAAAAATCATCTCTCCTTCTGATGATTCTGAACCTA
>Ga0208764_10002212_pt1 | contig 12301 bp, 12 predicted proteins | sample ETNtaG_18_FD_185762 | JGI IMG/M metagenome (GOLD analysis project Ga0208764, IMG submission 185762) | Marine microbial and viral communities from oxygen minimum zone, Eastern Pacific Ocean - ETNP201302SV91 (SPAdes) (version 2) | ecosystem: Environmental > Aquatic > Marine > Oceanic ... | reverse complement strand
CCCATCATACCTGGCATTCCACCACCTGCTATCATTTTGTTAAGATTTTTCATCATGTCATCCATATTGGAAAATCCCATTACATTTGTTGTAGATGGATTTGGAGGTTGATTTCCCTCTGCCATGTCTTTTGCTAGAGATAGAGTAACTAGAACGTATGGAGAACCATCCGGTGCTGCATCAATTCTCATAACAACAAATTCTTTTCTCATATCATATCACCAATAAAATCCATATTTTAACTATTCATGTTTTTCATTTTTTGTTCTTTAATTTGCTTTAATTCATCTTCAAAAAAGAACTTGTCTTCAAATGCCGGTTTTAGATCGTCAAGCCAGATTGCATTTTCATCATATTTTGCAAAGAATGGACGATTTACCCACTCTGGATTTCTTCCCTGGAGCATTCTCAATACAATAACTTTAGTTCCATTAATTTCAGCAACACCATCAACCTGAACCTTTCCAGGGGTGGCCGACATGCTTGGACCTCTAACTGTTCTTGCCAAACCACTTACTTTTTGAATTGCTTGTTGGAAAATTTCATGTGCTTTTACTAGAGATACACCAAAGTAATGTTGTGCACCAGTATCTCGTACAACAAACATGTAGTATGGAATACAACCAAGTTCAACTTGTTTTTGCCACATCTGAGCCCACATGTCTGCATCATCATTAATGTTAGTTAGAAGTGGAGATTGAGTTCTAATTTGTACACCAGTTTCACGAACCTTTTCAATTGCAAGTTTGACTGAATCAGTTTTTAGTTCTGCTAAATGGTTAAAGTGACCCATAAGTGCCACATGGATTCCTTTTGATTTTATTCGTCTAAATGTTTCAAGTGTTTCTTCAGAATCACTGTCAGAAGTGAATTTGTATGGCCAGTAAGATAGAGCCTTTGTTCCAATTCTAATTGTTTTAAGATTTGGTAAGTTAGCATCTAATATTTTATCAATATATGTGGCAAACAAACTTGCTTTCATAATCATTGGATCTCCTCCAGTAAACAAAATATCAGAAATTTCTGGATGTTCTCTTACATATTGTGCCAAATCATCGCCTTCTTTCATAGCAAATTTCATTTCATCCATACCAACAAATTGTGGCCATCTAAAACAGAAGCTACAATATGCATGACAGGTTTGTCCTTGACTAGGGAAAAAGAGAGTAGTTTCTTTGTATTTGTGTTGCATTCCATAAAGTTTAGTCCCATCTTTTAGCATTGGGACATTTAGTTCCATTTGTCCTGCAGGATGTGGATTCAATTCCAGTCTAATTTTATTTGCCATTTCTTGGATTTGTTTTCTATCAGGATCATTTTTCAAAACAGAGGCCATCATGTCATAATGTTCTGTTTTTAGCATGTGTTTTTGTGGGAATGTTAGATTGAACATTGAATCTCCAGGTACATTATCCCAATCAATTAATTGCTCAATTACGTAGTTGTTTGCTTTGAAAGGAAGAACATTTCCAACTACCTCCATCTCAAAAATTTGCTCTTCTGAGAAATTTTCAATTTGTGTAATTTTTCTTAGATTTGCAAGAGTAACTGATTGGAGTGATGGTGAAGAATCCACCGTCCAAGCAGATTCCTGTTGATTAGTCTGTGCCATTACAAAGTTAAGGTAAATCCTCTGTTAAATTTTAGGATCTGCGTCATACAGAGAAATTGTGCCTAGAAAGGCGATTTTAAAAAAATTTGACAGTTTTTTAAAAACTTGACGACAAATCTACTAACTTAAGTTTAGGATTCTCAAAAAATATAGAGATGGCAGAAGAAATTAGTGAAATTTCAGTTGGTCAGTTTGATACAGTTTCACAATTGATCGCATCATCGGTATCTTTGCAATTAGCTGTAATTGGATTAATAATTGGAATTATCATAATTAGTGTAGTTTATAGAAAATTTTCGTTTTGGATTAAAACACAAAAATTTAACCACACAAAACCACACGTTGCAAGATTTGCAAGAAAAATAATCTTACCGTTTTTGGCAATTGCTTTAATTTCATCTGTAAACATGTACATTCAAGTTTTTGAATTATTTGATGAAGAATCTGCAGTTTTGCAAATAGAAGGAGAATTAGCACCTAGTGAAGTTTTTGCAAAGATGCTAAACACATTAAATATTTTGGTGATAGGATATACAATTTCACAATTAGTACCAATAGCATTAACAAAACGTGATAGTTCACGTCTTGAGCGTGAAGATTTTGAAGCTTGGCGAGAAATGAGAGGATTTCCGGATGATGAAGGTGATTTATTTCATAAATTATACAAGTGGATTCCACCAAAACAAAAACCAGATGATCTAACAGAAGAAGAATTCAATGGTTACTTACAAACTGAAGAAGGCATTCAATACTTGGAAAATTTTCGCACATCAAGAGGAGCTCCGATTGGAAGTTATGAAAAAAATGTCAAGGAGTCATATGAAAAGTGGAAAAAATCTGAACGTAAAAAATATGAATTATACTTTGAATCTTGTATAACTGGAAATAATATATCTGGAAGGAAATTATTTCCAGGCGTATTACCTGAGGAGATTTATCCTATAGATATTTGGAGAGAACAGAAAAGGAATACAGGTTATGAATCAATAATCTCTGGAAATAAACCACCTGGATACTCACGTAAACAAAAAGAAGGTGTACCAAAATCTGCAAAACAAGTTTTACCAATTTTAATTTTTGTTGGAGTGCTAGTTGGAGTTGTATCATGGTGGGAAGTAGATTTGATAGTTTTGGCAACTGCAACAGGTGGACTTGCATTTGGGGTAGGATTAGCACTAAAAGAGACATTAGAAAATTACTTTTCATATATTCTTATCAGAAAAGATAAGGTTGTCAAAGAAGGAGATAGAATACAATTACAAAGTGGATACAATGGATATGTACACAAAATTACACCAAGAGTGACATACATCCGTCATGGTTTGAATGAATCAGTTGCAATAATCCCTACACGACAGCTAGTTAGTGCAGAAATTATCAACTATACAAAAGAAATCAAACTTGTTCCTGCAGTGGTAAACGTTGGTGTTTCATATTTGAACAATCCAAGACAAGTTACATCAATTTTAGTTAAAGTTGGTAAACGTGCAATGATAGAAGCTAAAGATGCAAGAGGAAGACATCTTGTTAGACAAAATAGATGTCCATACATTGAGGAAAACAACCCAAGTTGTGGATGTGATAAGGATATTCATGTAGATGTTACACAACCTGTCGTAAGATTTGATAAATTCAATGATTCATCTTTGGATTTTTCAATGTGGGTTTACGTTAGAGATTATGGTGCACAATTCAAGACAAAAAGCGATATGCGTCTAATAATGTATGAAGAATTTAAGAAATATGATATTAGAATTCCATGGCCAATTCGAACTGTTTACCAAGGTGATGAAAAACGTGAAGAACAAGAGATTAACCAACTTGATTCAAAGCGTGATGAAGTGATGGATGAATATGGCATGGGTGATTTGGGTCGTGGTGAATCGGCAGATGAATAGTAATCATTAATTTATTCAGAAATTTCTTTTTAATAATGAAGGATCACATTAAATTCATTTTACAAAATTCAATAATTTTTGCCGGAATTTCATTTGGATTTTCGATTATTGGAGGGTTATTCCCATCTAGTGAGCATACGTTTGTGATTGGAAACCCATTGGAAGTTAGTGGTATTACTGTTGAACATGTTGTTGGGCACATTTTTTGGGGAGCAATAATTGGACTTGGAACTTTAAGTGTACGATACATCATACTTGGAGGAAGTTTTGCAATTTTGTTAGATGCAGATCATTTACTTCAATTCTTAGATATAGAATTAGTTTCAAGAATGAGTCATTCAGTTGTACTTGCAATTATAGTGGCTATAGTTTTTTTTATAGTTCTTCGAGGAAAGGATCTAAGAATTGCTGCAGTAGCATTTGGAGCCGTATTATCACATATTGCATTTGACATATTTCTTGCAGATGTTGGATTTAATTCAAGTACAACTTTCCCGCTATTCTCACCATTCATTTTAGATAGAATAGAATTTGCCGGATTGGACTGGCTTGGAGTTGAAATTATTGGAGTAGTGATAGTTGCTGTTGTTAGCTATCTTGCCAAGAGAAAAGAGATTAGACTAGAAAACAATCTTACGAAAACTTAAGAATCCGTTTTGATTCGTTGATTTAATGGTAAAGTTCACAGTGATTGGGGGAGATGCATCATCAGATTTAGCAAAAAGGATCGCTAGAAGATTAAAAGCCCCATATGTAAAAACTGAGAGAAAAGTATTCCCAGATGGAGAAAGTAAAATAACAATTAATCACATTCCAAAAAAAAGTATAGTGGTTGTGGTTCAATCAACTTATCCACCAGTTGATACAAATCTTTTAGAATTATTGAGTATTGTTTCAAAAGTTCAAAAATTTTCTTCAAAAATCTATACTGTAATTCCATACATGGGATATGCAAGACAAGACAGAGAATTTCTTGATGGAGAAATAATTACTATTGGTGTAGTTGGAAAATTACTCAAAGCATCTGGTGTAAAAAAAGTACTAACAGTAGATATTCACAGTAAATTGGCATTAAAAGAGCTAAAGATTTCATCAGAAAATGTTTCTGCAATGGAAGGATTAGTCAAACATTTCAAGAAAATGAAAATGAAAGATCCGCTTGTAGTTTCTCCTGATTTAGGTGGTCAGGAAAGAGCAAAAGAATTTGCAAGTCTTTTGAAAACTGGTTCTATTGCATTAAAAAAACACAGAGATAGGAAAACTGGAAAGGTGAATATTCTTTCTGAAAAAGTTGTGGTAAAAAATAGAGATCTAATCATAGTTGATGATATGATAAGTACTGGAGGGAGTATCATTAAGGCAACTCAGTTTTTGAAGAGACAGAAATGTAAACGCGTTTTTGTTGCATGCACTCATGCATTATTAGTAAATAATGCTGCAAAAAAGATCAAAAATGCAGGAGTGTCTCAAATAATCAGCACAAATACAATACCAGGAGATTCTGCAAAGGTAGACGTGTCAAAAGTTATTTCTGATGCATTAAAATGAAAATAATATTATGAAATTAGTTTATCTTGGAACATCAGCTGCAGCACCAACAGTTGAGCGCTCTTTAACATGCATTTGCCTTGTACGCGAAAACGAAGTTTTGATGTTTGATGCAGGAGAAGGAGCTCAAGTTGCATATCTGAAGGCGGGTCTGCCTTGGAATAAAAAAATGAAAATATTTGTAACTCATCTTCATGGAGATCATTGTTTAGGAATTTTAGGTCTTCTTCAAACAATGTCATTACAAAAAAGGACTGAGAGTTTAGAGATTTATGGTCCTGCTGGAATTGAAGAGTTCATTACAGCAAACATTAAGGTATTAAATTTTGGATTACCATTTCCAGTTTTCATTACAATTGTAGAAGAAGGTAATGTAGTAAACGAAAAGAATTATCAAGTAAGATGTTGTGAAGCACAACACGGAATTCCTGCATTTTCCTATTGTTTTGAAGAAAACGAAAAATCTGGAGTTTTTTATCCAGATAAAGCAAAAGAATTAGGAGTTCCTGAAGGAAAGTTATGGCAAGAGTTGCAAAATGGAAATTCCATAGAAATAGATGGTAAGAAGATTGATTCATCACAAGTTACAGGAGAGAAAAGAGCCGGTAAGAAGATTGGAATTTCAGGAGATACACGTCCTACAGAAAAATTAGAAGAGTTTTTCAAAAATAGCGATTATTTGAGTTTTGATTGTACATTCTCGTTTGATCTAAAGAATAGAGCGATTGAAACAAATCATTCAACTGCAAAAGAGGCAGCGGAGTTGGCAAGAAAAGCTAATGTCAAAAATCTTATTTTAACACATTTTTCTGCAAGATATAATGATGAATCAGTTTTGTTAAATGAGGCAAAACAGGTTCATAAATCAGCTATTGCTGCAAAAGATCTACTTGAAATTGAGATTTAGATTAATCTTCAAATTTTAAGAAATCAATTTCAGGAATCTCTGTATCATCAAGGGTGTTTTCGACTTGACTTGCAACATCAGTTACTGTATCTCCAGCAATTAATCCCACATCATACAATGTTTCACCTACTTGGCTTGTCTGTTCGTTGTATTGCTTAATGTTTGTAGCATCTTCAATTATTGCATCAAGAAGCATATGACCAGCAGGAAACTGACTCATTGTTTCAGGCAAGAAAAAGATTCCTCCAGCTACTAAAACAGCACCAATTATTGCTAACTGTATCTTCATGGATAATCCTGTAAAAATCGATTTTTCATAACTGAGCTAAAAAAAAGCTCTCAAAATGGCTAGAAATAATTAGTTGACTAATTCGTTATAGAATCAATTACTTGTTCAATATCATTTGAGCGTAAAATTACCTTGATTGGACCTAAAGATGATTCATTTGCCTCACTGCACAAAGCTACAGTGTTTACAAATGCAGCCTGTTTATTGAGATAAAACCAGGTGGAATCACCATCATTATTGTTTTTGAGTATACGCTGGTATGTTTTTTTTACATTTTTTTCACGAATTGATTTTAAAATTTGAGATAAAATTGCAAGATTATTTGTTTTTCCAGTAATGTCTGTATCAGATATTTCTAATTCTATATCAGGAAAAATGTTACTTACTGCTAGTTTTACTTTTTCAGAGTCTTCAGAAGGGTTAATTTCACAGAAAATTTGAATTGTGGTCTTTTGGTTCAATTTTCTGTCCAGTTTTGAAAAATTTTGATTGCTGAGTCTACCATTTGATCAATTGTTACATCATTATTTTCAATAGATTGATCAGCAAGTTGAATTATTTCTTGTAACCCAACACCAATTTCACGATTATCACGTTCTTCAAACTTTTCTCTTGTTAGTGGATCATCAGATCGTTTACGCCCACTTAAAAATATGAATCTTGTATCAGGGGATGCATTTACTGCCAAAAGTTTTACATTTCCAGTTTCTTTTAGAACATTGATTTCATGTATGGAACGAATACCATCAATAATTATAATTTCATGAGTTGAGTTTTGTATTGATTCTTTAATTAATTCAGCAATGGCACCAGGTCCATTTTTTTGACGTAGTTCTAACATCAATTTTCCTAAATTTTCTCCAGTAGGTTCTAAATTTTGTCTTTTAGCTTCAGATCTAACACCATCACCAAGACTAAAGGTTTCATATCCTTGTTCTTTTAGTTTTGAAACAATTGTAGACTTTCCAGCTCCTGGCATTCCAGTTAAACATACAACCAGTTTTGACAACAGATTATTTTTGGGAGACTAGTCTATGAAGGTAGCGATAAATAATTACTAATGTTTTATTTTTCATGAGAGTCTTTGTAGCGATTGAAATTTCTAAAGAAGAAATTCTAAAGAAGATCCAGACATTTCAAAAAAATGTCGGGATTGATGCAAAACCTACAAAAATTGATCAGATCCATTTTACTTTAGAATTCTTAGGAGAAATTGATCAAATCAAGTATGAGAAAGTGAAAGATGTCATGGAGAAAATATCATTTTCTTCTTTCAATATATCGTTGAAAGGTGTAGGAGTTTTCCCAAACTTGAAAAATCCACGAGTAATTTGGATTGGAGTTGATAAAAATGGCGCAGAGAAACTAATCTCCATAGCAAACGAAGTAGGAATTAAATTAACAGTATTAGGTTTTGAAAAGGAGAAAAAATTTAAACCTCACTTGACAGTTTTTAGAGTAAAAAAGAAGATTAATGACATTTCAAGTATAATGAAAGAATATGAGACTGTTGAATTTGGTGTACAGACTATATCTAAAATTAAAGTAAAAAGAAGTGTTTTAAGTCCAAAGGGACCAGAATATTCAGATTTACTGGAGGTTAATGCAAAATGAAAAGTGATATTATAAAGAAATCAAAACAAATGGCAATTCCAAACAATGTACTAAGAAAAAAAGTGGATAAAATTGCAAATCAGGTTTTTAGTTTAGTAAATAGAGAAGCTGAAAAACAAAAATCTGTTGTATCAGTACATTTTGGAGGTTCATATGCAAAAGAAACATGGACCCCAGAAAAAATTGATATTGACATTTTTGTTAAATTCAAAAAAACAACAACTGAAAAAAAATTTGAAACAATTGGTAAAAAAATTGGGTTTGATTCACTGAAGAAATTCAAACCATATGTAAGATATTCAGAACATCCATTTGTTGAAGCAGACATTAATGGTGTTGGAGTAAATGTCGTACCATGTTATGATATTAAAAAAGGAGAATGGAAAAGTGCAGCTGATAGATCAACATTTCATACAGAATTTATGAGTGAAAAATTAACTGGTTTAATGAAGGATGATATCAGAGTTCTAAAATGTTTTTTGAAAATTAATGGAATGTATGGTGCAGAAATTGCAAAACAAGGATTTAGTGGGTATGTTTGTGAAGTTTTAGTTTATTATTTGGGTAGTTTTGAAAATGTCTTAAAGAAGATTGTAAAATTACAAAATAATGAGATGATTGGGGAGTCTCCAAGAAAATTTGAATCTCCAATAGTAATAATTGATCCAATAGACAGGAATAGAAATCTGGGTGCTGCAATATCAATTCAAAATGTTACAAATTTCATTTTAATTGCTAGAAATTTCTTAAAGAAAAATTCAATTTCATACTTTAAAGAAAAATCAATAAGGAAGACTCCTGGAGAAATTGCAAAAAACTTGTTAATTGTAAATTTTACATACAAAAAAAGAAGCGATGATATAATTTATGGACAAATTAAGCGTGCATCTAACTCAATTGAATCTCAGATGACCAATGAAGGATTTAATGTTCTTAGAAATGATGCCATTGCATACAATGAAACTAAAGCTAGTTTATTGTTCTTGTTAGAATCATTAACTATTTCAAAAAATGAAATCAGAACAGGGCCAGATGTATTTTCTGGTGATTTTTCATCCAAATTCATTCAAACTAATTCTAAAAAATCTAAATTGATGTGGACTGATAAGGAAGGGAAGTTGCAATCATTACAAACTCGAAGGTATGAAAATGCTAAAACATACCTTAATGATCTAATAAAAAATCATATTGGGGAGTCAGGAATTCCAAAAGGTCTAAGAGGAGATTTCAGAAGTGGTTTTAAAATTACGAGTGGAGAAGGAAAACAAAACATATCTGTTAAAAAGAGTATTTCAAATCTAATAACTACCGATGACACAGCATTTTCAGCCAATTAGTGTTTTCAAAAAAGATCCTTACAAGAAAATTCTTACTTTCCCTCAAGTAACAGAATCTGAAATAACAAAACGAATGGTAGAATTAAGAAAGTTGGGAATTACACACATTTCATTTACAGGACCATTACAAATTGAAAAATGTCACATACTTGGAAAGGGATACGTGGGAATGGTTGTTCTTGCAAAAAAACGAAGCAGGGTAGTAGCGTTAAAAATTAGACGAACTGATTCGCCTAGAAAAAATATGACAAATGAAGCTAAATTACTTAAAACTGCAAACAAACTGGAAATTGGTCCGAAGTTTATCAAAAATTCAAAAAACTTTTTGATAATGGAGTACATTGATGGTGAAAAAATTATTGATTGGGCAAAAAAATCAGAAACAAAAGCTAAAGAAATTCGTAGTGTTGTAAAAAATGTATTAAGAGAATGTTTTCTCTTAGATGATGCAGGGTTGGATCATGGTGAATTAAGTACAATAGACAAGCATGTAATAGTTAATAAAAAAGGAAATACGATAATAGATTTTGAGAGTTCTAGTGTGAACAGAAAACCTTCTAATGTTACAGGCGCTACACAGGGAATTTTGATAGGTACTGGGTTAGCAAAAATTATTCAAAAAAAGATTAAGATCCCATCTAAAAAGAAAATTATTAATCTAATTAGGGTGTATAAAAAAAATCCAACATTAGAAAATTTTCAGAGTCTTACAATTGGTTTAAAATTAGAGAGTTAAGCATGCAAGAATCAATAATACAGAAATCAAATTTAAAAAAGAAAGTTTTAAAACATATTCTAGTTCTTGTTACATTTTTAATTTTAACAACGATTGTAACTTTTCCAGTAGTTTTAGATTTTGGAACAGAAGCTGCAGGTCAAGGTTGTTATGATAAATGTCATATGATGTGGAGAATGTGGTGGGCAGGATTTGCTGTTGATAATAATTTAGATTTTCATCATACTCAATATCTATTTCAGCCTGTTGGAACTGAGGTTTCAGGAAATCTTGCACAATTTACTACAGGAATTGGAGCAATTTTACAAAATATAGTAGGAAATACTCTAACATGGAATATAATTTGGTTATCAGGTTTTGTCTTTGGAGGATATGGTGCGTTTTTACTTGCAGAACATTTTACAAAAAATCCATTCGCATCAATTATTGCGGGTATAATTTTTACATTTAGTACATATCACATAGTACATTCAAATTTTCATATTGGACTGTCCATGATTGTCTGGATACCATTATTTGCTTTAATTTTATTTAAAATACTCCAAAAAGATTCAAAATTATTAATTATTTTAGGCAGTGTGTTTTTCTTCTTAGCATCAATAACACATTTGTATTTTCTTTTGTTTTCAATAATGTTTTCAATTATATTTTTTATTGTATTTATTTTTAAACAGAAAAATGTATCAAATAAAATTTTCATAAAAAATTTTTCTTTAATCTTAGGAATTGGAATTATTGCATCATTGATTATGTTTGCGCCAGTATTAATGTCAGATTCGGATTATGAAAAAAGAACATTTGATGAACATATCAAATTTTCTGGTAGTTTAGGAAATTTTTTCATGCCCACATTTTTCCATACTTCACAAACACAAACAAACCATTTGGGAATAATGATGATTTTTGATGTTTTTAATGAAGAAGCAAAAGTTGTTTCTACAGAAGGCTATTCCTATTTAGGATATCCCGTGATTTTTTTATCAATTCTTGCATTAAAATTTAGATTCAAGTTTTCTTGGTTTTGGGTTTTTGTAGGTATTGGATCTGCAATACTTAGTCTTGGACCAGAATTAAAGATGATTCATAATCTTACAGGAATATGGATGCCAGGTCGGATATTATTTGATTACGTGCCACAATGGGAGGAATTTCGAGCTGCAGGTAGATTCATCATAATAACACATCTCTCCATGGCAATTTTGTCAGCATTTGCAATTAATGGTATAATGAAAAGCAAATTTTTGTCAAAGAAAATATTAGTTTTAATCTTAATCGTTATTCTTGTAATAATTATTTTTGATGTTTCTGCAATTCCATACCCAACGTACACACAGCCTATTTCAGAAATTTATGAAGAGATTAAGAATGATAAATCAGACTTTATTATTTTAGAATCACCGATAGGTTCACGTACAACAACTCAGTATACATCACATCCTTCATTCAATTATTATCAAACATTTCATGAGAAACCAATAGTTGGTGGATATGAATCTCGTGCAGCAGTGGATAGTCTAACACAGTCAGACACTTATTTTTTCAACAAATTCCAATTTTATGGTAATGGTAATGATGTTTTGAAACAAGATTTGGGGATTCATGGAATTCCTATTCTCAATTATTTTGATGTAAAATATGTCATAATTCATAAAAATGAGCCAATTAGTTTTACAGATCTAACGACACAACGAATTCCAGTTGAAGAAACAACTGCAAGTAATGTTATATCAAGAACATCTAATTTAATGTCAGAGATCTTAAATGAAAAAAGACCATATTTTGAAGATGATAATGTAATTAGTTATAAAATTCCTGAATCAAGTTCCCAAGAACCATTCCTGCTTCTCGATAAAGGATGGGGCCGTTTTCAGATCAACGATTCTTCTCTTGGAGGTTCACGTGTCATGTATCCTGAATCTGACATTAAAATAATTAATCCAAGAAATACTGAAAATGAGTTTTCAATGGAGATAAAATTAACAGGGTACAAACATGATCGTAATGTTGAGATCTACTTTAATGGAAAGTATTTGCTACAAAAAAATATCACCCCTACATCAGTTAGTACATTAGAATTAGAGAAACTTCACTTAATGCCTGGTGAAAATATTCTTTCAATACGCTCTGATGGCTTTGAAATTGTCTTAGATGAAGATTTTGACATAGAATTAGAGAAAAGTTTGATTGGTTTGGAAATATCTGGGAATTAATAATAGATTAGAATGTATTTAGACAATGGGAACGGGAGGATTCGAACCTCCGACCTCCAGCCCCCCAGACTGGCATCATAGCCAAACTAGACGACGTCCCCTCAAGCATGAAACGCATATGAAATAATTAAATCGTGGTGAGTCCAAAAT
>Ga0208764_10002211_pt1 | contig 12301 bp, 12 predicted proteins | sample ETNtaG_18_FD_185762 | JGI IMG/M metagenome (GOLD analysis project Ga0208764, IMG submission 185762) | Marine microbial and viral communities from oxygen minimum zone, Eastern Pacific Ocean - ETNP201302SV91 (SPAdes) (version 2) | ecosystem: Environmental > Aquatic > Marine > Oceanic ... | reverse complement strand
CAATTAACAACAAATTAAGTAAGTTATATACGTTAATAAAATATAAACAAATTATTATAAAAATTAACAAAATATAATATATGTACTTAAATCAATAATTTATATTATATATTAATAACAGGTTTTATGGATAAGCTGTACACAACTAATTATTACCGCTATTAACATAGCCTAATAATACTAATAACTTATTTATATATATATTAATGAAAGATATTCTTTGGCAATCAATTAAAGAAAAAAAAACAATTTACACACCTATATGGTTTATGAGACAAGCTGGTAGGTATTTACCAGAATTTAGAGAAATAAGAAAAAAAAATCCTGATTTTATAAAACTTTGTTTAACTCCAAACTTAGTTAATGAAATAACACTTCAACCACTAAAAAGATTTGATCTTGATGCAGCAATAATTTTTTCTGATATTTTAATGATACCTTATGGTTTAGGGCAAAAAGTTGAATTTAAAAAGGGTATTGGACCAATTTTAGAAAATGTAAATCTAGATAAAATAGTTGATACAGACCCGATAGATTTTGTTGAAAAATTAATTCCTGTTTATAAAGGAATAGAGAAAGTAAAAAAAAATTTAAAAGAAAAAAATCTTATAGGATTTGTTGGAGCCCCTTGGACTTTATTATTATATATGATTAATAAGGAATCTCCAAAAAAGAATTTTGATTTTAATAAAATTAATAAGGATAAATTTTTAAATAATAGACTATTAAAAAAATTGGAAGAATTTATATGTCTACATATTGATAAACAAATCGAAGCTGGTGCAAATATAATACAAATTTTTGATTCATGGGCCGGTTTGTTACCTAAAAAAGAACTTCCAAATTATTGTTATATTCCAATATTAAAAATAGTAGAACACGTTAAGTCAAAAAAAATTCCAGTAATTTGTTTCCCCAAGGGGATTGGAGAAAGTTATGTTGAGTTTTGTTCGATTGTGAAGCCAGACTGTATTAGTATTGATTATGATGTAGATCCAAAATGGATAAAAGAAAAATTAAAAGGTTTACCGATTCAAGGGGGCCTAGATCCCAAAATATTACTAACTGATAAAGAAAATATTAAAAAAAATACTGATAAGTACCTTAATATATTTAAAGATTACCCATACATATTTAATTTGGGTCATGGAGTTTTACCTGAAATTAAACCAGAAACAATAGAATATATTATTAAGCTTGTTAGAAATAAAAAATGAAAAAAGCAGTTATTCTGTTCAATTTAGGAGGGCCAGATAAATTAGAAAATGTTGAACCTTTTCTTTTCAATTTATTTAATGATCCAGCAATTATTAGTATTCCCGCAATTTTAAGATATCCTTTAGCAAAAATTCTTTCAAAAAGGAGAACTCCAATTGCTAAGAATATTTATAAAGAAATTGGAAACAAATCTCCAATTCTCGAATTAACTGAAGCACAAGCAAAAACTTTAGAAAATAATTTATCTAGAGAAGGTGAATATAAGTGTTTCGTTATAATGAGATGTTGGCATCCCCGAGCCGCAGATGTAATTAAAAAAATTAAAGAATATAATCCTGAAGAGGTAATTCTTTTACCGCTTTATCCCCAATACTCGGCGTCAACTTCTGGATCTTCCATAGACGAATGGAATAATTTATGTAGTAAAGAAAACTATAATATTAAAACCAAAACAGTTTGTTGTTATCCCACAGAAAATAATTTTATAGAATCTCATGTACAACTTATTAAAAAAACATTAAAAAATTTAGAAAATAAAAATTTGAAATTATTATTTTCTGCGCATGGTCTACCAGAAATTAAAATTAAAAAAGGTGATCCTTATCAATGGCAAGTGGAACAGACCGTTGAAGCTATAATGTCTAGATTAAAGAGTGAGAATTTAGATTATATAATAAGCTATCAAAGTCGTGTAGGACCCTTAAAATGGATCGGGCCAGCGACAGATGATATAATTATTAAATATTCTCAAGAGAAAAAAGGCATTGTTATAGTTCCGGTGGCTTTTGTTTCGGAACATTCAGAGACTCTAGTAGAATTAGATATCGAGTATAAAAAATTAGCAGAAAAAAATGGTTGCAGTTTTTATAAAAGAGTACCAGCATTAGGATTGGAGGAAAATTTTATTAAGGGGCTAGCAGAATTAGTTTTAAAACAAGAAACAACAGGTAATTATGTGTCATCTGTAAGATGTCCTAATAAATTTAAAAAATGTCCGTGTTTATAAACAAATTATAAATGAAAAAAATTTATGATTATATGGTTAGTATCATATCCTAAAAGTGGAAATACTTGGGTAAGATCTTTTCTATCAGCTTATTATTTTACAGAAAATGGAAATTTTGAGTTTGAATTACTAGATAAAATTCAACAATATCCACAAAAAATTTTTTTTGAGAAAAAAATAAAAAAACCAGGTGAAGTAAGTTTGTATTGGAATTCTTCGCAAGAAAAATTAGCAAGAAGAAAAAAAATAACTTTTTTAAAAACTCACAATTCATTAAACTCAATTAATGGAAATGAATTTACATCTATAAAACATACATTAGGAGTAATTTATATTATTAGGGATCCAAGAAATGTTATAACCTCATTAAAAAATCATTACGAATTAAATTATGAAGAATCTTTAAAGTTTATGACAAATGAAAGAAAATATCTTCAAAATAGCGGGGAGAAAGATTACGCAGATTTTCATTTTTTAAATTCTTGGTCCAATCATTATAAATCTTGGATTAGTACTAATTTGTTCAAAAGATTTTTTATTAAATATGAAGATTTAGAAAAAAACCCCCATGAAACGTTTAGAAAACTTATTCTTTTTGTAAATTCTTTACAGAAGAATAATGAGAAAATTAATGAAAAAAAAATTAATAATTGTATTAATTCAACTAGTTTTGAAAAGTTAAAGGAAAAAGAAAGAAAATCTGGATTTCTTGAAGCGGCATATTCAGGCACAACTAATAAAAAAATTAATTTTTTTAATCTTGGTTTTGATAATAAATGGAAGAAAGCTATTCCAAAAAAATTTCACAAAAAAATCAATACTATCTTTGAAAAAGATATAAAATTCTTAGGTTATTAGAAATAAAATTATGATAGAATTTTTAATAAATTAAAAAATAATATGATTTCTGATGAAGATAAAATAATGATGGAAACTCTTTATTGGTGGGGTATACCGACACTATTTAGATGTAAAAATGATCCCGATCCTAAAAATTGCGATATTGCCTTGGTTGGAGTGCCACACAGCACTGGGAATGGAACTACAGAAAGAGATCAACACCTTGGGCCTAGAGCTGTAAGAAATATTTCTGCTATGTTGAGAAGATCTCACCTTGAATATGGAATTGATCCTTGGAAAGAAAATAAAATTCATGATTTAGGAGATGTTCCTTTTCCAGAGGCAAATGATAATGAAAAATGTATTGAAAGAATTTCAAGTTTTTATGACCATTTAGAAAAAGCACAAAAACCAGTTGTTTCAATTGGAGGTGATCATTCGATAACAGGAGGTATTTTACAAAGCTTAGCAAAAAAAGATTCTAAACTTACTGAAGGGAAGAAAGTTAGCATGGTTCACTTTGATGCACATACTGACTGTTATGAAAAATTAGATCATTTTTTGGGAGCAAAAAAATCAGCAGCACACTGGGCATCATATCTTGTTAAACAAGGAAATGTAGATCCTAAAACAAGCACTCAAATAGGAATTAGAGGAAATCCGAGAACACTGGATTGGTTAAAGGCAAGTTATGATATTGGGTATCAGGTTATAACCATGGATGAATATAAAGAACTAGGACATGAAAAATGTTCTAAAATGATTTTGGATAGATTGGGTGATAATCCAATTTACGTAACTTTTGATTTAGACTGTTTAGATGCAACAGTTGCACCAGGTACAGCAAATCTAGAGCCAGCTTTCAGAGGTTTTAATATGGATGAAGCGAGAAAATTAATTCAAAGTTTAAAAGGTAAAAATGTAATAGGCGGGGATGTTGCGTGTTTAATGCCAACTAAAGATAGTCCTAATAATATTACATCTATGGTTGCGGCCGCTATAATGTTCGAGATAATTTGTTTGATAAGTGTCCGTTTAAATAAAAAGTGAAAAAAACTATTTTAAAAGACGATAATGGAAAATCTCTAGAAGTTGATTTAAGAGAGTTTCTTAATCATTTAAACGAATATCATAAAACTGGAACAACTGCACATACTCAAAATGGTTGTTCATTTACGGTGGATGATGAATTTAGAATTAAAATAAAAAAATTATATGAAAAATGAGTTCACTAAATTCAAAACAACTGAAAGATTATAATAATAATGGGTTTGTTGCTCCTATAGATGTTTTGACTTCAGAAGAAGCAGCTGAAATTAAAAAAGAAATTGAACACATAGAAAAAAAATGGCCAAATGAACTAATTGGATTAGGCAGAAACAATGTTCATTACATATCCCCCATCTTTGATAAAGTTTGTCATAATTCTAAAATTTTAGATGCAGTAGAAAGTATTATTGGAAAAGATATTTTGGTTGGAGGAACAACATTATTTATAAAAGATTCAGACAACAAAGGTTTTGTGAGTTGGCACCAAGATGCAAAATATATTGGTTTTGAACCTTATAATTGGGTTACAGCATGGCTGGCAATTACGGATGCCAATGAAGAAAATGGATGTATGAGAATGTGGTCAGGATCTCATAAAGAAAAAGTTAAAGATCATAAAGATACATATGATAAAAATAATTTATTAACACGTGGTCAAACTGTGGAAAATGTTCCTATTGAAAAGACAACACCCAATGTACTTAAGGCTGGACAATTATCCCTTCATCACCCAATGATTGTTCATGGATCTGGTCCCAACAAAAGCAATCAAAGAAGAATAGGTTTTGTTATTCAAAGTTATATAGGAACCGATGTTGATCAAGTCATTGGAAAAGTTTACGTTCAACAGGCAAGAGGAAAAGATACGTTTAAATATCACGAGCATGCAAAAAGACCAGTTGAATTAATGAATAAAAATGACATGATATTAAAAAATAAAGCAAATGACGAATTGGCAAAAATTTTTTATAAAGATGCAAAAAAAATAGGAAAATTTTAAATGAAAAAACTTTCTATAATTGTAAGTTTTATTTTTTTATCATCTAACTTTGCTTTTTCTGACGATTGGAAAATTAAAAATAAATGGAAAATTTCTTGTGGAATAGCCGATAAAGAATCTCTAGTTGTAAATGGCAAACCGAAAAAAAGTTACAATAAAAAAGAGTTTAAATTAGAAAGTGTTGTATTTAAGCTTGATAAGGGAGATGTTGGTAGCTGTCCTGCTGACAAAAAATCAGGTACTCACGGTGGTTATCCTTATGCAGGCCGACAAGAGATTACGCACAAATTGCCTATAGGCCATACAATATTTGAAACAGATATATTCATTGAAGGAGCGCCACAGCATCGTTCTACAGTTTTTCAAATTCATGATGGAAGAAATAAGGGTGCACCACCATCTTGGATAGGCGTAGGAATGGATTGGGAAGTAAAATATAAATTTCCAAAAGGAGAATGTTCACCAGAAAATTGCAAAGAATTTAAAAAGTCTTTTTTAAAACCTGGTAAAAAATATAGATTTAAAGCAGATATCGACTACCAAAGGAAAACAAAAAATTTATCTGTTAAATACTATTTAAATGATGAGTTAATTGCGCAGCATTTAAATGTGCCCTTGTCGAAAAAGAAAACGGATGGTCCGTATGGCCCTAGTAAACCCTATATAAAAATAGGAATTTATAGAATTGGTGAGACTGGAAGTACTAGTTTTGCTTATAATAATTTAATTATAAAAAATAAGAAAAAATAAATTAATGAATACATATTTATTATTTAAATCAATTCATTTAATAGCCGTTATTTCTTGGATGGCTGGGCTTTTGTATTTACCTAGAATATTTGTTTATCATAGCGAAGCTACTCGAGATAATAAATCTGAAGATTTGATGTCTACTTTTAAAGTCATGGAAAGAAGACTTTTCGTTTATATTATGAATCCTGCAATGATTTTATCTTGGATATTTGGGATGTTGCTAATCCATACGATTGGTATGGAAAATTTTGGTTCTTTCTGGCTTCAGTTAAAGTTGGTTTTTGTGATTATATTAACCATCTATCATTTCTTTTTGTTTCAATGTTTAAGAAAATTTGCTGAAAATAATAACTCTTATTCCCCTAAATTTTATAGAATTATCAACGAAATACCCACTGTTTTACTAATAGGCATTGTGCTTGTTGTGGTATTTAAACCATTATGAGACTTGTAATTTTATAAAAAGCTATTATATTAAATATACGTTTCTCAATAATAAACACCCACACATATGAACTTAGAAGAACTCAAAAAGAAAACACCGGCAGAGCTTATTTCGCAAGCTGAAAAATTAGAGATAGAAAATCCAAGCACATTAAGAAAGCAAGAAATCTTATTTGCAATACTTAAAAAACTTGCTGAAAAAAATGAACAAATAACAGGCGGCGGAGTTTTGGAAGTTTTGCAAGATGGATTTGGTTTTTTAAGAGCAAAAGAATCAAATTACTTGCCGGGTCCTGATGATATTTATGTTAGTCCAAATCAAATTAGAAAATTTGGTTTAAGAACTGGAGATTCTGTGGAAGGTGAAATTAGAGCGCCTAAAGATCAAGAAAGATATTTTGCTTTGTTGAAAGCTGAAAAAATTAATTTTGATAATCCAGAAAAATCAAGAAACAAAATTGCATTTGATAATTTAACACCTCTTTATCCTGATAAACAGTTAAAGATGGAAATAGAAAAAACAAAAGTTGAAAAAAAACCTGATCAAACAGCACGTTTAATAGATTTAGTTAGTCCGATTGGTAAAGGACAGAGATCACTTATAATTTCTCCACCAAAAGCTGGTAAAACAATTATTTTGCAAAATATTGCTCATTCTTTAGCAGAAAATCATCCTGAGTGTTATTTGATGGTTTTGTTAATAGATGAGAGACCTGAAGAAGTTACAGACATGCAAAGATCAGTTAAAGGAGAAGTAATAAGTTCAACATTTGATGAACCAGCTTCTAGGCATGTAGCGGTGGCTGAAATGGTTATTGAAAAAGCAAAAAGATTAACAGAACATAAAAAAGATGTTGTTATACTTTTAGATTCTATAACAAGACTTGGAAGAGCTTATAACGCAGTAGTTCCAAGCTCAGGAAAGGTATTAACTGGAGGAGTGGACGCAAATGCTCTTCAAAGACCCAAAAGATTTTTTGGAGCAGCAAGAAATATCGAACAAGGCGGTTCACTGACTATTATTTCGACTGCACTTATAGATACTGGAAGCAGAATGGATGAAGTGATTTTTGAAGAGTTTAAAGGAACGGGTAATAGTGAGTTAATATTAGACAGAAAAATTTCTGATAAAAGAATTTTTCCTGCTATTGATATAACAAGATCAGGAACTAGAAGAGAGGAACTTCTCTTCAAAAATGATGACCTACTTAAAATGAATGTATTAAGAAAAATACTTAGCTCTATGGGAACAATGGATGCTATAGAATTTTTGCTTTCAAAACTTAGAAACACAAAAAATAATGCTGATTTTTTTGTTTCAATGAATAAACCAAGCTAGCTTTTCTCAAATTTTAGTAATTTTTTTTTTAGATTTATACCTCCCCTAGAAGAAAAACCACCCAAACTACCATCTGATCTAATAACTCTGTGGCAAGGGATACCCAAAACAATTTTATTTTGACCGCATATTTTTCCTACATGACGAGGAGATAACTTATACTTTTTTGCAATTTCACCGTAAGTTTTTGTTTTTCCAAATTTTATTTTTTTTAATTCGTTCCAAATTTTTTTTTGAATAACCGTGCCTTTTGTTAGAAAATTAGAATTAATATATCTATTTTTTCTTTTTATAAAGGCATTCAAATTTTTTTTAAATTTTCTTAAATTATTATTTATTGACTTATTTTTATATTTACCGAATTTTACCCTAACAATTCTATCGTTTTCTTCAAATGCGCTTATCCAACCAAATTTAGTTTTAATTGAAATTTGTCTAATCATTTTTTATATAAGCATATCAAAAATTATAAAAATTAAATATATTAAAATTAATGAATAAAAAAAAACAAACTTTAAAAGAAACTTATCTTCAGGCAGTCGAAAGTTATAAGAAAAAAGATTTTATAAAAGCAGAACACATTTGTTATAAAATACTTAGTATAGACCCTCATAATTTTGAATCGACATCGCTATTAGCAACAATGGCTGCGGTAAAGAGAGATTTTATAAAAGCTAAAGAATTAATTTTAAAAGCGGTTAAAATTCAGCCTGAAAACAAAAGTGCTCTTAACAATCTTGGTTCAGCATATAAAGAATTGGGAAATTTAAGTGAAGCGGTAGATATTTATAAAAAAATATTAAAAATAGATTCAAATTATACAAATGCTAACTATAATCTTGGTTTAGTTTATTACAGCTTGAAAGAATTTGATAATGCAAAAAAATATTTAAAAAAAACTATTGAAGTGCAGCAGAATTATGCTCTTGCTTTTTTTGTGCTTGGTAATGTTCATGTTGATCTGAGAGAATACAATAATGCAGTTAGTTGCTTTCAAAAAGCAATAGAAATAAACCCAAGACTTGTAGGAGCGCATAATAATCTAGGATTAGTTTTTAGAATATTAAATGATTTTGAAAATGCTATTGATTGTTACAAAAAAGCTATTGAGATTGAAGCAAATCATGCTGGAGCACATCATAATTTAGCCCAATTGTATAAAGAATTAGGTGAGTTTGAAAAATCAATCAAGTTTCATGAATTAACTATAAAACATGAACCAAAAAATTTAATGAACTATCATTTTCTAAGTGAACTTAAAAAAGATATTCTAGATGAAAAGTTAAAAAAGAAAATAAAAGATATATTGGCGAATAATGAATCTAATAAAAGCAATTTAGCATATGGAAATTTTCTATTAGCAAAATATGAAAGAAAAAGTAAAAATTATGAAAAAGAATTAGAGCATCTTAAAATTGGACACAAAAGCTTTTTTGAAACAAGAAAATATAAATTTAATTTAGGTGTAAAATATTGTTTTGAAGATGTAATGCAGATCACAGAAGGTGTTAGCTTAGATAAAAAAGAAAATAATCAATATGATGAAATAAAACCAATTTTTATTATCGGTGTACCAAGATGCGGATCAACACTTGTTGAAAAAATAATTGCATCAGGAAGCAAAGTAATACCAATGGGTGAAGAAACTGCAGTTTTAGAAAATTTTATTAATCAAAAAATATTGGAAAAAAAATCATTAAATCTTGGTTCAGTTGATATTATTAGAAAAGAATTAAATGAAATTTATAAACATAAAGGACTAATATCAAAAAAAAGTAGTAACATTTTTACTGACAAATCTTTAAACAACTTTTTTTACTTCAATTTTATAAAAGATGTTTACCCAAATGCTAAAATAATAAATTGTAATAGAGATATACTTTCCTCAATAGTATCCATCTTTCAGAACAATCTTACAGAATTAGCATGGGCTCATGATCTAGAAAATATTTTTAAATACTTTGATAACTATTTTAAAATTATTAACGAAAGCAATTCGAAAATGATTTATCAATTAAACTTCGAAAAATTAATTAGTAATCCTAAAGAAGAGTCAAAAAAAATGATGCAATTTTGTGAACTCCCTTGGGATATAAAATGTTTAGAATTTTATAAAAGAAAAGATTTAATATCTAAAACTGCTAGCAATATTCAAGTTAGAGAAGCTATATATAAACACTCATCTAAAAAATATTTGCCATATAAAAACTTATTAAGTAGCTACATTAAAAAATATTCTTGGTTTAATTAAATTATGACTATTTATGCTTTATCAACTGGACCTGGTGTCTCTGGAATAGCAGTCATCAGAGTATCAGGACAAAATACTGCTGAAGTAATTAAAAAATTAACTGGATCAATATTACCACCACCAAGAGTGGCTACCCTCAAAAAGTTCAATAAAAATGGGAACAAAGAGCTGATAGATGAGGGTGTAATAATATGGTTTCCCGCCCCAAACAGCTACACAGGAGAAGATTTAGCAGAATTCCATGTCCATGGTAGTCGAGCGGTTATTAAAGCTATGCATTTAGCAATATCAAAAATAAAAAATTGTCGATTAGCCGAACCTGGTGAGTTTACAAAAAGAGCATTTCAAAATGGTAGAATAAATTTGTTAAAAGCAGAAAGTATAGCTGATCTTATTGCGGCAGAAACAGAAATTCAAAGAAAACAAGCTCTTAAAATTATGAGTGGAAAGTCATCTGAAAAATTTAATTCATGGAGAGAAAAACTGCTGAAAATTCTCTCCCATATTGAGGCAAAAATTGATTTTCCAGATGAAGATTTGCCCAAAAGTATTATTAACGAAATACAAAAAACATCATACAAGGTATTAATAGATATAAAAGAAACATTAGATGATCAAAAAGTTGGAGAAAGAATCAGGGAAGGTTTTAAAATAGCAATAGTTGGCCCTCCCAATTCAGGAAAATCTAGTTTATTAAATTATTTTTCAAAACGTGATGTTGCTATAGTATCAGAGATAGCTGGAACAACGCGCGATGTAATAGAAACTCATCTTAATCTTGATGGTTATCCTGTAGTTGTTTCTGATACAGCAGGAATTAGAAGTTCTAAAAATGAAATAGAAAAAAAAGGAATTAAAATAGCTTTAAAAAGAGCCGAGGATGCAGATTTAAAGTTGGTGATCATATCTGCAAAAAACGCTGATTTTACTAGTGTTTTAAAGAAATTACTTACGAAAAATGCTATTTTAATTGTTAATAAATCTGATTTAGTAAAAGGAAAGTTGAATAATAAATTTAAAAAATATGAGCACGTCTTAATCTCCATTAAAAAAGTTAAAAATTTAAATAAACTAATTACAAAAATAAAAAGTAAATTAAAAAATAAATTTACAAAAACAGAAGATATTTTAATTACTAGAGAAAGACACAGACAAAATTTAATTAACTGTGTTCAACATTTAGAGAAATTTCAAAAGAAAAAAACAGCTCAAGATTTTGATAAAGCAGCCGAAGATCTAAGACTTGCCACAAGACATCTTGGAATGATCGTTGGGAAAGTTGATGTAGAGGAGTTATTAGGTAGTATTTTCAACGATTTTTGTATTGGTAAATAAACCCAGTAATCAACTTGTAAATCCATATATCATCTATAAATTCAGGCTATGAACAATGATTTGTCATTTGATGTAGTGGTTATTGGTGGAGGCCATGCAGGCTGTGAAGCTGCTGCTGCATCAGCTCGTATGGGAGTTAATACTGGTCTCTTTACTCATAAAATAGATACTATAGGGGAGATGTCGTGTAACCCAGCTATCGGAGGCTTGGGTAAAGGACACCTTGTAAAAGAGATCGATGCACTAGATGGAGTGATGGGTGTAGTGGCTGATAAATCAGGAATTCAATTTAGATTACTAAATAGAAGTAGAGGTCCAGCTGTAAGAGGCCCCAGAACTCAGTCAGATCGAGCTTTATACAAGAAATATATGCAAAAAACGCTCTTAAGTTATTGTAATTTAAAGGTTTTTTCAGACCCCGTAATTGAGTTTATTTTCAACAAAAATCAGGTAGTTGGCTTTCATACAAAGTCAGGAAAAAAAGTAAATTGCAATAAAATGATTTTAACTACGGGAACTTTTCTAAATGGTCTTATTCATATTGGTGATGAAAGAACTCCAGCAGGTCGGCATAATGAAAAACCTTCGACGGGATTAAGTGACCAGTTAGAAAAATTTAAAATAAAACTAGGAAGACTAAAAACAGGAACTCCACCACGATTAGATGGGTCAACAATTAATTATCAAAATTTGGAAAAACAAGATGCCGATTCTGATCCAGAATTTTTTTCTTTTTTAACAAAAAAAACTTATAACAAACAAATTGCATGTAGTGTAACTTATACAAATAAAAAAGTTCATGAAATTATAAAAAAGAATTTAAAAAAAAGTGCAATGTACTCCGGAAGTATTAAGGGTGTAGGACCAAGATACTGTCCTTCTATAGAAGACAAGATTGTAAAATTTTCTGATAAAACAAGGCATCAAATTTTTTTAGAACCTGAAGGTTTAAATGATAAAACGGTTTACCCAAATGGTATTTCTACGTCTTTACCAGCTGACGTACAGGCTGAAATATTGAGTAAAATCAATGGTTTAGAATGTACACGTATAATAAGACCTGGA
>Ga0208764_10002210_pt1 | contig 12305 bp, 13 predicted proteins | sample ETNtaG_18_FD_185762 | JGI IMG/M metagenome (GOLD analysis project Ga0208764, IMG submission 185762) | Marine microbial and viral communities from oxygen minimum zone, Eastern Pacific Ocean - ETNP201302SV91 (SPAdes) (version 2) | ecosystem: Environmental > Aquatic > Marine > Oceanic ... | reverse complement strand
TGATATTAGATATTTGTGGTGGTGAAGTCAGCAAGTTTTCAATTGTAGGCAAGATAAAAGAAGAAAGGAAAGTAATTGATTTAGAACCAGAAAAGTTCTTAAAAGTTATTGGATTTTCAATTACAAATTCGGAAATTAAAAAAATTTTAATCTCATTGGGTTGCTCTTTAACGATGGGTGGAAAAAAAATTAAAGTTTTACCTCCCACTTGGAGACCAGATATCAAGGAAGATATAGATCTTATAGAAGAGTTAATAAGAATTAAAGGCTATCATAAAGTGCCTCTGACAAATCCAGAAAAGGAAAATATAAAAGATGCATTAAGTTATAGACAAAAACTTTTTCATTTTGCCCAAAGATCAGTTGCCTCAAAAGGATACACAGAAGCAGTGACTTGGTCATTTACAGATTCAAAAACAGATGCGCTATTTTCAGAATTAAAAAATGAAATAAAATTATCTAACCCAATTTCCTCTGATTTAGATGTTTTAAGATCCTCACTTTATTCTAATTTAATTATTAGTGCTAAAAAAAATATTCACAGGAATTTTGAGGATCTAATGCTATTTGAAATAGGACCCGTTTTTAAAGGCAGCAAACCAGGAGAGCAATCAAAAATGATTGGCGCAATTAAAACAGGAAAATATTCTAGAAAAAACTGGATAGAGAAAGAAAGAAATTTCGACGTTTTTGATATTAAAAATGATGTACTCAGAACGTTAAATGAAATTGGGATAGATCTTTCTAAGATAGCTGTAAGTAATAAAACAAAAAAATGGTATCATCCTGGAAGATCAGGTTTATTGTCGCTAGGATCTACAAATGGACCGCCATTAGGATATTTTGGAGAGATTCACCCGTCGATCATTAAAAAATTAGACTTAAGAACAGATAATGTTTTAGGTTTTGAAATTTTTTTAGATAACATACCCGAGTCAAGAAAAAAAATTAGAGAAGCAAAACCACAATTTATTTTTTCCGACTATCAAAAGGTTGTTAGAGATTTTGCTTTTGTTATAGATGCAAAATATAGTTCAGGAGAAATTGTTAATTTGGTTAAAAAAATTGACAACAGATTAATTAAGAATGTCAAAATTTTTGATGTTTATCAAGGAGACAATATAGAATCCGGGAAAAAGTCTGTTGCTTTTAGCGTAACATTAGAGCCTAAAGATAGAACTTTAAATGATAAAGATATTGAGCTTATAAGTAAAAAAATTATATCAACAGTTCAAGAAACAACAGGCGCGACGCTAAGATCCTAATGTCAACGAATGAAATTATTCGCAATTTTTCAATAATTGCGCACATCGATCATGGCAAATCCACTTTGGCCGATAGACTGATTCACAAGTGTGGAGGATTGACTGACAGAGAAATGAAAGCTCAAGTTCTAGATTCTATGGATATTGAAAGAGAAAGAGGCATTACTATAAAAGCTCAAACGGTTCGGTTAAATTATAAAGCAAAGGATGGAAAAAATTATATACTTAATATAATTGACACTCCTGGACATGTAGATTTTAGTTATGAGGTGAGTCGATCATTATCCGCATGCGAGGGTTCAATTTTAATTGTGGATAGTTCACAAGGCGTTGAAGCTCAAACCTTAGCAAATGTTTACCAAGCTCTTGAAAATAATCATGAAATTATTCCCGTTTTAAATAAAATTGATTTACCAGCGTCTGACACGGATAAAATAAAAAAACAGATAGAAGATGTAATTGGTATTGATACCAGTCATTCAATTAATTGTTCAGGAAAAACAGGAGAAGGAGTCGATGAAATTTTGGAATCCATAGTCAAAATCTTACCTTCCCCTAAAGGAAATGTAAAAAATCCATTAAAATGTTTATTGGTCGATAGTTGGTATGACAGCTACTTGGGTGTTGTTATTTTGGTTAGAGTTATAGATGGAAGTATTAAAAAAGGGATGGAAATCAAAATGATGTCGAGTAAGTCTCAACACGTAATTGAAAAAGTGGGAGTATTTACACCAAAACCCAAAGATATAAATGAAATTTCATCTGGTGAAATTGGTTTTATAATTACAGGAATAAAAACTCTTTCTGATACAAAAGTGGGCGACACCATATGCGATGTGTCTAACCCCAATGTTGAGCCTTTACCAGGTTTTAAGCCTAGCAAACCAGTAGTTTTTTGTGGTTTATTTCCAGTTGATAGTTCAGAATATCAAAAACTAAAAGATGGTTTGGCAAAACTAAAACTTAATGATTCAAGCTTTTCATATGAACCAGAAAATTCAAGCGCATTAGGCTTGGGATTTCGGTGCGGTTTTTTAGGTTTACTTCATTTAGAAATCATAACTCAAAGACTTGAAAGAGAATTTGATGTTACGCTAATTACCACAACACCTGGCGTTATATATAAAATCAATAAGAGAGACGGATCAGTCCAGGAACTGCAGAACCCCACCGATATGCCTGATCCTTCTCAAATTTTATCTATAAAAGAACCTTGGATAAAAGCCACCATTATAACTCCTGATAAATATTTAGGATCAGTGATTAAAATATGCCAGGATAAAAGAGGAATTCAAAAAAATTTGACATACTCAGGAAATCGCGCAGTCTTAATTTATGATCTACCATTAAATGAAGTGGTTTTTGATTTTTATGACAACATAAAATCTGTTTCTAGCGGATATGCAAGTTTTGATTATGAAATTACGGACTACAGAGAGGGCAATCTTGTTAAAATGGGAATATTGGTTAACACAGAACCAGTCGATGCTTTATCAATGATGATTCATAAAGATTTTGCAGAATCGCAGGGAAGATTAGTATGTGAAAAACTTAAAGAGCTTATTCCAAGACATAATTTTCATATACCCGTTCAAGCGGCAATTGGAGGAAAAATTATAGCCAGAGAAACCATCAAAGGATTTAGAAAAGATGTGCTTACCAAAATTCATGGAGGAGGAGCAAGAGATAGAAAGAGAAAATTGCTAGATAAACAGAGAAAAGGTAAGAGCAGATCAAAACAATTTGGAAGAGTTGAAATACCGCAAGAAGCTTTTATTGGAGTTCTTAAGATTAATAAAAATTAAATAGATGAAGATATTTGATTGCACAATATATTTTGATGAAGATTTAATGTTAGATTTAAGAATGAATATTTTAAACCAATATGTAGAAAAATTTATAATTGTCGAAGCCGCTTATGACCATCAAGGAAATATCAAAAAAAGAAATTTTGATATTAAAAATTTCAAAAAGTTTGAAAATAAAATTAAATATTTTTTTATAGAATCTATTCCCAAGGGATATAGCTCATGGGAAAGAGAAAATTACCAAAGAAATTATATTGGCAGATGTTTGGACGATTTAAATGAAGATGATATGGTAATAATTTCTGATGTTGATGAAATTCCAAACTTAAAATCAATTGATCAATTTTATGAAAATAAATACTCAGTTTTTGAACAAAAAATGTTTTACTATAAATTTAATTTGTTAAATAATTCTCAACCATTTTGGTATGGCTCAAAATTCTGTAAAAAAAAATATCTAAAATCCCCTCAATGGTTAAGAAATTTAAAATCAAAACAATATCCCTTTTGGAGATTTGATAAAATTAATATAAATATAATTAAAAATGGTGGTTGGCATTTTTCCTTTATTCGCAAACCACATGAAATTATCAAAAAAATCGAATCTTATGCACATATTGAATTTAACAAAAGCCAGTTTAAAGATGAAAAAGAAATTATCAAAAAAATTAATATAGGAGAAGATATTTTTGGAAGAGGCATAAAATATTCCAAGATAAATATTGATGATTCTTTTCCCGAATACATTCAAAAAAACAAGGATAAATTTTCTGAATGGATAGCGGACTAGATTTTATGAAAAAAATCTTAATTTACAAAAGAATGATTTGAAAATGAAAGACTTAGCATTAGATACTTTAATTAACATTCCTCTTATAAATTTATGGATATTTGTTTTTTATTTTTTTATCAAATCACATAATTGGAAAAGAATAATTTTATATACAAATTTTTTATTGTTATTGATATGTAGCATGCCTTTAACTTCAACTTTTTTGAAAAAACCACTTTATTTTGATAGTCAGAAAATGTCTTTAAAGCAAGAAAATCCAAAATATGTTTTGATACTTTCGGCTGGGATTTATAATGATAATTATGGAAAATGGTATCCTTCCAGCGAAAGCATTAGACGTGTTCAGTTTGGAAACTTTTTATCAAAAAAATATTCGATCCCAATGGTTCTTTCTGGAGGAGGGGTTCATAAAATCAAGGAAGCAGATATTCTGGCCGACTATTTTAAATACGATTTTCATATAATTGAAAATAAAAGTTCAAATACTTTTGAATCTGCGACAAGTTTAAAAAATTACAAAGAAATTAAGGACACTTCTTTTTTGCTTGCAACCAATCCAAATCATCATTTAAGGACAATTTTAGTTTTTAAAAAACAAAATATAAAAATTATTTTACCTGATGAGTATGTAAAAAATAAAAGGAGAGTTGACTACTCAATAATTCCAAACAGGAGAGCCATAAGTGAATTCAATTCTATAGTTTACGAATATCTTGGATTATTGTGGTATTTTTTAAATGAAAGAGTTTAATATATTCAGGAGAGATGGCCGAGCGGTTTAAGGCGCACGCTTGGAAAGCGTGTATACGAGCAATCGTATCAAGGGTTCGAATCCCTTTCTCTCCGCCATTGATTTAATTTCCTCAATTTTAAATCAAGAAAGAAAGAGTGTTTAAAATTGTTTCTCGTGAGATTTTTTTAAAATTGGAAATTGATGAAAATCTTAAAAATGGCGTAAAATCTATGTTTTTTAAGGGTAAAATAAGGTATTAATTATCTTTCCATCTATATTTGGTATGGTATTGTCCTTCAAACGCTATCGATAGTGATTCGGTAGTATTATGAAACACAATAGAAGAGGTACTTATGAAAATGTTAGCAGGATTAACATCTATAGTACGTAGCTTAACACACGTAGTTATATCACTACTTGGGTTGGGTATCGTTGCAACGCTTCTTGGTGGAAATGTTCCATTCGTAAGCGGCATAGCTGACAATATAGTGGGGCTAGTACAAAACTTAGGGGATGCAGGAATAGTTGGTTTAGTAGCAGCTATTATAATTCTCGGTTTTTACAAGTAAATAGCATATCCCTCTATGCTTAAATAATAACATTCATTACCCTAATCGCATGATTTTCAGATTAGGGTAATGAACTTAAGTTGGATAAGGAGACGCACATGAATACTTGGATTAGTAAGGTTAAGAGTTATCTAAATACTTTTATTGAACTTGGAGTTTTGCTGTTAGCAGTGTCTGTTCTTGCGGAAATATTATTTGGGCCTGATGTTGCTTTTTTTGGCTCTCAAGTAACAAAAAATTTAATTGCTTTGCTTAATAGTCTTGGACAACAGGGAGTTGCAGCTCTAATAATTGTTTTTGCTGTAATTTATGTTTACAGAAAATATTTAAAATAGTTATTTGATTATTTTCTTTAGAAAGGATTAAAATTATGGGATGGGTTGCACTAGCAATTGTTGCCGCAATAATTCTTCTCTAATAAGCATAGAAGATTAATATAGTTTGGATTTCATTCTAAGATTTTTTTGAAATTTGGTGGAATATATTTTTTACTTTTCATGACTTTGCCTTTATCATTATATATTGGCTTACCGTCTTCTCCCAGCTTGCTCATATTCGATTTTTGAACCTCTTGAAAGCATTTATCCAAATTAATACCGAAAGAATGTCCCGCTCCATAGGTAACATATAAAATATCCGTTAGCGCATCAGCCACTTCTTCTAAATTTTTTTGTTCGATCGCTTTTTTGAGTTCGCACAACTCTTCTTCAATAAGAGCAGATCTAAGTTTAACTATCTTTTCATTTGGAAACGAAGCTTTGTTTTTAACTTCTTGCCCAAATGTTTCCATAAAAATTTTAACACTTTCAAAGTTTGTCATTTTATCTCCATAAAATTTTATTATTTTATTAATATTTTTAATACAAAACTGATAAAAATGATAATTATTTCAGAGTTATAACCTTAGGAAAAAACATAATAAACCTATCTTTTTTTGATTTTCTTATTTTTTTTATCCTAATTTTTATTTCTTTATAAAAATTCCATGACAAAAGTAAAAAAGTAACTTTTTTATTTTTTTCAAGTGAAATTAGTGATTTTCGGCTTTTCACAGGAATGCTCATTCCTGGGCTAAAGGTATTTTGTTTAAGCGGATTATCATCAATAATATAATCCAGATTAATTTTTGAAAAATTTAACAAAGTATTACCTTTAGCTGATGCTCCGCATCCAATTATTTTTTGAGATGTTTTTCTTGCCTTGGTAATTTCAGTTCTTAATTTTTTTTTAATTTTTTGAGCATTTAAAGACCATTTTTTACATCTATTTAAATTTAAAAAATTTTCTGCTTTAATTATTTTTTTAATTTTAGCATTAACTATTTGTTTGGGCTGATTTTTTATTTTTAAGACAAAAACATAAGTAGATCCATGTACTTTGGCTTTATATACATCGACCAATGAAAATCCCGCTCTATCTGCCAACAAACACATACTTTTGGTATTAAAAAAATTAATATGTTCATGATAAACTGTGTCAAATTCATTGTTTTTGATCATATCGGCTTGACTTGTCTGGATAAACAACAAGCTTTCTGAGTGCATTGCTTGTTTAATTGCTTTTAAAGTTTCAAAAGGTCCAGGATTATGTGCAAAAGAATTTTGAGCTAATATTATATCAATTTTTTTCTTAATTTTATTAATTGATTTTTTGTTTACGAAATCACAAATTATTTTATGTTTTTTGCTACTTATGGGAAAAAGATTTTTTGCTGGATCTATGCCGTATGTTTCCATTCCTAGCATTTTAAAGTAATTTAATTGAGCGCCATCATTACATCCTATATCTAAAACTGTTTTAGGTTTATTTTTTTTAAATTTATTTATGCAACTAATAGCAAATTTTTTTAAATAATTTTTATAGGTTAATGTATCATTTGTTACATAAATATAATTTTTATATATTAATTTGGGATCAACACAGTGCCCAAGTTGTAAATGTATACATTTTGGACAGACATTTACCAGCAAGGGATATTTTTGATTGAATTTATATTTTGTTTTGGAAAAATTGTTTGCCAAAGGTTGTTTTTTTAAATCAAGAACTTTTTTTATATTTTTATTTCCACATGCCAGGCAAGTCTTAATTTTTTTGCAATTTTTCATAGAGATGATTTTAAAAAAAATCTATTTTTTAGAAGAAAACTATATCCTTTATTTTTTATAATATCATAGTCGTTTTTTAAATGATTATAAATGTTGCTTTTTTTAAAATAATCCAAGGACGTTTCTTGTTGATCTTTAATTTTGATATCAGGCAGAACTTCTACAGAGAGATAATTTGATTTTAAATCTTCCATTGAAGATGTAGTTATAATTTTTTCATCTAAATTTTCACAGTCTATCTTTAAAAAATCAATTTTAGTGAGGTTATAATCTTTTCTTAATTTTTTTATTGTGGTAGTTTGGATTTCTCTTTCAAACTTTACCTCTCTTCCCAAATTTTTTAGGAAATTTTTATCTAAACCTGTAACCATAGAAATTTCTTTTTCAAAATAGCATTTTGTCTTTCCGGCAAAATTTGCTATTCCAATATTTAGCGAGGTATCTTTTTTTCTAAAAATCCTAAACATTTCTATAGTTTCTTTAGATATATCTATGTTTACACCATTCCAATTATTTTTGTGCAAAGCAAATGTTTGGGAATTTTTTATTGGATGATAACATCCTATATCTACATAATTTCCTGATTTTATTTCTTTTAAAATTTCATCAGCGAAGTAACTATCTCCCTTATAATTTAGGCCATTTTTTAAAAATTCCTTATAAAATTTATATCTGTAATATAATGCTTTTGATAAACTCACTTTATTTCACTTAAATGTTGGAGATTTTCTCATTTTTTAGCCTAAATTATCACAACTTATTTATTAAAGAAAACTTGACATTTCTCCCAATAATTTGTTTAAGGACCTATGTTATTTGAGTTTAAAAATAACAGTTTAAATATAATAAGGAAAGTTAAATGAGCGTACAAGGAAAAGTAAAATGGTTTAATGGAACCAAAGGTTATGGGTTCATTGAGCGTGACGACAAAGAAAAAGACGTATTTGTTCATTCTTCAGCTGTAAGAGCTGCAGGTTTAAAATACCTGAAAGAGGGTGATCCAGTTACGTTTGAAATTGAGAACGGAGAAAAAGGTCCAGCCGCAGTAAATCTGCAAAAAGCTTAATCGTATTTCGTAAAATTCTTAATATTTCATAATAGTTAGGGCGGAAGATAATAAGCATTTGTTTATAATGTTTTGTCCTAGCAAATAGTCAAGTTAAACAAAAGAAAGGAAAGTCAAATGAGTATAAAAGGAAAAGTAAAATGGTTTAATGGATCTAAAGGATATGGTTTCATTGAAAGAGATGACAAAGAAAAAGATGTTTTTGTTCACTCTTCTGCAGCAAGAGCAGCCAATATAGATTTAAACGAAGGCGATGCGCTAACGTTTGATGTTGAGAACGGCGAAAAAGGCCCATCAGCAGTAAATCTTCAAAAAGCGTAATCACGCACAATCTGTTGTTGCAAAGTAAAAATTTTATGTTACTTTGCAACAATGATTAAAAACTTAAAAATCATAAGTATTTCCAATGCAAAACATCATTTTGCACATGCTAGGCTATTGCTTGGCTAAATCATTACATATTTAAAATACAAATTTATTAACAAATAATATAAAAAGGAGTTATGCAGCAGTAGCTCAGTTGGTTAGAGCACTAGTTTGTGGAACTAGGGGTCGGTGGTTCGAATCCACCCTGCTGTACCAAAAAAATGAATAAAGAAAAAAATCTAAAACCCTCCAAGGAATTACCTTTAGGTTTTGTAGATAGACAAGAAAAAGAATTATTAATCCGAGATTTTATAATTTCTAATATTAAAGAAGTTATGACTAAGTACGGATTCCAATATCTCGAGACGCCAAGTTTTGAGTATACGGACAGTATTGGAAAATTTTTACCTGACAAAGATAGGCCGGATCAAGGAGTATTCTCTTTTAAAGATGAAAAAAAATGGTTGTCACTTCGATATGATCTTACAGCTCCTCTGGCAAGGTATGTTGCAAAAAATTACCTCGAGCTTCCAAAACCTTTTAAACGCTATCAATTGGGAACAGTTTGGAGAAACGAAAAACCAGGACCAGGAAGATTTAGAGAATTTTTACAATTTGATGCAGACTATGTAGGAACAAAAAATTTACAAGCTGATGCGGAACTCTGTGTATTAATATCTGAAATATTAGAAAGGTGTGGATTAGTCAAGGCAGATTACACTGTAAAAATTTCTTCTAGAAAGTTAACAGATAAATTATTTGAAGAATTAAAAATTAAATCAAAAGAACAGATATCAACCACACTACGTGCTCTCGATAAAATCGATAGACTTGGCTGGGAAGAAGCAAAAAAACTTCTTGGAAAAGGGAGAAAAGATAAATCTGGAGATTATACAAAAGGGGCAAATCTTAAAAGCGAACAGATAAAAATAATTGAAAATGCTTTAAAAAATAAAACACCAGATAGTGAAGATATTTTGGAAATTATTAAAATATTTGAGGATTATAATTTTAAGAATTACAAATTTGATCCATCGGTAATAAGAGGATTAGAATATTACACCGGAGCTATTTTTGAGGTTAATTTAAATTTTGAGGTAAAAAATTCAAAAGGGCAACCCATCCAATTTGGATCAATAGGAGGAGGGGGGAGATACGACAATCTTGTAAGTAATTTTGGAAATTTTGATTGTCCGGCAACCGGAATATCCATTGGTCTTGATAGACTTGTGTTTGCTTTGATGCAGAAAAAAGATTTTAAAACAAAATCTACAAAACCAATAATCATATGTGTTTTTGATAAAAGTAGAATTAAAGAATATATTGAGATTTTAAACAAACTTAGAGCTTCGGATATTAGTTCTGAGATTTATCCAGGAGAAGGTAAATTAAAAAAACAAATGGAGTATGCAAATAAAATAGGATCTCCAGCAGTTATTTTGTATGGAGATGATGAAATAAAATCAGGAAAAGCTACTTTAAAAAATCTTGAAACTGGCAATGAGAGTTCCGTTAAAATTGAGGATTTGGTAAATGAAATCAAAAAATTACTCTGAAAATATAATAAAAGTTTTTAAGAAAGATGGTTTTATTTTATCAGAACCAGATGTTCTTTTAGATTCAGATTATATTATTCAAAGATCAGGTGAGAATTTTAGAAAACTGATGCTTACTTTTGAAGATGATTCCGGGAAAAGCATGTGTCTAAGACCAGATTTGACAGTTGCTTCCTGTATAAAATATTTAAAAGATAATTCTAAAACAAATTCAAAAATTTTTTATTCAGGGCAAGCCTACAGAAGATCAAATAGACCAAAAGACAAAGTCATTAATGATCAGTTGGGAATAGAAATTTTAGGATCTAAAAACAAATCAATTGACGATTTAAAAATTTTAAAAACAATTACTAGTTCAATTCAAAAGATAAAAATAAAAGACATCTCAATTAAGATAGGTGATGTAAGTTTATTTCAGAGGTTAATAGAATCTTTGAAAATTCCAGAAAGATGGAAGATGAGACTAATGAGACACTTTTGGAGGCCTCAATATTTTGAAGATCTACTCAATAGACTTGAAACTAACTCAGATGTGGATCTTGTTGCTGTTGACTTAGATAAGAAAAAATTTTCAGAGATGGAGAATCTTGATCAAAATAAAGAAATTGCAAACCGAAAAGTTTCTGAAATTTTATCTAGATTTGATAGAAAAATAAAAGACCCAAGATCATTTGGAGAAAACAAAAAAATTGTGAAAATTATTAGAGATTTTTTAAAAATTAATTGTTCAATTTCTAAACTAGAGAAAACTTTAGAGAATTTCGTTAAAAGGAATAATTTAGGAAATAGTGTTTTCAAAGATTTATCAACTATAAAAAATTTATCAAAAATAAATTCCGAAATGGTTTTCTCAACAAATTTCGGTAGGTATATTGAATATTATACAGGAATAGTTTTTGAGATATATAACTCCTCAAAAAAAGAGATAGCAAGAGGAGGAAGATATGATGGCTTATTAAAAAGTTTAGGATCTAAAAAAAATATTTCAGCAGTTGGAGCAGCAATTAATTTAAATAATTTAAAAATATGAAAAATTTAATAACAATAGGTTTACCGAGCAAGGGTAGATTAAAAGAAGGTTCAATAAGTTTTTTTGAAAAAAATAACTTAAAACCAACCTCTAATGGAGGAGAAAGAAATTATTTTGCTCAAATAGAAAATTTGCCTAATTCAAAAATTATCTATTTGCATGCTAAAGAAATAATACAACGACTTGGTGATGGAACAATTGATGTAGGTATATCTGGCTTAGATTTATTAAAAGAATCTTCAACGAATCTTCAAAAAAAAGTTGAAATTAAAAAAAAATTAGATTTTGGCATGGCAGACGTAGTTGTGGCGATTCCTAATGATTGGATAGATGTTCAAACGGTAGCAGATTTAGAGGAAGTTTCTTTTGATTTTAGAGATAAAAAAAATACAAGACTACGAGTGGCAACAAAATATCCAAATTTAACTAATAATTTTCTAGTTTCAAAAGGGATTACCCAATATAAACTTGTTTCAAGTCTTGGTGCGACAGAAACCTACCCATTCATTGGATCCTCTGAGATTATTACAGATATAACTTCGACAGGAAAAACTTTAAAAGATAATAATCTTAGAGTTCTTAAAGATGGATGTATTTTAAATTCCCAAGCTTGTTTATTGATTTCAAAAAAAAAGGCCGCAACCTTGCGACCTTTTTTAAATTCATTAATTTAAGTGGGTTACATACCCATTCCACCCATTCCACCCATACCGCCCATTCCTCCAGGAGGCATAGCAGGTCCAGATTCTTTTTCTTCTGGTTTATCCGCTACCATTGCTTCTGTTGTAATTAATAATCCAGCAATTGAAGCAGCATCTTGTAATGCTGTTCTTACAACTTTAGTTGGATCTATAATTCCTTTAGCAAACATATCACAATACTCTTCGTTTTGAGCATCATAGCCTTGAGAATCTTTTTTACCTTCTAAGAGTTTTCCAACTATTACTGAGCCATCCACACCAGCATTTTTAGTAATTTGTCTTATAGGAGCTTCTAAAGCTTTCTTAACTATAT
>Ga0208764_10002207_pt1 | contig 12313 bp, 17 predicted proteins | sample ETNtaG_18_FD_185762 | JGI IMG/M metagenome (GOLD analysis project Ga0208764, IMG submission 185762) | Marine microbial and viral communities from oxygen minimum zone, Eastern Pacific Ocean - ETNP201302SV91 (SPAdes) (version 2) | ecosystem: Environmental > Aquatic > Marine > Oceanic ... | reverse complement strand
TTTTTCTCGGTTAGTATTAGTAAGCAAAGTCTCAGCATCTTTAAGCATATTTAATCGCTTATTGTGATAGTTAATATTATCACTTAATGCGTCACGCACACAGTTAACAAACTCACCAGGAGTTAGCACTTCTGTTTCAACATAGTCATGTATAATATCTTTTAGATGGTCTACACAACAGTTTAAATCATTCTTATGGTCCACTAAACCTCTACCATTATAGGGAGATTCGTTATAACTTGCATTGGTATCTGCTACCGTTTCGCTTGACCAACCTTGATTATGTATCATAGTTCTTTATACTCCCAGTTAGAATCGTTGTTTACATTTATCCAAAACCAAAAGTCTGGATTATCTATACTTGAGAGGAATATCTTATCCTCTCTTCTATGCTCAAGTCTGACAATATTCTTTGAATTAAGATACTGAACAAACGTTAATTTACTCTGCTCCGATATAGGTGAAACCCACACTTTACGTCTTAATGTCATTTAATCTAGTAAGTAGATTGTCTTGCAATGGTTTAACTCTATCAACACACATTTGATAGTATGTATCATCAATCTCAAACCCTATAAAGTTTCTATTAGTCTCAATACTTACTTGTGCTGTTGTACCACTACCCATAAATGGGTCTAATACTAAATCACCCTTATTAGTCCATGTTTGTATATGTCCTAATGCTAATTCCTCTGGCATTGTTGCTGGATGCTTGTAACTTTCTTTATTAGATTGTCCAAAACCTCCACAATTCTTAATCCTCCAGATATTATTACGAGCACCAAATTCCTTGATTGGATTAGTTTTATGCTCTCTAATATCTAATTCCCCAGTCTTCTTACGACTCCTTGCTTTACCCCATGATGTAGAACCTGCCCACTTATTTGGTTTGTCCATTATTATATTTACTGTCTTAGGTTTACCCTTAGAAAGTATAAAACAATATTCAAATGCTTGTGAGTATCTAACACTCTTTGCACCACTTGCAAAGGCAATGCCAGTCTTTTCATATATCATGGTATCATGTAATCTAAGACCACATACATCTTTAAAATGTAATGCTTGCCTAAAACTACTACCTGTTTCACTACCATCTACAGTAGCATCATTCACATTCCACATAATAACACCACCAGGTTTTAAGACTCTATTTAACTGTGCTGCCACAGAATAGAAGACTTCCATTGACCATTTACTGCTGTCATTATATGTCCTTAATTGATCATAAGGTGGAGAAGTTACCACCAAATCAATACACTCATCATCAAGTTTCTCCATACCAGCAATACAATTTAGATGGTATGTTTTGTTAGTTTCTAACATTAAAGAACATTAAAAAGAGCATGGTTTAAATATACCATGCTCTGAGAGTATTGTCAAGCAATCATAGTCGCTGTAGGCAATGGTATGAAATGTAGATAAGATTTCGCAGGTTTTACTATCCCTATTTGTGATAGTATGCAGTCCTCTTCATTGACCAATAGTTTCAATGTAGAGAATGAATCTTTACGTCCTGAAGATGACTTCCAAACGTTAGATTCAGTCAAGTCAGTATCAATAACTACAGACCCAAATGAGTCTATTTGATTGTTATTGAAGGTGTATTTAATTGCCCAGACTATGTTAGTCTTAGCACCACCAAAATGACTGGTCTTGTTACCTGTTGCAAATGATGCCTTTTCAGTGCCTCCAAGTAGTTTGAATTCTACTTTAGTATCACCAAAAACGTAATCATATCCACTAACCTCCTCACGTCTCCCATCGATGTCTAGTTCTTTGATACCTGCTTCAATTATATCATTAACGATATATTGAAAGAACTTTGTGAAGTCCGCAGTATTCATGGAGTCTTTATAGTCCTGAAGAGTCTTACCATAGATGGTAAATTCCTTAAGGTATCTGTTGACTTCCTTAACTGTCCATAGTGTAAGGTCGGTGAGGTCTCTTGTCAGTTGTGTCATAATGCTGTGTCGTTTTTGACTCTCTTAATATAGTCTATATGACATGGGGACGCAACTCACATTGTGCAGGTTTATCAACTGGCACATCGTTCCAATGCCTAACGTTACCAGCAATGATAAAGCAATTAGTCAAAACTAACTGCAACATCACAAGAGTTCTAATGATAGCAATTTTGTTATCATATTTGTGCGTAGTGTCATCATTAAATGACCCTAGTGCGTATTTCCATACTCTCCACATAGTTCACATCCAATATAGTGCCTCCCTAATGCAGTTGCTACGCTCGCAGTTGTGCCACTACCTATGAAAGGGTCAAGCACTGTGTCACCTCGCTCACTACCTGCCATGATGCAGGGTTCAATCAACTCACCAGGATATGTGGCATGATGTCCAGTGCTGCGATGAGGTCTAATCTTATACTCCCACACTGTCTTTCTACGCTTTAAATCTTTACCATCAACAGTTGGTACTTTAATACTATTCACATCAAAGTAGTAGTTTTGATTCTTACTTAGTAGGAATATGTATTCATGTGCTTTTGTACATCTATCCCTTACACTTTCAGGCATAGGGTTAGGTTTACTCCATATAATATCTTGACGTAAGTACCAACCATCTGCACGTAATGCAAATGCTAACATCCAAGGGATGCCAATTAAATCCTTTTCTTTATATCCTTGTAGTTTATTACCACGTCTAGGATTAACTACAGGTAAATCTTGAGCACTATTTGTTAGTGACTGTTGTGGTAGTGCTTGACCCTTACCACCACGATAGTTGTAATAACTATCACCTATATTAACCCACAATGTACCATCATCAGTAAGACAATCTCTCACTAATCCAAATACATTAACTAACTCCTTAATATACTCTTCGGGTGATTGTTCTAACCCTATTTGTTTATCTGACCCCTTATAGTTTCTTAACCCGTAGTATGGTGGTGATGTAACACACATCCGAGGTTTATCAGTTACACCAGTAGTAATATTTCCTCTTAAGTTAGTAAGAGTATGGCGACAATCACCATATAATGTAGTATCAATCATTTGTTATTGGTAGTGGTGATTGTGCTGCTAATTCCTTATTCCTCTGGTCTAAGTTTCTATTAAAATTCCAATAGTCAAATTTAATATACAATTTGTATGGTAAACATAATAGTTTCTGTGTAATATACTCCAGATATAATAGTGAGAGTATAATATATTTCTCAATCATAGTGGTGGATATTCACTCTCTATCTCCTCAACATCATCACTCATTGTCTTAAATTGGTCACACAATCGTGCTACTTGTTTTCTATCTAGTCCTGCCATTTGTCTACAGTTATCTAAACATTTGTAGATACATTCTCTGTCACTAATTGGTGGTCTAACACTAAATCCATGTGCATCAACAGTACCACTACTGTCAGATTCTACTGCTGAAGTATCAACCTTAGCAGAAGGATTAACATAACTATGTTCACTCATTGTGTCACAAATCCCATGCTTGGTGGTATAGAACTAATGACAGGATTCTTAGTCCTATTTGTTAGTGTAATAAACTTATCTGCTGCAAATGTACCAGCAACATTCACACTAATTTCATCTCCATCATTCCATACTTCTTCACCATTCTTCTTACGCATGTCTAATGCTTTTTCGAGGTCGTTAATAATTTGTTGAGTTAATTTCATGATTAATATGAGGGTGAACCAGGTATATCTTCATCATCACAAACACTAGGAATGCCTGTAATATCTGTTGGTAAATCTTCATTACCAGGATGCTCTTTTATGACTCCTTTATAATTCTTTTTGTTATAAAAGTGTGTGTCTTCTATTTCCATATCTTCCCATTCATTTGGATAAACTAATACATTTGTCTGCTGATATCCATGCAATGTGTCTTCTTTCTCCCATTGATGTGTGGTCACTGTTATATAATCATCACCAATGAAGTTTATAACACCTTCATCACCTGATTTCAGTCGTACTTTCATACCTTTCTCTAAAGATTTGAGGATGTTTCTTATCTCCAAAGGAATTGCCTCCGCTAAAAATATAGGAATAGTCATAGTGTTAATGCAGTATCATCCCAACCAAATGCACCCTTAAGGTAATAATTAAATGCCATACTATATCTCTTTTCATCACTATTATTCACGTTAATTGTGTGAGGTAAATGTGATGGAAATAGTATAATCATGCCATCTACAGGTTGAATAACTGCTTCTCTCATGTTGTAGATATTACTTTCTACAATATCTGGTAACACAGTTTGTGTTACATAAGTGGGGAACATAGCAGGGACATGAAACATCAACTCACCGCTATTCTCTGGTATTCTATAATACATAACACCACTAAACATACTATTAGTATGTGAATGACCAGCACCTTGATCATTCTTCTCATGTATATTAACCCATGAGGATTGATGACATATACTATGTCTATCCATGCCAAATCCTAACACTTTAGTTAAGTAATGCCATAGATATTGCTCTGCTATTTGTTGATGCTCAGGGTGGTTTGTTAACCACTGAGTGTCTTTGGACATGCCACCATTGTTCTCAACATTGTTAAGAAAATGATACTCAGTATTAACAACATCTCTGACCATACTATCAGTCAGATCAAACGTATCTATGTAAACTGGTTGACTAAAAAGAGGCAGGACTTGTCCATTCATAATGTTATCTAAGATGTAATTTCTCAGCGATACGAAATATTAAATCGTGGTCAGATTTAGGCAGGTCACCATCACTTAAGTATGCCTTTTTAGCATAAGTAAATAATGCTTTCTTCAGAAGATGCTTCTCTTGATTGTTAAGTAGTGCCGAAGTTGGCATCGGTGCAGATGACATTTTAATCCCCAATTTCACGTATTATACTTGATTAACTCCGTTGTTGCAAGTAATCCGACCACAACTGTTGTACTGTGTTAGGGTCAAAACCTGCGATTCCTCGGTCATGAACAGGTGGCATACCATTCATCTCATGGTCTGTAAATAGTTTCTGTCGCATTACAGGGTCCATGTATTTAAACGATAGGATATATCTGTTATGAGAATATTTAGGTGTAGGTGGTCTTCCTGTGTGTGGTATTCTACCATCAAATATTGCTACTCTACCTGGTCTTGGTTGTATTATTTTAACAGCATCTAAATCATGGTTAAAGAATATAGTTTCACCACCCCACTGTGGATCCCAATTAGGATTCAAATATACTACTACTGTCTTATTATCTGGACAGAAATATGGTGCATCTACATGTATACCAGGATCATTCCCTTCTCTTAATACATTAATATATGCAGAGTACAGGTTGGCACGAGGGGGCATATTTGGGCACTTTTGCTCCAAATATGTGAGTATATCTTTATAGATAGGGTCTTCACTACCTGGTACACCTACGTTGTGAAACCATTCAGGGTCATCAATAGGTGTGAAGTTATGGAATTGATGTGTCCAATATAATCCAGCATGTTCTACCTCTGGTCTATCATTGGTAGGTGGTACATCCACACGTGTGAATGTGTAGGGTAGATGTACTATCTTCTCGAACATCTCCCAAGATACTAATTTTGTATCGTATACATTTATCATGGGTTAAACTCTATCCGTCCCATTATATTAAGTGACATAATATATCTATCTTCGAGTGACCTGTTGACTGCTGTCTTATGTTTCAACCAACCAGGAAAGAATAACACATCATTAGTCTTAACTGGTATCTCCATCCAATCCATACCTTCATCATAATAATTATAATTTAATGGTTCACCCATCTTATAGATTTGCAATGGATTCTGTATCATTAGATTACCACTATTCTCAGGTACATTTAGATAACATGCAACTGCCATCTGCACATTCTGGTGGTGATGCTCTGCTGTCCTACCTCTAGGTGGATGCTTATTGATCCAACTCTGACTAATTTGTTTACCTAATGGCATCAGTCGCCACCTTTCCCACAACTCATCCACACGATGATATAAGAAATTATCTCTGAAGTCATGACATACATCCCAATCATGTGGTGGATAGTAATTACTCATTACCACAGTAGTGACACCACCATCCTTCTCTAGTGTATCAAAGTTCTTTGCTTTGGTCAAACTGTCTGCTTCTGCAATATACTCATCTGCTCTATCCTTCCACGATGAGAAATTAAAATCATATGTATCCTTCCACATGTAAGGGAATGTATTAATTGGTTCCAGGTAACTCATAATAGTTTCTATCAATCTTCTTGATGTGTGGCATCTCCTCATCAGAGATAGGGATGATTAGATCCTGCATTGGTATCGATAATGACAGTCTCTTCTCGGTTGGTTGTGCATAATGCCAACACCTTGCTGGTATGTATAACATATCACCAGGTGTGAGCACCGTATCTATTGCTACATCCATATCCTCAGGTGGTATGGGGCAATACTGCTCCTGACCCATGAGTTGACTGCTTCTATTATTATACACTGTCCAGTGAGTATTACCATCTACCTGTAGTATAAAGTTTTGTGCTAAGTCCTCATGTATTCTAAATGATGTGCTAGGTAACCAGTTGGTATAGATATGCATCGCTGCTAGCACACGTGGAAAGTATTTCTCTATCTCACTTAATATCTCTTGATTCTTCCTGCTTATAAACTCAGCATTGTTAACTATGAGAGTATGACCATCAGTGAACATGTCCATGAATATTTCCTGCTCACAACATGGTGGGTCGGACCATATCCTCCTCCATCTTGGATAGTTTAATATATCATTAGTATTCCTTTCTATGAATTTCATATCATAGAACCATGGGTTGTTAAGACAATGCTCAACATCCTTCCATGTTACAAACAGACTTGGATCCTCAATGATACCCTTCCACAATTGTGGAGAGTCATCAGTACTCCAACTCTTTGATGTAGTTAGTTTTGTAAGCAGTGAAGAGATCATGACTTGACTTAAAATTAAAGTTTAATACTACCCTCCATGGGTTAGTGATAGGATTAGATGAAGAATGATATTGGTGTCCATTAAAGAATATAAACTTATTTGCTTCTGGTTTCTCCCTATGAGCAACAGTATACTTCTGCTTCCTACCCTTCATCCATCGCTCCTCAATTGTACCATCAGCAGGGTCATCAAACTGATTAAAGAATACAGTCTCACCACTTGAGTCATGAAAATAAAATAGACCAGCATAATGATCTTCCTCACTATCTGTATGAGGTGCATTATGGTGGTCTATACCATTATTCAATTGTAATGCTAATCTTAACCTGAATACTTCAACAGGTACACCAAACATACTCTTAACAGTATCAAGTAACCCATAAAAATAGGGTAAGTAAGGACTCTCTATACCCCCCTGATCTAATAAAAGATGAGTGAAACCACATGCTTTCTCTCTATCTGGTATTTCTAGTAATTCTTGACCACCAAACTTATATCCAGTGGTATCTATTGCAACATCCTCTGATAAAAAGTACCAGGGAAATCCATTCATACCTGTTACTAGGTCATGTAATCGAAAGAGGTGTGCTTTCGGCAGTGTTTCCTTTACTCGGATAAAGTCCATAATAATGTCTTGAGTATGTTGATATATTAAATGAGATAGATATCCTATCCTCATCACTACTATTCTGATGTACTCTATGCATTAGATTAGCAGGGAAGATGACACAACTATCTTCCTTAGGATAATAATCATACTCATCATCATTGTAATCATTCTCATGTCCTCTGTTGAAATTCATATTACATCCCCATGACTCTTTAATATGAATCTGGTCAAATGGTTTCAACAGTGTTAATGGTCCATGACAACATGATGGTAGTGACACATAATATGCACCAGAGAGGATAGCACCAGGATGTGTATGTACCACATTACAATCACCCTTACGATTAATATTAATCCATAGGTTAGTTATCTTTAAACTATATTCCTGAAATGAATATGCATCTGCCGCTTCATAAGCAAATAATAATATCTTATCTTTTACTTCTTTTAACGGGTTAGTATCACATATTTGTTCCATGAAATCCCATGACTGCCAACCACCTTCATTAGATGATATCCTGCCACTAGGATCTTCCTTCTGCACATGATATACAAAATCAAGGAGTGGTTGTTTCTTGACTCCCAGTGTCTCCTTGATCCACAGTGGTGTCGGGAAGAGTAGTTTGGTTTCCATCGCTTACCTGTAATTCAGTTGGTATTTCATCATTAAATACAAAATCTCTAGTTGTGCAATTAGGATCAACGTGCTTCTTATATAATGCTAATGCTTCAATAGCACCAGTCAACTTATTAAGATGGTCTTTCTTCTCTTGTAAATCTTCTAGTGAAATCTTAGTGATTGTAGAAGTATAATGCATATTATCTAATGCTTCTTGTAACTTCTGATAATCTTCTAAAGTATCATGATGTTGCTGTAAGAAATTCATGACCAATTGGTCAAATGAAATGAGAGTACCTTCTTCTAAAGGTGATGCATCCGCATTAGGATTTGGTGGACCTGCGATATCAGCAAGATTGACTTCAGATACCTCAGGTATCTGCTCTCTTACTGCTGTGGTGGTATGTTGCAGATGATCCGCCATTGTCGGTTGCACTGCTATTTTATTACCAGGTGTTTGTGTCATTAGTTAAACCTCTCGATGTTTTTATTTAGTGAAAGTATCTTTGCTTGTGTATCAATTCTCTCTCTTAAGTTAGAGGATTCGAGAAAGTTCTTTCGTCGTTGATACTCCATTATGTCATTATTCTCTTTATCCCAGTCATTAGCAGTCTCCACTTTAACATCCCAACCTCTCATTGTCAAGAAATCTCGATGCATGGGTACCCACTGACATAATGGGGTACCTGCCTTAAGTAAATACTCACCCGCTTCTATCTTATGCCAGAATAACTGTAAGTTAATCTCATAAGAGTATGCAGGGTCAGCAATGCCTGTTGGTACAGTAAACCTATCTTCCTTATGATATGCAATAGGTATCTGCATGAATACCACATCAGGGTGTGCTTGTACCCTCCATGGTAACTCTAGTTTAACAGTCCATTCTAATGTTGGTTTGTTGGATATTGTCTCCCTCATACCATCAGTTTGTTGAGGTATGTGTGATTTAACAAATCGTGAGTTATCAACAAATAACTTCTGGGTTATATATTTGAAGTTAACACCAGTACCATCAGTCTGTATGATTATATCAGCAGGACATGGGAGAATATATCCACTGTCCATTACCTTAGAAGTGGCAGGACATGTAACACCATGAGTGTAGTTTTCAGGTCCATCCCTATTAGTCATCCCTGCCATTTCTGCATGCATCCTGTCCCACATGCGTGATGCTTTCAACCAAGGACACCTGCGCTCCTCACTATTTCTTTCACCTTGCTCTTTTAATGCCTTAGTTCTCCATGGTCTATGTAACTTCCTTGAAGGATACCAGGGATGTAGGTCCGCAACTCCTGGGTCAGTTGAGTACCATCTAACCCATGGTTTCTTCTTCTTAAATATGTTAAACAGTCCCATAGATTTCCTTCTTTAAATATTCATATGTAGACGGTTGAGTATCAACCCACTCGATAATTCTCTTCCTATCATTCTGCCACATTTCATGACAGTTTTCTAAATCAGGATGATTAGGATTGCCAGTAAATGTCATTCTCTCATGATACATGCTCTTAGTAATAGGTTTATACCCTAATCCTGCTGCAATATACATCTGACCAGAGAAATGGTTATTCTGGAATGACCCACCATCTAAACTGTTTAACAATGCATTAACATTCTCACATGCAATACGTTGTGACTCACCATACTCAATGATAGGTTCCCAACCCTTATCTATCTTAACATGATTTACACAATCTGACCAGTATGGTGTATCTTCACGTTGAGATAATGTGTAATGCATGACAATGAAATTCTTCATTGCTTCTATCATATTATTTGTGGTGAAGTTGAATGAATCCTTATCATACTTAGATACAAATCCTTCCCTCCTCTCTAATGCATCAGATAATAATATTGCTGCTTCATGTGTAGTCATCAACCCTGTTGACTCTAATGGTTCCAAGAATCCATATGATAATCCAATACCAACTACATTCTTTTCCCATGCATACTTATGCTTACCATGCCTTATCTTAATAGGCATGAACTGGCATTCTTGGGCAGATTCGGGACTAAATCTCGTCGCTAAATGATGCTTGAATTCTAGCAGTGCATCACCATCAGACTGATACTTACTAGAGTATACATAACCAGTGCCAACTCTATTCCACAGTGGTATATTCCATACCCAACCACTACTCATTGCTATACAATCAGTATAGGACTCCATGTCCTTCTCTCTATCAACATATGGTATGTGTGTTGCAATTGCTCTATCATTAAACAACTGGTCATTGAATGATACAAACGGAACATTCATATGCTTTTCAAGTAGCAATGATTTGAATCCTGTGCAGTCAATGTATAGGTCTGCTTGTATTGCCTTACCATCAGTAGTAAGTACTGATGTCATGTTACCATCATGGTCCTTAACACACATCTCAACATCACCAGTCATGTGTACCACACCATTGGGTAGTGCAACATGCTCCTTCAAATACTGTCCAAATAGATCAGCATCAAAATGGTATGCTGTGTCATCATCAAAAATAAAGTTACCCATCTTAAGATCACCCTGCACTGCCCTCCAAGGTATCTTACATCTCTCTGCTAAGAATGTCTGGGTATTTACATAACGTGCAAACTCTTCTGGTGGATATAATTCCTTACCATACTTTGCTTGTAACTCAAAGAATGTTATAGGTGTACCCTTATAGTCATGGTATAGGTCAAAGTTACCAAATGGATATTGGAATCGCTCACCATTTCCTTCTCTAAAATTCTTAAACGCAATGCTAGTCTTATAGGTAGCATTACAATGTGGCATCCAATCTTTATCCTCAAGTTCTAATCTCCTAAGGAATCTATTGAAATGTCCTAGTGTGGACTCACCTACACCAATTCTCTTGATACGTTGAGACTCAACCAGTGCAATCTGCATATCAGGATGTGCTTTAGACAAGAGTGCCGCTGTCATCCAACCAGAGGATCCACCACCAACGATACATATTGATTCAACTTTCATAATTCTTCTCTGTGTAGTAATCTAATGGGGACTTCAATTTATCTATACCATCCCATGATGGTATCTCATAACTATTGAGGAAATCTAAATCCTCTTGGACAGGTGGAAATAGATCCATCTGAGTCTGTATGGTTGAGTTAAATGGATTGAATCCATGCCCTGCCATAGCACACCATATACCATCACCATTTGCCCACTGTATTTTATCACGGAAATTAAATGACTCATCCATAAATGTGATTTGAGCATTCTGTACCATATCACTATATGGATAGTTAATCTCTGTGATTGCTCTCCAGTATGGTGAATCATCTCTTTGTGTCATTGCATAATGCATGGCAACAAATGAAGAGAAACCATCCATGCTGAAGTTACAGTGGTTATTGAATGTGTCTCTCATAAACTGAGTGATAACCTTCCTCTTACTCATCACACGTGTGAAGAACATAAGGAATGAATGAACAGATAGTAGACCATTAGACTCTAATGGTTCAATGAATCCACCAGACATTCCAATACTCACCACATTACCCTTCCATATCTCTTTCTTCCTACCTGTCTTATATGGTATCAACTTAAACTTATGGTCATCCTGAATACTATGACCTTGACTTCTCAAATACTCTATAAACTCTAGTCTTGCTTCTTCATCAGTAATATACTTATCACAGTAGTTATATCCTGTGCCTATCCTACTCCATGTTGGTACCTTCCAACACCAACCAGATGATAGTGCTTTACAGTATGTTGTTGCTTCTAACTGGTTCTTCTTATCCCTGTATGGTAGTCTAGTTGCTAATGCTTTATTATTTGGTAGGTAGTCACTGTAGTCCACCCATGGTGAATCATTTAATACTGACCTAAACCCAGTGCAGTCAAAATATAAATCTGCTTCTGGTATATTATCCTCTAACACATGCATTATACGATGCTTCACACCACGTGGGCAAGCAAAGTATATCTTCAACCACTCAGCAAACTTAACAGCATCAAAATGAAATCCTGTCTGTCTTATATCAAACTGTGGATGTCCTAATGGTATTAGATTATGCTCTGCACATTCTGCTGAGATGAAATAGTCTCTAGCAAACTTACCACCCCTCCAGTCCCTTTTATTAGCAAGGTAAAACCATGCATCAGGTGGAATAATATCTCTAGGTACACCAAAAGGATAGTGCCAGACATCATCCTCATCAAGTGAATGAAAGTTCTGAAATCTGATAC
>Ga0208764_10002204_pt1 | contig 12317 bp, 14 predicted proteins | sample ETNtaG_18_FD_185762 | JGI IMG/M metagenome (GOLD analysis project Ga0208764, IMG submission 185762) | Marine microbial and viral communities from oxygen minimum zone, Eastern Pacific Ocean - ETNP201302SV91 (SPAdes) (version 2) | ecosystem: Environmental > Aquatic > Marine > Oceanic ... | reverse complement strand
CTGATTCCGCTGAAGTTAGTGAAGAAGAATCTCAAGAAGAGGCTTCATCTGCAGAGTCTGATTCCGCTGAAGTTAGTGAAGAAGAATCTCAAGAAGAGGAAGAAGACTCGTGAGTACAGAAAATAGTGAGACCAGCCACGCGTATGACGTTCTTGAGCATATTGTAAAATCAGTGGTTGAGAAACCAGATGAAGTTGAAATTCAAGTAGAGAATAATGAGAAAGAAACAACACTCGCTGTCAAAGTAGGCGAGTAGCCGACGGTGATATGGGGCGTGTGATAGGGCGGCGTGGCAGAATCGCAAATGCGATCAGGACAGTGACAAGAGCAGCCGCAGTTCGTGATGGCCTTACCATTTCGGTTGAATTCATTGACTAAGCCAGAACCAAAGAACTCTAACTAGGAACGCTTCTCCGAAGCCACATAGAATGTATTATTCAATTTGAAGAATCTATTATAAAGATCCAAATTGAAATGAAACCCGTGCAACTGCTTGAAATAGGAAGAATTGGGAAACCCCATGGACTGCGCGGAGAAGTAAGCATTCTTTTAACAACAGACCGCAAAGAAAGAATTTCTGCTGGGTCAACTCTCTTTTTGGATTCTAAACAAGAGTTAATTGTTCAAAACTCTCGAAGTCATAAGAAGCGATTCCTTGTGCTCTTCAAAGGCATAGACACTCGCGAATCTGCTGAGGAGGTTTCTGGCGAAAAATTATTTGCAGAACCATTGGAGGACCAAAAAACAATTTGGGTGCACGAATTGATTGGAAAAATTGTCGTTGACTCCCATGGGCGTGAACGTGGAGAAGTTGTCGAAATCCACGCTAACCCAGCAAGTGACCTACTGGTCTTAGATGATGGAACCTTGGTTCCAGTTACTTTTCTGTCTGATATGAAAGAGAGAACCATAACAGTAACTGTTCCTAAAGGAATTTTTCCAGGTGATTAAAATGAGGATTGACGTATTTTCTATATTTCCAAAGTTGATAGAGGCCTTCGCAGGTGAGTCCATTTTGGGTCGGACTATAGATAAAGGTTTATTAGAACTTAACTGTCATGACATTCGCGTTGGCGCAAATGACAATCATCAAAGCGTAGATGATTCCCCATTTGGGGGTGGAGCAGGAATGGTACTCAAACCAGAACCTATTTTTGAAACTGTGGAACAAGTCAAACCCCAAAGACCCATATTTCTTCTTAGCCCAACTGGTTCGGTTTTTGACCAAGCGAAGGCTATTGAACTTTCAGAACTTGGAGGCTTTTCCTTACTTTGTGGAAGATATGAAGGAGTTGATCAACGGGTCAAAGATCATCTGATAGATGAGGAGCTTTCTGTCGGCAATTTCATACTCTCTGGTGGAGAAATCGCTGCTTTACTAGTTATTGAAAGTGTGACTCGTCTTTTGCCAGGCGCCATGGGAAATTCAGAATCTTCAAAAGAAGAATCATTTTCCAATGGGTTACTCGAATACCCTCACTACACGAGACCATGGAACTTCCAAGGATACACCCCTCCAGAAATTCTGAGAAGCGGCGACCATGAACAAATAAGACAATGGCGTAAAGCGATGTCTCTGAAAGTTACATTAGAAAAGAGACCAGATTTAATCGCCGCTAGAGGGGGTTTGACTGAAGAAGAAAAAAATCTGATTGAAAAAAAGTGGGACTGACCTAATTTCCTTTGAAATTAACGTATACATGATTGGAGTCCGACGAAATTGTCCGTATCCTTACATGGTTCGCATGGGTTGGTGAAACCCACTTTAAACAAGGGTTATCTATGAAACTCACAGATCATATTGACAAGGAAAGCTTAAAAGATGATGTACCTGAATTCTCTCCCGGAGATACTGTAAAAGTTCATGTACGGGTTGTTGAAGGTAATCGAGAGCGCGTACAAATCTTTGAAGGAGCAGTTATCGCGCGGCAAGGCGGCGGGATAAGTGAAACATTTACTGTGCGGAAAGTATCTTTTGGGGTAGGGGTAGAGAGAACTTTTCCTATTCATTCTCCAATCATTGAAAAAATTGAGCCAGTTACACGAGGTGATGTTCGTCGTGCAAAACTCTATTATCAACGTGACCGCATCGGTAAACGCGCAAAGATTAAAGAAAAAAGGGATTAACTTAGAGCTTTAACTTAGCCGTCTGCCACTGGCGGACGTTTCTCCCGATTTCTCCAGCAGCCTTTATGCCAATGTCGGCGAAGGTCAGGCGCACGAATAGGCACAGCGACTATGTGGCCAAGCCCAACTTTAATATCTCGTCCACACCCCGGGCATATATACGACTTCTTAGCTTGATATGGTTGGACTACTCTTACTTCGACGTCTTCTTCGGACCAACGCATCTCAACCAATCATTGCCCAAAGAACAAGCCCTAATAAGACAATAAGTCCTACACCTACGAACCAGTAGTCAAATTTTGATTTACGGTAGCGTCTAGCCGGATTAAACCCCATATGTTCTAGTATCGTTGCTACATGGAAGAAATACAGGTAAATCAAACTGAAAATATTGCGACTGTAATCATTAACCGACCAGAGGTAAAAAACGCGGTCACTGCGCCCATGTGGGATGAACTCCGAGACGTGTTTGTTCGGCTAGGTTACGACGACACTGTAAGAGCAGTGATCGTAACAGGTGCAGGTTCAGACTTCTGTTCGGGAGCGGATGTAAGCGCAATGGGAAGCGGAACTGGTGAAAGGATACACCAACTCGAATCAATGAGGAAGGTAGGGGATTGTTGCCTTGCCCTATTCAATATGCCCAAGATAACGATTGCACGAATTCCCGGTGTAGCTGTAGGTGCAGGTATGAACATGGCGCTTGCTTGTGACATTGTTATCGCATCAGATCAAGCACGATTTAGCGAGATTTTTGCTAAGAGAGGGCTATCAGTCGATTTTGGAGGCTCCTTCCTCCTGCCGCGAATAGTTGGGTTGCAAAAAGCGAAAGAACTCGTTCTTTTGGCTGATGTGATCTCAGCTGAAGAAGCTAATCGAATGGGCCTTGTCAACTATGTAGTTGCTCCAGGCGACCTAGATGACAAAGTTAACGAAGTGGCTTCTAAGGCAGTCTCTGGACCACCTCGAGCAATAGCAATGAGCAAGGCAATGCTCAACCGTTCTTTCTCAAACTCTTTAACTGAGGCGCTTGACCAAGAAGGAACCTCGCAAACATTTAATTTTACGACAAAAGATATTTCTGAAGCAATGAAAGCCTTTCAAGAGAAGAGATCACCTGAATTTAAAGGGTGGTGATGCAAGGTCTCGTAAAGAAGAAACCAAAAAAGGTTTTAAGTTTCTTCTTTCTGTTCCTTTTCGCATCCTGTGGTAATAATGTCATCCCAGAAGTCCCTGCAGGCTTAGATGGTGATGCTGAAGGGGCGCTAATTGAAGGAAGAGAAATATGGGGAATTCATTGCGCATCTTGTCATGGCCCCTCAGGGCAAGGAGGACGGGGGGCAAAATTAAACGATGGTGAAGTATTTGAGAGTTATTCAGAGCCTGAAGCGATGATAACTGTGATCAACAATGGTAAAGGGCAGGGAATGCCTGCCTTCAGTTCAAAATTAACTCTTTCAGAAACAGAAGCAGTTATAAGGTATATCCGAGAAGTATTAAACTAAAGAACTCTCTGGTCCGGTATGACGCTCAGCGAACTCGGGACTGGATACCCTATAGCTATGCCTTGGCAGATTGACGCATATCTTGAAGCGCTCACATCCGTTTCGGAATCTACACTTAGAGTTTATAAGCGGGATACGGATGCTTTCATCAGTTGGTGTGCTGATAATGATCTCGATAAGCCAAAAAATGTAACGAGAAGACACCTTCGGCTATACCTAGCATGGCTTCAGGAAAGAAATTATGCTCGCAAAACAATCGCACGCAAGGCTTCCTCTTTAAGAAGATATTTTAAATGGGCACAGCACCAAGAATTAATTAAATTAGATCCGACTATTGAACTACAAACACGTCTTGGTAAAGGGAGATTGCCAAGAGTACTAAAGAATGAAGAACTTAGAGTATTGCTTGACGAACCTCGTCCTTTTATCGCTGATGATGATGGCCCGAGAAAGATGAGAGATGACGCTGTATTAGAGCTTCTTTATGGCAGTGGACTTCGAGTCAGCGAGTTATGCGATCTGCAATTTGGTGCCTTCGATTTTGATAAAAAATTAGTCCGCGTTATGGGGAAAGGAAGTAAAGAGCGACTTATTCCCTTATCTGAGAAATCAATCACCGCCATCAAGTCATGGATTTCAAGAGGAAGGCAAGAAATGCTTGGGAACGCTAAAGATACAGGGTTTGTTTTTCTCAACATGCGAGGAAAGCCAATAACATCAAGGGACGTTCGGCGCTTGCTTGATAGGCGATCCCCAGTCCCTGTGAACCCTCATGCATTGCGGCACACCTTTGCCACCCATTTACTTGATGGGGGCGCAGATTTAAGAGAAGTGCAAGAGCTTTTAGGACACGCTGACCTGAGTTCAACTCAGATTTATACTCATGTCAGTAAAGACCGGCTCCGCACAGTGCACAAAAATACTCACCCTCGTGGATAGAAAGATTTAAACCTTCATAGTGTAAGAACTTCTGCTTGTCGTTAGAATCACAGTTGCTTGAAATTCAAGCAAAAAATCACCTGAAGTCATCCACGGTCGCCTCGGCGCCGACTACAGGGTTCGCTAAACCGTGGTAGGAGAGAAATGTCACCTGTTGTTACGATGAGCCAATTGCTCAAAGCCGGAGTTCACTTCGGACACCAGACAAGACGATGGAATCCCAAAATGCAGCGTTTCATACATGGCGAGCGCAACGGGATTTATCTAATTGATCTAAATCAAACTTTAGAAAGGATTTCTGAAGCCTACACCTTTGTGCGAGACACAGTTGCGAGTGGAGGAATGGTTCTTTTCGTAGGAACTAAGAAACAAACACAAGACGCTGTGCAGTCTTTTGCCCAACAATGTGGGCAGCCATATGTAAACCAAAGATGGCTCGGAGGGATGCTCACAAATTTTGAGACAATGGCAAAACGGGTAGGGAAGATGAAGGAATATCAGCGAATGAGAGATTCCGGTGAGTTTGAAGAAATGCCCAAAAAGGAAGCCTTGATGTTGACAAGAGAACTAACCAAGCTTGAAAGAAACTTAAGCGGGATCAGCATGTTACGAGAAAGGCCTCAAGTGGTATTTGTTCTTGACACAAAGAAAGAACATATTGCAGTTACTGAGGCAAATAAACTAGGTATCCCAGTTATAGCTGTCGTAGATACAAATTGTGATCCAGATGTAATCGATTACGTTATACCTGGAAATGATGACGCAATTCGCTCAGGCGAACTCATGTGTCGAGTCATTAATGAGGCTGTTCAAGAAGGGCAACTCATGCGTTCAAAGAAGGGAGATTCAGCTCAGAATTCTGAAGTCACCGCTCCAGAAAAAGAAGTTGAACAGGAAGAAGCTAAAAAAGCTGCTGCTGCTGCTTTCCAAGAAAGAGAACGAAAAATAGCTTCTGAAATTACTGCTACACCTGAAACGCAAACAGAATCTCAAGAGAAAAAGGAAGAAGAATAGCCATGCCGGAATTTACAGCAAAAGATGTACAAAAACTTCGCCAAGCATCCGGAGCCGGAATGATGGACGCGAAGAAAGCTTTAGACGAGACATCAGGGGATTTTGATGCAGCTCTTCAAGCTTTACGGGAAAAAGGTTTGGCTAAGGCTGACAGCAGAAGTGACCGAGAAAGCTCAAATGGGGCAATAGCGATAGCTCAAAATGATAACGCTGTTGCGTTAGTAGAACTTAAATCTGAGACAGATTTTTCTGCTAAAGCCCAGGATTTTTTGACACTCACTCAAGAGATCGCAGAACTTATATTGGAGAGCGGAGAAGATTCAGTTTCAGAGAAGGAAGAAGCGATAGATGATCTTCGAATTGCGAAAAAAGAGAATATTCAACTAGGAGTTACTAGAAGAATCGTTATTGAAGAAGGGTCAATAGTAGATGCGTATCTCCATACAGACCAAGAAGGTAGGGGAATCAACGGCGTAGTAGTTCAAGGAAAGAACATATCGCCCGAAATCTTGCATGAAATTGCTTTACACATAGCATTTGCCAAACCATCAGCTTTGAATCGTGAAGAAGTGCCAAATGAAGAAATCGAAAAAGAACGAGAGAGCGCACTTGGTGTAACAAAAGCCGAAGGAAAGCCAGAAGCAGCCTGGGACAAGATCGTAGAGGGGAGAGTCTCTAAATGGTTAAGCGAACGGGTCTTATTAGAACAGGGAATGTTTGGAGAAAAAGAGACTGTTGCACAAAAGCTTGGAAATGGTTCAATTATTAACTTTGTGCAAGCGTATATTGGCGATTAGGTTGAAAATAGTTACTCACCAACCGGAATCTTTACAATGACACGAGAACCAGTGCTACACGAGGCATTATACAGAAGTGGATGATTCTCGGAAAAACCTTTCAAAAGGTAAGTGGGACCGAGTCGTCCTAAAAGTTTCCGGTGAAGCTTTCGCTGGAGATGCTGGCTATGGGATAGACGGTCATGTCGTCCAAGAAATTGCCCGTCAAATCGTTAAAGTAAAGTCGGAATTTGAAATAGAGTTAGCCATTGTCGTCGGGGGCGGTAACATTTGGCGTGGAATGGTAGGTTCTGGCTCAGGCATGGATCGAGCCCAAGCTGATTACATGGGGATGTTAGCAACCGTTATCAACGGCCTTGCTCTTCAAGACACCCTTGAGCAATTAGGTCAACCAACGCGAGTGCAGACAGCAATCCATATGAGCCAGGTCGCCGAGCCTTACATTCGTCGAAGAGCACTCCGTCATCTAGAGAAAGGCCGGGTAGTTATTTTCGCTGGAGGAACTGGGAACCCCTTCTTCACTACCGATACCACAGCTGCTCTTCGAGCTGTAGAAATAGAAGCGGGAGCTATTCTTAAAGGAACCCACTCGGGAATTCAGGGGGTATACGATGCTGATCCACGAACTAATCAAGATGCAAATCTCTTGGACGGAATTAGCTATATAGATGTGCTGAGTAAAGGGCTGAAGGTGATGGATTCAACTGCAATTTCACTTTGTATGGACAACGGTCTCCCCATCGTTGTCTTTGACCTAATGGGAGACGGAAACGTTGGTCAAATCCTTGCAGGCGAACCAGTAGGAACTCTCGTTAGTTAGGTGACTTATGAGCGATGAACTTGTAGATTTAGTTCTTTCGGAAACAGATGAAAAAATGGGAAAAGCCGTAACCAGAACACGGCATGAGTTCTCTGCTATTCGGACAGGAAGACCAAGTCCGGCGCTAGTAGAAAGAATCCTTGTAGATTACTTTGGTAGCGAAGTCCCCCTTCAACAACTTGCTAGTTTTTCAGTCCCAGAAGCGCAACTGTTAGTGATCTCCCCATTCGACAAAGGAGCTATAGAAGCTATAGAAAAAGCTATTCTCTTAGCTGATTTGGGAGTAAGCCCGTCAAATGACGGGTCTGTCCTCAGACTTAATTTTCCTCCTTTGACTGAAGAGCGGAGAAAGCAATTAGTCAAAGTCGTGAAGACTTTAGCTGAGGAAGGAAGAGTAGCGATTCGCGGGGTTAGGCGCTCTGCTCGTCAAGATCTTGATGCGTTAGAAAAAGATGGAGATGTTTCCTCAGATGATAGCAAAAGAGCTTCTGAAAAAGTTGATACGTTAACTCGGAAAAATGAAGAGGAAATAAATGCGGCACTAGCGCAGAAAGAAACCGAGCTGCTAGAGGTCTGAGCTAAACTAGCAATGAGTTGCTGGAGGGCATATGAATACACCGGAAGATCGAGATGGAGAGCAAGAAGAAATGACAGAAAGTCATGGACTGCCTCACTGGACAGAGCCAGGAACCGGACAAACACCGGCTGTATCCAGAGACCAATCTGAGAGTTCAGAGACATGGACGACCCTGAGCGATGGCCCACAGTGGGCTGATGTTCCGGATGTTACTGGAGATAACCCAATTACTAAAGCTCCCCCTCGGGTTGACGTTACTATTGGTGAATCTGCGAAATCAGAAGATTTCTTTTCTTACGAGAAAACTCCAGATTTAGCCGAAACGACTGAATCAATTATTTCCGAAGGTAAAAAGTCGCGTCGTTCAGGAATGGGATCAAAAGAAACCGTTACAAGAGTGTTTACTGGAGTTGTACTTGCTGGAATAGTTATTCTCTGCCTTGCAATAAGTAAATTAGTTACCGTAATACTCATTTCCGTGATGCTCGGAATAGCAGCAACAGAGTTATTCCAGAGTTTTTTTAAAGTTGGGTGGCAACCTCCAACACTTGTCGGTCTTGTAGCTGCAGTTGGAATGCCATTAGCCACGTATTGGCGTGGTGAAGGTGCTATCGGATTAGTTCTTTTCCTTGCAATGTTAACAGGGGCACTTTGGTACCTTCTTGGGGTAGGCGGAGCGCGACCTGTTCCAAATTTAGCAGCGATGATGCTTGGGGTAGTTTATGTCGGTGTGCTTGGCTCCCATGCGGTGCTTCTACTTGATGACCCCAAAGGGAAAGGTCTTTTCCTCGCAGCTATATTCTTGGCATCTGGCTATGACATAGGTGGCTACTTTATAGGGCAAGCTTTAGGGAGGTCCCCCTTAACTGAAGTGAGTCCAAATAAAACCATTGAGGGGCTACTCGGAGGAACTGTTGCCACTGTTGGTGTTGGTGTTTTGTTGTCAGTATTTAACGTCGGGCCATTTGATGGGGACCCATTCGGTTTCTCCAACGCCTTATTACTGGGAATAGTTGTTGCAATTATCGCTCCTATAGGTGACTTAGCAGAGTCTCTAGTTAAGAGAGATTTAAAAATAAAGGATATGGGAACTGTGCTTCCTGACCATGGAGGAGTCTTAGATAGGTGCGATACCTTGTTGTTCGTGCTTCCAACAGTCTTCTATATGGTTAAAATAATGGGTTAAATTTGTTCACCTGCTTCTTTGATGAACAAATATTATGTTTAAAACTCGGATATGACCCTAAACTTTGAAAGATGATTAGTGTCGCAGTACTGGGGTCAACCGGTTCAATAGGAACGCAAACTCTAGATGTTATTAGAAGCAACCCAGAAGATTTTTCAGTTGAAGTTCTAGCGGCTGGAACTTCAACTGATTTAGTCATGAAGCAAATTGAAGAATTTAAACCGTCTTTAGTTGTCATGGCTAATGTTGAAGCCTGTGAAAGAATAAAGTCTGAATTTGATTCACTTCAGGTGTATTACGGTAAGGAAAACCTAGAAAAAGCTGCAACGCAAAGTGATGTAATCGTTAATGCAATAGTAGGTTTTGCTGGCCTTCCAGTAACTCTTTCTGCCTTACATGCAGGTAAGCGCCTCGCTTTAGCTAATAAGGAATCATTAATTGCGGGTGGGCCAATCGTTCGGAAAGTTAGAGAATCCACTAATGCTGAAATCATTCCTGTTGACAGCGAACATTGTGCACTGCACCAATGCTTACGAGGCAATGTGGACAATCTAAATGAACCTAGTGAATCTGTAAAGAAACTCTTATTGACAGCTAGCGGAGGTCCTTTTAGAGAATGGACTGAAGACCAATTAAGGAAAGTTACCGTTGAAGATTCCTTAAACCACCCAACCTGGAATATGGGCCCAAAGATAACTGTTGATTCATCAACACTCATGAACAAAGGCCTTGAAATTATTGAAGCGCATGAACTATTCGGAATTGAATATGAACAAATTGATGTGGTCGTACACCCACAATCTATTGTCCATTCAATGGTTGAGTTCGTTGACAGTTCAGTCATTGCCCAGCTATCAATGCCTGATATGCGCCTGCCCATTTCTTATGCACTCCGATATCCAGAACGTGGGCAATCCCCCTGGGGGGAAATTGACTGGGGGACCCTCAATAGGCTTGATTTTGAAAAGCCTAATGAAGATCTGTTTCCTTGTTTAGGTTTGGCCTATGAAGCCGGTCAAATGGGAGAAACAGCCCCAGCTTGGTTAAATGCGGCAAATGAAATAGCAGTTGAGGCGTTCTTGCGAGGATCAATTGACTGGATACAAATATCCGAAATCATTCAGCTGACTCTTAATGAATGCGATGGGAATTTAGCAGAAGTAGAGAATGACATATATGCAGCGGATAAGAAAGCACGGGAAATAGCGACCGCAGTAATAGAAAAACTATAAGTATGGTTAGCGAATTAGAATCTGGTACAAAAGAACACGGAAGATCTAAGAACCTCGACAAAGGAAAAGACGGTTCTTTAGGCGGGGTAATCACAATTTGTGCACTGCTAATTGCACTCGGGGTAAGTACTGGAAAGGCCGGAGTAATCGTAGTTCTCTCATTGGTCGCAATGCTTTTTCTTCATGAACTAGCGCATTATCTCGTTGCAAAGAAAGCAGGAATGAAAGTCACAGAATTCTTCATAGGTTTCGGGCCAAAAATATGGTCGTTCCGAAAAGGTGAAACAGAATATGGTCTAAAGGGGATTCCAGCTGGTGCTTATGTTCGAGTGATTGGAATGAATAACCTTGATCCAGTAGAACTTCAAGATGAGAAAAGAACGTACCGGAGTGCAAAATTTCATCAACGTTTTTTTCTAGCAAGCGCTGGATCAATAATGCATTTCCTCATTGCCCTGATTTTGCTCTACGCCGTTTTAGTAGGGAATGGAATCAAAGTCGATGAATCCGAATGGAATGTCAAAGAGGTCCTGAAGAATGGGCCTGCTGAACAAATGGGAGTTGAGGAAGGGGACAGAATTATTTCTGTCAATCAGAATCTGGTTGGGGCGTGGCCCGAATTTGTTTCACTGATTGCTAGTTCACCGAATGAATTCATCTCGTTAGAAATCCTTAGAGATGGGAAAGTGTACTCTTTGGAAGGTCAGCTTGGGCAGCTTGATAATTCAACAGAAAATCAGACCCAAGGAGCTGGATTTATAGGTATAGCACGAAGCAAGTTTCCTAACACAAGGGTTAACCCAGCTAACGCAATCATTGAAACCGGTCAAGAATTTGGTTACCTAACTAAAGAAACAATATTTGGGATTGGAAAGTTCTTTAGTCCCGCAGGGCTTGGTGACTTTTTTTCTGATGTATTTGAAATCAATGCGTCAAGCTCTGAAGATGAATTATCTAGCTCAATTGGAAACGAAGAAGGAAGAGTGGTCTCAGTTGTAGGGGCTACCAGAATCGGAACTCAACTAACAGAAACAGGGTGGCCCGGATTACTACTTTTCCTCGCGACGATAAATGTGTTCGTAGGGTTTTTTAACCTAATCCCATTACTGCCCCTTGATGGTGGGCATATCGCCGTTGCGATATATGAACGTATGAGAAGTAGGAAAGGGAGAAGATACCATGCCGATGCATCAAAACTTCTTCCATTGACATACGCTGTGGTTTTCATCCTAATCGTAATAGGGGTGTCGGCGATATATCTTGACATCGCTGACCCAATCTCCCTCTAGAATGAGAATTAATGCAAAATCAGTCACAGAATATTAGAAAAAAAACGCACCAAATCGCTGTTGGTGATGTGCTTGTAGGAGGCGGAGCTCCAATTACAGTTCAGTCAATGACAACTACCAAAACTGCAGATGTAGAGGGAACGTTACAGCAGATCTATGCTTTAGCTGCTGCCGGAGCTGACATCATAAGGTGTACGTGTAATGATGCTGGTGCTGCTGAAGGCCTAGCTAAGATCGTTCCTCGATCTCCAGTACCAGTTGTTGCTGACGTACACAACCAATACAAAATGGCACTTGCAGCTATTGCCTCAGGTGTTGATTGTCTTAGATTAAATCCTGGAAACATAAAAAACCCTGAACATATCAAAGCCGTAGCTGAGACAGCAGGTGAGAATGGCATCCCGATTCGGATAGGAGTAAATGGGGGTTCTTTGCATCCAGATTTGTATAAAAAATATGGCGGGAGAGTTACCCCCGAAGCAATGGTTGAATCAGCCATGACGGAGCTTGCCTATTTTGAAGAAGTCGGTTTCGAAAAAGTAAAAATATCAGTCAAAGCATCCGATGTTTCACTGATGGTTGAAGCCTATAGGCAATTGAGCGAAGCAACTGATCATCCCCTTCACCTCGGAGTAACAGAGGCAGGACCGCCGCCAGCTGGATTAATCAAGTCAACTGCAGGAATTGCAACGTTACTTCTTGAAGGGATTGGAGATACTATTCGATATTCTCTAACAGCAGATCCCATTCAAGAAGCAAAAGCAGGACGCCAACTGTTAGAAGCGCTTGGCTTACGAGAAAGGAAGAATGTTGACTTAATTGCCTGCCCAA
>Ga0208764_10002200_pt1 | contig 12334 bp, 10 predicted proteins | sample ETNtaG_18_FD_185762 | JGI IMG/M metagenome (GOLD analysis project Ga0208764, IMG submission 185762) | Marine microbial and viral communities from oxygen minimum zone, Eastern Pacific Ocean - ETNP201302SV91 (SPAdes) (version 2) | ecosystem: Environmental > Aquatic > Marine > Oceanic ... | reverse complement strand
CAAGGAACGTACTAGGTCCTGTTCGAGGACCTGATCCTGTGACTGGGGAGGGTGGAGACATCCTAATGCTCAGAGATACGGGTCGAGAGGCGAGAAGGATAGGCTCCAGGTGATTATGATGCCAGAGACGCGGATTTGCAGTTTCACGAACGAGGAGATAGAGCCCGGTACTGGAATGATGTTCGTCAAGAGGGATGGTTCGGTCTACTGGTTCAAGGACAGCAAGTCCCGCAAGAACATGCTCAAGCTGAAGAGGAACGCCAGGCGTCTGAAATGGACCCGTCGCTACGAGAAGGGCGGCATCAATTAATCTCGGGGATTACTCGTCTTTCGACTCCCACCAGGAAGCTTCCCCATTAGTTCGAATTGTAGCAGGGCCATCAGACTCGTGGGGTTTCCCATCCTGATGCTTCCAACAGTAATCAGTCGACCTAAATGTGAGGGATCGGCAACTGTCAAATTCGCACTTCTTGCTCCTCTGATGGTTTGAAAGAGTGACGGGGCCTTTCGATTCACCGAATGCAGGTAATGCGCCCGCACCGGCGGCGGTGGCACCGAAGACTTCCAGTAAGCAGCAGAACACTTCGAGAAGTTGTACTACCATGTTTCCCCATGTCTGGGGGAAAAAATAAGTCTGCCTACGTCACTGAGCAGTTATCCTGTAGTCTACCCTTGCCCTGTCGTTCGCATCATTGGTTCCGAGGGGGCCCTGTGGCCCGGGAGGTTGGGCATCTCCGCAGTCTGTATTGTCGATTACGGTGACGTACGTCCCAGCGTCGATGGTGGCCTCCAGGCTTGCCGCATCGGTGTTTGGATCACTGAGGTCAGCAAGATAGACGAAGCTGTCGCAATCCTCGTACTTCTGGTAATTCACCTCGGTCATGGTGTAGAGGTCGATGTTCGGGCCCTCCTGCTTTTCCAAGGCAATCCTAATGGTAGATGTTGATTCGATTGTCCAAGTTAGCTTGATGTGCTCGTCCTCGTTGACGAATGTGTTGTCATCAAAGAGTTCTCTCTCTGGGTTCACTGTGTCATTTACGCTATCCACGCATCCTGGCAGCAACAGACAAACCGTCAAAAGTAACGGTATTTGCATTTCCATGTCATTCCGACTTGATACTAGGCTCATCAAGCATTTGCTCTGGTGACTTCGTTGAAATAGGGGGGGTGTTTCGGCCGGGACATGGGAAAAATGCAGACAACCTTCGTGATGATCAAACCTGATGGCGTACAGAGAGGCTTGGTAGCCGAAATTATTGGCAGATTCGAGACAAAGGGTCTACGACTAGTGGGCCTCAGGCAACTAACTCCCCCTCTGGAGTTAGCAGAAGCACACTACGAGGTTCACAACGAGCGCCCCTTCTACGCGGGCCTCATCGATTTCATCACATCTGGTCCCGTGGTGGCAATGGCCTGGTCCGGGGTTGACGCAATCAGCGTGGCTCGCAACATAATTGGCCCAACAGACGGTCGAACTGCCGCTCCTGGCACTATCAGAGGAGACTTCGCAATGGATATCGGCCACAATGTAATTCATGGCTCTGACGGGGAGGACACAGCATCCTTCGAGTTGGGGCTTTGGTTCCCTGATGGTTTGGTCGACTGGACCCGTGACGCAGAGACGCACATCTACGAGTGAGTAAATCAATTCTGAAGGGGAAGGAGCATGAGGTGGGTGAAATGTCAGAACGTAGACAACCCATCGTTGCTGTCCTAGGTCATGTTGATCATGGTAAGACATCCTTGCTAGATCACGTAAGATCTCTAGGAGAGCAGGGGCGTTCCTCGGTTATGGACCGGGAGGCCGGGGGCATCACGCAGCATATCGGGGCAACGGAGGTCCCGTCGGAAATCCTGAATGATTTGTGTGCGCCGCTATTAGGGGGGAAGACATTCGACTCCCCGGGACTCCTCTTCATCGATACACCCGGACACCATTCCTTCTCCTCGCTGCGTGCTCGGGGAGGCTCTCTAGCGGACATTGCGATTCTGATTGTTGATGTGATGGAAGGTTGTAGGCCACAAACCAGAGAGTCATTGAGAATACTGAAGCAATCGAAGACGCCCTTCGTTGTAGCTGGTAACAAGGTCGACAGGATCCATGGATGGCAGTTCCAAGAAGGCAGGTCGATGGCCATCTCAATGAGAGACCAGACAAAGGAGGTGCAGGGCCTTTTCGATCAGAAATACTGGGAACTAGTAGGTCAGTTTGCCGAAGAGGGATTCAATCTAGAGAGGTATGAGAAAATCAAGGACTTCACCAAGGAGATTGCAATGGTTCCTGTTTCTGCTAGAGAGGGAGAGGGGATTCAGGATCTGCTTGCCGTTGTAATAGGCCTAGCAGAACGATACCTATCTGACCAGTTGACAGATGTTGACGGTTCTGGGGAAGCGACCGTATTGGAGATGAAGGAGGAGAGGGGACTTGGCAAGACGCTGGACCTGATCCTACATAGGGGTTCTATCCGCAAGGGGGACGAGATAGTCCTAGTCGGCGAAAGAGGAGGGATTAGCACCCATGTCAAGGGCCTCTTCTCGCCAAGAGGTATGAGTGAAATGCGAGATGCCGGCGACAGATGGGATAACTCAGAGGCTGCTTACGCCGCTGCTGGAATCAAGATTAGCGCGCCCTCCTTGGAGGGAGTCCTGGTGGGAACCACGCTTCGAGTAGTTTCATCCGACGAAGAGAGGGTCGCTGCAATGGCAGCAGCGGACGAGGAGGCGAACCTCTCGATTGAGCTCGACGAAGAAGGCGTCTGCATCAAGTCGGACACGGTAGGAGGTCTCGAGGCGCTGGCAAAGGAGCTCAGGGAGATAGAAGTGCCAATTAGGGAGGCATCCATTGGTAAGGTCAGCCGCAGGGATGTTCGTAGCGCTGAGGCATCTTCAGATCCACTAAACCGATTGATTATGGCATTCAGCACAGAGATTCTTGAAGAGGCGGAGGAAGAAGTAGCAGCCTCCGAAGCCGGAGTCAAGCACATTGGATCCGACATTATCTACAGAATTCTGGAAGAACGAGAAGAATGGGTAGAAGCCAGGAAATCTGAACTTGAAGAAGAGAGAAGAGAATTGGTGGTATATCCTGGCAGAATTATGCTCCTCCCCGATCATACATTCAGAATCTCGAAACCGGCTGTTGTTGGGGTAAGGGTTCTCGGTGGCAGAATACACATTGGGCAGGGTCTTCTCAAAGATGGAGTCAAGGTAGGCCGAATAAAATCCATCAGATCGGGACAAGAGAGCCTAAAGGAAGCAAAGCAGGGTGCAGAGGTGGCAATTTCGGTTGATGGGGTTACCGTGGGAAGGCAGATTGACGAGGGAGACGTCCTCCTGGTTGACATTCCGGAATCTCATGCCAGGAAACTAAGGAAGATGGAGATGACCTCTATGGAGAGGGATGTCTACGAGGAGTTGCTAGCCATTCACAGGAAGGACGACCACTTCTGGGGCAGATAAGACGAGATCATGGGATGTGCAAAGGCACCTAACACTCAAGTAGTCATGGAATCGGCCTAGGAGACAAGAGGGTTCAGTGTGACGATTGCTCAGGGTGGTGGTTCTAGCTCGAAGGACCTCATTAGATCGGTCTCAGGGCATGCTAACAATCTCATGAGTGAGGTTGCCAAGGTCATTATTGGTAAGCCAGAGAACATCCGGAAGGTTGCAATTGGAATCCTGGCCAACGGGAACATCCTGATTGAAGACAATCCGGGCCTGGCAAAGACTCTGATGTCGAATACTTTCGCTGAAGCACTGGGTTGCAAGTTCAAGAGAGTTCAGTTCACTCCCGATCTTCTTCCAGCTGACATCATCGGGACTTACATGTATGACCAGAAAACTGGGGAGTTCAGACCTAGGTTCGGTCCGCTCTTCACCAACATACTCCTAGCAGACGAGATTAACAGAGCCCCTCCGAAGACTCAGGCTGCTCTCCTCGAGGCCATGGAAGAGAAGCAAGTGACAATTGAGGGCATAACACACAAACTCCCTGCGCCATTCGTAACAATGGCGACTCAGAACCCAATTGAGCAGGAGGGGACCTATCCCCTTCCAGAAGCACAAATGGATAGGTTCCTCATGAAGATGAGTATGGGTTATCCATCGATGGATGAAGAGAAGGCGATATTGCAGAGAAGGAAGCTGCGAGGCAAGGACAGCTACGACGTCGAACAGATTGTCGAGCCTCGGAAAGTTGTGGCGATGCAGAAGGCCCTAGAGACCGTTCACATCGATCCCGCTATCCTGGGTTACATCGTCCAAGTCGTTCAGAGAACTAGGGCGGATCCGAGAATAGAGGCTGGGGCTTCGCCTAGGGCTAGCCAGGGTCTTTTCAAGGCTTCAAGGGCGTCTGCCGCAATCGATGGAAGGGACTACGTGATCCCTGATGACGTGAAGGGAGTGGCTCTGGATGTGGTGAGTCACAGGATTGTACTCAAACCTGAGTCCAAGATTCGAGGAGTAACTGGTAGGAGGGTCGTGAATAAGATCCTCAGCGAAGTTAACGTTCCAGTAATACAGTAATCGGGAATCCCAATTAACCGAATGCCACAGTCGGACACGTGGCAGTGGTGATAGCATGTGTGAATCACAAAGGTGGTTGCTCTCGAACCACCACTGCAGTGAACCTAGCCTCCTCTCTGGCATTGGGTAGTGATGACTACGGAATCCGAAGCAGAAAGGTCCTGATTGTGGATATGGACCCAAAGGGAAACGTGGCAACTACCTTCGGTGTTGACAAGAGAAGCGTGGGGCCGACAATGAACGAGTTGTTCTCTAGAGGAGTGGATGATAACTCTCTGAAACTAGAGGATTGCATACTCGGTCCCAATCTACTCTCAAGATCAATGAGGGCTGCTTGGAAGAAGAGCAACCCGGAGAAGTCTAGGGGCCCTCCTGCCCACATCAGAGTACGAAACCTGTGGATACTCCCGGCTGATTTGGATCTTTCTGGAATCGAGGTTGACCTAGCGACGAGGGTTGGCAGGGAAAATAGGCTAAAATTAGCTCTTTCAGAGGCATTAGAAAATTTCGATGTAATAATCATCGACACGCCTGCATCACTAGGTCTGCTTACTGTTAATTCACTATGTGCAGCAGACTGGATCTTGATTCCGATTCAAGCAGAGTTCTATGCCTTGGAAGGCATGAGTCAGCTAATCTCCTCAATTAGGGAGGTTCAGAAATCGGTTAATCCGGGGCTGAGTCTGTTAGGGATCCTCATGACTATGGTCCAATCAAGAAGCAAGTTATGCGAAACTGTCACCGAGCATGCTCGAAAGCACTTCGGGGACAGAGTCTTTGACTCGCAGATTCCAAGATCGGTAGCCATAGCAGAGGCCCCTCTAGAGGGATCTCCGATAGTTATTGCACAGAAGCCAAACAAGTCAAATCCCGCTAGTCAGTCATACTGGGAGTTTGCAAGGGAAGCAGATGGGAGAATTAGGGCAATCACAGAATCATAGGTCCACTAAGAGCTGGATTGGTCCATCACTCTGTGCCTTGCGTCAAGTAATGCTGTTTCCATCTTCAATCGGATTTCGGACTCTAGGGTCTTGAGCAACTCCTTGATGTCCTTCTTTGACATGTCTCCTCTCTTCGACATCTGCTTCTCGAGGTTTGACAACATCTCAGACTCCCTCTCCTTAACGAAATCGGCAACCCTCTGCTCCATCTCAACCTCGCTCTCTAGAGCTAGTTCTTGTCTTCTAAGTCCGAGTGCTGCCTCCATACTCTCCTTTTCCGCCCTAAACCTGCGGTCTAGCTCTCCAATGGCAGCTCTCTCGGATTCTTCCTGAAGGGCCTTGGTTCGGACATTGATGTCGGATTTCAATTCCTTCTCAAGAGACTCCCTCTCACTCTCAAGCTGCTTCTCCATCTTTGCCTCGTGCTTCCTCCTCTTCTTGGCAATGCTATCTCGCATTTTTATCTCCTGCTCTAGCCTAAAAGACTCGGCCTTCCTATGGATCTCAGATTCCATCGCCTCGCGAAGATCCATCTCAACCCTGCGCTCCATCCTCTCCATTCCCTGGTTGGCCTCGAGCTCTAGCCTCTCTTCTAGGAACGCCTTCCTTCTAGTGAACTCGACTTCCATCTCGTCCCTTAGCCTGTCCCTAATCCTAGACGAGTGGGCTTCGATCCTTCTATCCCTCTCTAGATCAAGTTGATCTCGGAGTCGGTTCTCTTCTCTGCGAAGACGATGTAACATTTCTTCTCTGAGAAGTCTCTCTTCCCTTTCCAATGCCTCCTTCTCTAGTCTCTCTAGTTCATCTTCTAGTTCGTCCCTGAGATCAGCCTCTATCTGCTGTAATTGCTCTTCGAATAGTATCTCGTTAGCCTTCCTCATTGCACCCTGCATTCCCGATACCCTCTCGGTCATCTCAGAAATTCTCATTCTCCGCTCTCTCCTGATTCCAGAGCGTAGTGTAGACTCCTCATCCAGCCTTTCGCGGGCCCTTGCTGCAGCTCCCATTGCAGTTGAGGATAGTGCATGCTCTGCTCTCAGAGCGTCTAGTTCGTCCAAACCCTCTGATTCGCTCGAGTCTGCCGACTTGCTCTCACTCACGTGCCCATCCCCGATTCGACGCCCTTTTCGGGGTATTTGAGACAAGAGGGTTGAAAATGAACAGAAATGCCGGTTTCTAACGGGTATTGGCTTCTCGGAACTAGAATGTAACGAAGAAGGCATTCTGGCATCCAGGGCACGTCAGTTCCCTCTTTCCGGGCCTGGGTCTGATTCTCAGATTTGCTTCGCAGGATGGGCATTGGACCTCTACCTTCACTATCTTCCTAGTTAGTGTGAAAATTCCTGAGCAGGATCCGCAGGACAAATCCACCGGCCTCTTGTCGGTTCCTGCTTCGACTGCTGTCATGCAATGTGGACACTGTACCTTCTCTTCCATGAGGGCGATGATAGTTGGTTGGTGAGATACTCGGCACATGGCCCCGCAGAGTACGCATTCAATTTCTCCTAGTCCTTGGGGGAGCATCCCCTCACATTGGGCGCAGTTGACCAATGGGGGTGCGACCCTAGACTCGACATCGGGAGGTGCCATGTAATCGGGAAATAACACCACTTAATCAAGCGGTCGCTGAGGTGTCTTCGTCATTCTTACCCGACAAAATAGCCCAAATCTCCGTGAGATCGGAGAATATGTCCCTGGCTAAGTCAGCCAGAGAAGACAGTCTCTGAGTCCCAGTTCCCGACACCCACATGCCGTTCAAGATGATGATGATTGCACTAGCCTCGTGTAGGGCTATGCCAACAGCCAAGTTAATCTTAAAGCCCGCCAAAACTGTCATGACCAGGATCATTGTTACTATCACAGAAATTGCAATGTTGGCATACACGATCAGTCGGGTCCTCTTTGCAAGGCCCACCATTCTAGACAGGACCCGAGGGTCCTGGCCGGGAATTAGGACGTCCGCAGCGTCTAGGTTGACCTGGTCTCCACTTCCCACCGCTACGCCGACATCTGCTGCCGCTAGAGCGCCTGCGTCATTGAAACCGTCGCCAGCCATCATTGTACGGTTCTCAGAAGAGATACGGGTTACGTATTCTGCCTTGCCCTCTGGATCAACACCTCCTTTGCATAGTGATGGATCGATCCCGATCTCCAAAGCAAAGGCCTCGACACTTGCTTGCTCGTCACCACTGAGTATCTCGACCTTGACCCCATGAGAGTCTAGCTCGTTAATCGCCTCTAAGACCCCATCTCTGGCGTCATCGTGAGCGAATGATATCGCTGCAATAGCAGAGCCGCCCACTGAGAGGATGCTAGCGCCCTTTCCTGCTTTCCTGGAGTCTTCTAGTGCCTCCTGGATTTCGTCTGGGATCGAGACCTTCTGTGAGTGGAGCCAGTCAGCCCTTCCCAGCATCACAGAGTCACCTTCGTGGACTCCTAGCACTCCAGCATCTCCATCCTTGATCTGAGTGACACTCGATGGCGTCAGAGAGCGATCTTCAGTCTCCTGGATAATCGTCCTTGCATAGGGGTGGTTGGAACGAGCCTCCAGACCTGCTGCGATTCTGAGCGCCCTAGACTCATCCTGCCCCTTAGCCACGGAGATTCCTGAGATTGTCGGCCTTCCACTGGTAAGTGTTCCAGTCTTGTCCAATAATGCAATATTTACCTCTGCTGCTGATTCCAGAACATTACCGCCCCTTGCTATCAATCCGAAACCTGAGGCAGTAGTAAGTGCGGCTGCGTGTGGAACGGGAGAAGCAAGTAGGAGGGAGCATGGGCATGAGACCACCCATAGGAGCAGTGTTGTCAGGATTGCCTGTTCGGTAGAATTGGTGAACAAGAACCCGATAACGGGAGACGCGAATACAACAAGAGGTGTCCAATAAAGTGTGAATCTCTCGATTACGCTCTGTGTCCTTGTTGGTTGATCCTTGTAATGTCGAACGAGGTCGATCAAACTGGAAAGTCTAGTTCCATCACCAGTAGCCTCTGACCTAATAACGAGAGGTCCGCGAGCCAAGATTAGGCCTGCCTCTACCACATCTCCAACCTTCACCGGAATGGGGATGGGTTCTCCGGTCAGGGGTGCTCTGTCTATGGCTCCAGCTCCTTCTACGATAACTCCGTCTACCGGTACTGTCTCTCCGGATCTTACCTCAATCATCTCCCCTACTTCAATAGCCTCGATTGGAATTAGGTCGTTGTCACAATCTCTGTCAGAGGAAGGATCCAAAGAGGCTGGATTGAGCAAATTTAGAGATCTGACGCCTCTCATCTTCGTCGTTTTTTCATTGGTCACTACTCTTGCTCTTCTTGGTAGTCTGTCTAGTCCGCCTTGCATTGATTGCCTGGCTCTAATCAATGCCCTATTCTCGAGGTGAGAGGCAAAGGCCACTAGTGATACGACCATCAGAGCCTCGATTAGTTCACCAAGTGCAATTGCACCCAATACTGCCAGAGAAATTAGAACCTGGAATCCAATAACACGATTTCTCAATCCTGCTATAGCTTCCTTGAACAATTGGTTTCCTGCAAAGGCGACACCGCCTAGGGTTAGAGCCCAGGCAACAGCGGAGGGGATCTGCTCAGATGCCTCTATGACAGCAACCAGCAGAATTAGAGGTATTGTCAGCACTGCTGCAAGGAGCTGTATCTGGTCCTTCCTGAACCCTGATTCTCTAACTGAAGACAATGTATGCCCCTCTCCCAGAACCTCGGTCATCTTCTGTTCGGATGCGGCCCTCAGTTCCGGATCGGAAATCCAAACCCTTTGAACATCGATATGGTCATTGTTGGTTCTTGCGTCCAAGGTTCCGGGGATACTGAGGATTGATTTTCGCAGCCCCTTGTTGTCCACCCCTAGGCGCAAGGCTGCTCTTTCTGGATTGGTTCCAACCACCCTCAACCATCCAATGTCTGGTTCATGGCCTAGGCTTGTGAGGACCGAGGAGGCCCTGGAAACCGTTCCATCAGAAATGTCCTGGGAAATATCAACTGTGCCCTCGGCTACTGAGATTCTGCAAGACTGGATACCCGGTAGTCGGTTGACTGCCCGGGAGGCCTTCATTGCACAATCGGGGCAATCCATCCCCCTGATTCTCCATTCGAACTGGAAAATTCCATCCAATGAAATCTCAATCCCATCGGAAGCTGGAGCTTCTTCTACCTGTGGTTTTGAAGATTGGTCATTTCCTGTCGTCTTTCTCTTCGGGATTGAAATCTTGGGGAGTGAGATTTTCCTAGATATCGGCCTTTTCGAAGGCTCGCCTCCTTCCTCGTCATCGAGATAGAGGAAATCCTCGGAGTCTTCGTCCATGCTCCTTCCAATATCAGGCATCGCTTCAACATGATGCAATCTTGTCGGTGGTATCTTGAATGTACGCCAATTCGAAAGAGCATGGTCGAAGTGCCTAATCTTGGAGATTGGGAAATGATTGTTTTCGATGTCGATGGGACGTTGCTAGATAGAGAAGGATTTCATGACGAATTGGTAAGTCTTGCAAGAAGGGTTGACAGTGATGTGATGCCTGTTTCGCTTGCTTCAGGTAGGACCCTTCCGAACGTTACTCCGATATTGCAGGCAATCGGCACTTCTGGTTTCATTGTCGCAGAGAACGGCGGAATGGTCTGGGACAGTGCAGAGGGACACGAAATCAGGTCTCTCTCAGATGGTTCGAGGGCAAAGGAAGCAGCGGAATGGTTGGCAACCAAGATCGATGGATTGGACCCTAGTGGAATTGAATCAAACAGATGGAGGGAGACTGAGTGGTGCCTGAAAGAGACCGATTCATTTGAAACGATGAAATCGCTCATTGCAGATAGTGAGTGGTCTGATCTCGAAGTGGTCTCAACCGGGTTTGCAGTTCACATCGCCAATCCCGGGTTAAACAAATCTCTCGGTCTGAGTATTGCCATGCAACAAAGAGGTATCGACCCCAAGCGAGTTATTGCGTGTGGGGATGCTCCCAATGACATACCCATGTTCGACCTAGTTGGATTTTCTGTTGCAGTGAGCGACCTCTATCCAGAAGTTGTGTCCTCTGCCGACGCTGTAACCGATGAAAAGGGCAAGAGCGGTTCGATAGAGTTGCTCAAGGCACTACTTGGTTAGTTATGGGAGTGGTGCAGGCGGCAGGATTCGAACCTGCGAAGCGCTATGCAGAGGATCTTGAGCCCTCCCCCTTTGACCACTCGGGTACACCTGCACCTCCCCGAAGGAAGACTTGGATTTTATTATCGCGGATGGGACGTCTTGTTACTTTGCCAAGGAATTGTTGATGTATCTCCTCTGCGTGATGCTAGATAGGTCGCGTTCATGGCAGTCGGTTCTGGTACTCGTAGACTTTCAAAGAACGAATTAGAGGGGGTGCACAAGACGCTGATAGAAGTGACTCGAAAGCAGAAGAGCAGTGATTCCCCCGTGGATGTTGGCATGGCTGAAGGAATTGTCTTCTGGGACGCAGTGGGGCAGTTATTGCAAAGTATGGAAACCGAACTATCGGAGACCGTCAGGGACGAGGGGATGACGGCTAAGGCCCAATTGCTATCCAGAAGACTCGGTGTTGCCCGGACATGCGTAAGGGATCTGACCAGGATTCGTCTTACCTCTTTCACTAGACACGCGGTTTCATCGAATCTGCTTAGCACGACTAACGGTAGTTCGGTTGGATTCCAAACACTTGACTGGAGCAGGCATGATCCCTCTGAGAGAGTGTTCTACAATGGGGTCAGAGATCTTGCCGAGAAATACAAGGTTTCCACGTCATGGTCTTCAATGCTAGGATCTACTGAGTCCGCGCCGACTTCAGTTGTGAGCGAAGTAATCGAGACGCTCGAGGATTTCTCTGGGGATGATGACAAAGACACCACCGCAACCACACCGCAACCCCTGCCTAGACAGGAGTCGGAGTGGGAAGAGCCTGACTTTGACGAAGAGGACAGGATTAGGGAGATGGACGAGTTTCCCGAACACGCATCTTCCCCCTCGGAGTCAAGAACCCTTGAGGAGGAGTTGACTGAGGAGTCTTCGGATCTTCTCAGAATTAGGGTCCTCAAGGATGTAGAAGACCCAATTATGATGGCTGATGGGTCTGAAGTGGTCCTGACTGAGGGGGATATTGAGAACTGTCCTTCTCTAGTGGCTGAGATTCTCATCGCGGCCGGTCTCGCCGAGGCTGCTCCGATATAGCAGGGCAATTACTAACTCTCTCCGGCGCCGCACATGGATTGAGGTTGAAGAATGGCAAAGGGAGTAACTGACGGACAGATAAAGGAATTCAGGAAGGCTTTCGAGTCTGATTCATCGGCAAGGGTCGCGCAGAATGCTGTGAGCAATGCAGACCTTTCTACACTCACTCTTCGCAGAGACCTGGTTCAGGACATGGATTTCTCATTTAGCACGAAATTGGATGAGTGGAGCGTCACAAACCAGAGGAGGAGTGGTCGGTGTTGGCTATTCGCGACGTTGAATCTGTTCAGAGTAGGTGCGATGAAGAAGATGAATGTGAAGAACTTCGAGTTCAGCCAGGCGCATATCCACTTCTGGGACAAGCTGGAAAGAGCGAATCACTTTCTGGAGGCCATCCTGGAGACTTCTGACCGCCCGGTAGACGATCGGACCATCCACTTCCTGCTCGGTGACCCGATTGGAGATGGTGGCCAATGGAACATGGCGACGAATCTGATCAGGAAGCACGGACTAGTCCCGATGTCTGCATATCCAGAGTCGCACAGCAGCAGTAGCACCAGGTCGATGAATGGGGTTCTGAAGGGCATCTTGAGATCGACTGCGAGCGAGATAAGGGCGATATTGGACAATGGTGGCTCCGAGGAGGAAGCAAGGAGCCACAAGGAATCGAGAATGGGAG
>Ga0208764_10002198_pt1 | contig 12349 bp, 12 predicted proteins | sample ETNtaG_18_FD_185762 | JGI IMG/M metagenome (GOLD analysis project Ga0208764, IMG submission 185762) | Marine microbial and viral communities from oxygen minimum zone, Eastern Pacific Ocean - ETNP201302SV91 (SPAdes) (version 2) | ecosystem: Environmental > Aquatic > Marine > Oceanic ... | reverse complement strand
CTTTCTGGAGGCCAAAAGCAAAGACTGGCTATTTCAAGAGCATTATTAAAAAATCCACCGATTTTGATTTTAGATGAGGCAACATCTGCATTAGATACGGAGTCAGAAAAAAAGGTTCAAAAGGCAATTGAAATGCTAATGAAAGATAGAACAGCATTAGTAATTGCACATCGCTTATCTACTGTTCAAAATGCAGATAAAATTATTGTTATTGATAAAGGTAGAGTTGTTGAGACAGGTACTCATGAAGAGCTTTATGAACAAAATGGTTTGTACAGAAAATTATATGATATACAATTTAATTAAATGAAAAAAAAATTAAATATTTTTTTTAGCAATTCGATTTCTGCTCATAAGTGGGGAGGGGGTGAAAAATGGATGGTTACAGCAGGGGAAGGACTAAAGGAGCGTGGCCATCATGTAATACTTTCTGGAAAATCAAATTCAGTTTTTTTGACAAAGGCTAAAGAATCAGGATTAGATATATTACCTTTAAATATATACGCAGATTATAATCCTTTTAAAATTCTTCACACAAAATGGATTTTAAAAAAGAAAAAAATTGATGTTATTGTGCTAAACTTAAATAAAGATATTAGAGTTGCTGGTATTGCCGCAAGAATGGCAGATATTCCTGTGATTATTGCTCGAAATGGTATTCAATTATTTTCTGATAAATGGAAACACAAGATGACAATAAAACTAGTGGATGGAATTATTACTAACTCTAAATCAATTAAGAATGCCTATAATCAATTTTCTTGGATGAATAAAAATAAAACTACAGTTATATATAACGGTTTGGGATTGAAAAAAAATATCAAACCTTTAGATATAAAAACGATTTGGAATATTCCTAAAAATCATGTGGTATTTGTAGCAGCTGGTAGATTAGTACCTCAAAAAGGATTCGATTTACTTATCGAGGCTGCTAATAGATTGAAAAAGTCTACAAGGCCATTCACGTTATTAATTGCTGGAATGGGTAAAGATCGCAAATCACTTCAAGAAAAAATTGTTTTAAATAAACTAAGCAATGTGAAGTTAATTGGTTTTCAAAATAATTTACCTCCTATTCTTAAGGCTTCAGATTACGTAATTATGCCATCTCGGCAGGAAGGAATGCCTAATGTTGTGATGGAAAGTATGGCTCTAGGTAAGTCAGTTCTTGCGGCTAAAGTAAATGGGGTTCCTGAATTAATGGATCATAATAGAACTGGATATATATTTGATCCAATGAAAGTTAAGCCGATTCTAGATGCAATGAATTTTGTTTTAGATAATCATGGTTCTGAAAAAATAATTAATTGGGGATTATTAGCAAAAGATCACATCAATAATAATTTTAGATTAGATAAAATGATTGACCATTTAGAATCATATTTTTACGATCAATATGCCCAATCCTACCGTTAGTCAAGCTCGCTCATTTAAGCAAAATCCAAATCATTATCCTAGAAAGCTAAAGGTTGGGATTTATAATGCTTTGACTAGGACTGAACCGAATTATCCATTGATAAAAAACCCTAAACGGATTTTAATTCAGTGTCAGGAAAAAATTGGCGATGGTATACTTCTTTTCCCATTATTATATGGATTAAAATTGTTTTTCCCAGATCTAAGTATTGACATACTCTGTTCCAGACGGAATAGGGAAATATTTAATAAAGTATCATTTATTGAAAATTTTTTTATTTATAGAAATGGAAAGAAGCTTTGGCAAAAATTGAACTCAAATAAATATGATATTTTTTATAATCCTAAAGATCATCCTTCCATTACATCATTTAGAATTGCTAAAAGAGTACAGGCTAAGGTAAAAGTTTGCATTTCAAATAAGCGTCATGATCAACATTATAATTATGTATTAAAGAATCTTAACGAAAAAACAATTTTAGAAAAGAATGCACTTTTATTAAAAGAGTATGATAAAAATTTTAAAATCCTACCTTGGTTACCTATAAATAATGACCAAATTAAAAATCATGAAGTATGTATTAATATTTCTTCTGGAAGTCCTCAAAGAGAATGGCCTGTTGTAAAGTGGATTGATTTAATTAATATGATTTATGAAAATGATAAAACTACAAAAATTAATATTATAGCGATTAATAAAGACCAGAATAAAATAAATGCAATCAAAAGAAAAATTGGTCATTCAATCAATTTTCATTCAAATTTTAACAATATTCTTGATTCAGTAAGTATTATTTCTAAATCAAAAGTATTGATTTCACCAGATACTGCAATGGTTCATTTAGCAGATGCAACTAAAATAAAAATATTAGGCCTTTACTCAGCAGATAGTTTAAATGTAGAGCGATACAGTCCATTCTTTTCAAAGTATAAGATTATTCAATCTAATTCACTTTCAATAAATAATATTGAAACACAAAAAGTTTTTTTAGAATACAGAAAATTAATAATGAAATAAAATGACAAAAGTACTTTTTGAAAATCATCATCTCTATTATTTGCCTAATTTTATTCCAGTTATTCAGGAGATGCGAAAGCGAAATGAATACAAAATAATTGCATCCATCTCTAATATAGCTGATAAGGAAGAAAAATATATATTTTTAGAAACATGTAAAAAATTAAATATCGATACAATTATTGAAGAAATAGAATCTGAAAGAATTTTAAAAATAAAAGAATTTGAATTTGATGTCGTAATTGTAGGGAATATTGGTCAGCTAAATAAAATTGTAGATAGTGATGATGTGCTTACTGTAATGATTTATCATGGGATTGGTTTAAAACAATCATACTATAATGATATTGATCCCAGAATTGATTTAAGATCAGTTGAGTCTGAATCTAGAATGAAAGAATTAAAATCACATGGTCATAAGAATCTAGTTTTAACTGGATTTACTAAATGTGACCCGCTCTCATCTATGAATCATGAAAAACTAAATTCTTTTAAATTAGATCAAAATCTAAAGACAATTTTATATGCTCCAAGTTTTTATCCTTCTTCTATAGACATGTTAAATCAAGTTTTTCCAAAACTGAGTTATGAAACAAATCTAATAATCAAGTTACATAATTTTAGTTGGTTCCAAGATAAATATAAGAATCAAAGTAAAATGATGCTTGAATTAGTAGAAAAAAATAGAAATATATTTTTAGTACCCCATGACGATTACAATATTATTCCTTATTATTATAATTCAGATTTACTGATTTCTGACATCTCATCAACAATATTTGAATTTCTGTATTTGAATCGTCCTATAATAATGGCAGAATGTTTTAATCTAAGATTAAAACATAAAATTTTTAATAAAAGATTTATCAAGAAAATGGATTTAAGTAGAATGGAAAGTATTGATTTTGTATTAAGACTTGAAGACCCCAATAATTTAATATCTTTAGTCTATCACTCCTTGGAATATCCTAATGATTTAGAACAAGAGAGATTAGTTGCACAAAGAGAATATTTGTTTAAACTTGATGGAAAGGCATCTTATCGTATGGTTAATGCAATTGAATCAAAATTAATTGGATCTAATAATTGAGAATAGGTGTTTTTTGTCCTAATTGGGTAGGAGATGCCGTAATGGCATTACCATTTTTTAATTCATTACGACATATTTATCCTGAATCAATAATAATAGCAATATGTAAATCGCATGTTGCTGCAATCTTTAAAAATCATCCTTCTATTAATGGCATTATTGAATTTGAAAAAAAAGATTTAAGTGGATTTAGATCTACTACAAATTCGGGAACAAGTTTAGAATCCATTGACCTTGATAAATTTTATTTATTATCAGATTCTTATCGTGCTGCATATTTAGCATTTAAATCTAAATCTCCAGTAAGAATTGGTTATTCTGGTCAAGGGAGAAATCATTTTCTTTCAAAAGTTTTCTATAGGTCGAAGAAAAAAAAGAATCATAGGTCGATGCAATATATTAACCTTTTAGATGATAAAAACTTATTTCAACAACAATACTCTAATCCTGGTATCATACTTAGTGAATCAGAGATAAAGTGGGCACAAAAAGAATTAGCTAATTTAGATATGTTGAATCCAATAGCAATTTTCCCTTTTAGTATAGCTAAGTCAAGAAAAATTCCTCAAGAAAAAATAATATCTTTATTAAATAAAATAGATAAATCAGTACTGATATTTGGTAGCTTAAACGATTCTCCTGAAGCTAATAGATTAATAGAATGTTTAAAAAACGATAAGATTAAATCAGTAGCAGGAGATTATAGTTTAAGAAATAGTATAGCATTGATATCTAAGTGCAAAGCTGCCATTGCTAGTGATAGTGGTTTAGGTCATATTTCATCAAATTTAAATATACCAACTGTAAGTTTATTTGGAGCAGGTGACCCAGAGTTAACTCGACCTATTGGGGAAAAAACTTTTGTAATTAATAAAGATGTACATTGTAGTCCGTGCTTAAAAAATAAATGTCATAATAAGAGGGAATATTTGTTATGCCTAGAAGAAATCGAATCCAATTCTATTTGGGAGGCGCTATCAAATTTTTAGTTTGACTTTGAAAAGTGATTAAGGTTTTTCTTTGCCTTATTTAATAAAATATTTTTTATATCACTAAAATTATTACCATTTATTTTTCCTTCATTTTTTGAATTAATTGATATATATGGTTCATCATTTATTGTAGTAAGTTTTCCTGATTCAATTTTATTCCCAGATAGTCTAAATTCCATTTTTGATTTTTTATCAGCAATAATAAATGTTTTTGGTCGTTCGTCAATTTGACATTCTTGAATAATTGCATAATCATTTAATTCATTATATCTAATTAGTGATTTTCCCGAAAGAAATTTATTGAAGGGTTTAGAAAGGTTTATATAATCCATAATGGTAGGCATTATATCAGCATGGCTTGTAATATCATATAGATCATTCTTTTTTCCTGGAATATGCATTATGAATGGTGTAGAAGTCTGAAAATTATTAAAGGAATATGAATGCGCGAACCTACCAAATTCATTGAATTCTTCTCCATGATCTCCAGTAATAACAATAATTGTATTTTCCATTTTTCCGCTTTTTTCAATCGTATCAATGATTTTACCTATCAGTGAATCCACATAGTAAGCACTATTCTTATAGCGATTAAAAACTAAGTTTGATTCTTTTTGGAGCCCTTTTTCATAAATTTGGTAGTGTCTTTTAATATAAGGTTCAAATTTTCCAAATGAATCTGGAAAGTAATAATTGTAGTGAGTAGAATAAAACCAAAGGAAGCTAAGGCTTTGTTTTCTATTATCATTTGTAAAGTTATTTAAAAATTTCTCAACCATCATTTCATCCCATTTAAAAAGATCACTTCTTTTAACCATGGGATGACCTAACCCTCCACCATAGTTTGTAAATTTATAAATGTTATCTATAGCGCTAGTAAAAATATGTTTATCCATATCTGAATATTCCAGCGCTGTTGTAGTATAAATATCAATATCATAGTTAAGCTTTTCAAAAATTGATAAAGCTACAGGTTGGACTTCTTTTTTATATGAGGGGTACCAGTAGAAAGGAGTATGTCCTGTTAAAATTCCAAAAATACCGTTTCCTGTACAATTACTATTACTAAAATGCTGTTTACTTGATATCCATTTTTGTTGTAGTCTATGAAGGTTTGGCATGATATCAGGATCATTCATATCAAAGCGCAAACTCTCAAATACAAGCAAAACAACATCAGTTTCATTTTTTTCTGCAGAAATATTTTTCAAATCATTATTTATTTTTTTTTGTTGAAATAAATAATCTGATTCGAAGTCCCATGTTATACTAGCTGCTGCTTTTTCTTCTTCTGTAAGAGGATTAAGTATAGGTGACCAAACTTTACTCATTCTAAGTGGAGTATAAGATGGAACTGAATTCCAATAATGATTAAGTATTTGTCTATCAGTATAATGAAAAAATGAAAAAAGAATTTTTTCAATCAATGATAATAAAATTAATATTTTAAAGATTGGTCTTAAGTGTGCCCCAAAATTATTATTAATAAAATCTCTTTTATTTTTATAAAACCAATTTGAAATAAATAGTGTAATTAAGCACCAAACAATAATTAAAAATATTTGACTTGTAATGGAAATAATGTCTGATGATCGAACACCCATATCTTGCATTACGCCAGTTTCAAATAATATTTTGAATAATTTTATGTTAAAATGATCACGATAAATAGATAATACTTTTGCATCAATAGCAGTAAATAAATATGTGAAAGCAAATAAAAAAATAGCAACATAGCGAAAGTTATATTCATTCATTTTAAATAAATTTGCTAAGCCCTTTACCATTCCTTTGACTATAATTACCAAAAAAATAGGTGTGATAAAAGTCATAATTAAATGAAATAATCCTGATTCACCATTGCTAAGGAATAATGAATTTGGTAATATATATATAAGTAAAGCTAACCAGTGCAAAAAATAAAATATCGATAATCGTTTCATAAGCAAGTATTACATGTTAGTGTTAATAATTATATCTGAAATTAACCTTATATTTTATTTTTCATCACAATAAGTATAATTACTAATTTGTCAGCCTATGAAAGCTGTTATACTTGCTGCAGGTGTATCTAGAAGATTGTATCCACTTACTTACAATACACCTAAATGTTTAATTGAATTGGGTGGAAAATCAATATTAAATCATCAATTAGATTCTCTAATAGAATCTGGAATTAATGATGTAACATTTATTGTAGGATATCAAAGAGAAATGATTATAAAACATGTGGAGACTCATTATCCTTCTTTAGATAGCCATTTTATTATAAACCATCATTATTTTGAAACTAATACAGCATATTCATTAAACCTTTGTGAGAAAACAATAGTAGACAATCAATTTATTTTAATGAATGCTGATGTATTATATCCAAATGAATTACTTTCACGATTAGTAAACTCTCTCAATGAAACATTACTTGCTGTTGAAGTGAAATCATGTGGGCGTGAAGAGGTAAAAGTAATTGAAGGTGATAGCCAGCAAATAGTTGCTATCGGAAAAAATTTAATTGAAGAAAATTGTCTGGGTGAATTTATTGGTGTAGCAAAACTATCTAAGTCGTTCTCAAATGCATTATTTAAGTCACTTAATGGTTTAATTAAAGCAGGTGGAAAATCAGATTATTTTGAAGCAGCTATACACCCAATATTATCTGATGAAAAAGTTTATTTTGAAAATGTTTCAGATCTGCCTTGTATTGAGATTGATTTTATTGAGGATCTTGAAAAAGCAAAAAAACTAGTTAATTCTGACTGGTTTAAATAATTCTTAGTGCTTCCTGATCATATTATAATTGATTTTGATAGTACTTTTATTACCGTAGAGTCTTTAGATGAATTAGCCTCTTATAAATTTAGTAATAATGCTAATGGTAAAAATCTCATCAAAGATATTCAATTACTTACTAATGCTGGAATGAATGGAGATATTACATTTAAGGAATCTCTTGATAAAAGGATGAAGCTACTTGATATAAATCAGAATGATATTTTACTATTAATAAAAAAGCTTGCCGATTGTATTACACCCTCTTTCCAAAAAAATAAATTATTTTTTAAGGAAAATTTTAAGAGAATATTAATTTTTTCAGGCGGGTTTAAAGAATTTATTGTCCCTATAGTTGATCAATTTGGGATTGATGAAAGTCAAGTATTTGGTAATCAATTTATTTATAATTCGTATGGAGATATAATCGGGATTGATCAAAAAAATGTTATGTCATTCAATAAAGGTAAAGTAAAACAGGCTAGATCACTTAAGTTAAATGGTGAAATTCATGTTATTGGTGATGGTTACACAGATTATGAAATTAAGTCAGCAGGAGTTGCAACCCATTTTTTTGCATTCACAGAAAATATTAAACGAAAAAATGTATGTGAGTTATCAGATCAAGTTTTATCAAAATTTGATGATTACTTATTATTTATTAATTGATTTAACAAATTATATTTCTTTTTATTTCATAAATTTGAATCGCATAAATATTAATTATTATTAAATAAAGAACAATGCTCCAAAAAGTTTTATCAAAAAAAATTTTAAATTGGCAAAATGAAATTCATTCTATCCTTAAGGATGCTGGAGAAACAAAAATTAGTGATGTTTCTGTAAGTCAAGCATATGGAGGGATGCGTGGAGTTAAAGGATTAATATGTGAGACTTCAGCAGTTTCAGCTGATGAAGGATTAATTATTAGAGGAAACAAATTACTTGATATCACACATATATTACCTGAAGAAGTTTTTTATTTACTGCTGACAGGCGATTTACCTGATCAAGATGCTACTATAGATATTCAAAATCAATTTACAGAACACCAACATGTTCCAGAATATATTTGGGATATATTGTCTGCAATGCCAAAAGATTCTCACCCAATGACTATGCTATCAACTGCAATTCAATCTATGCAAGTAGAGAGTCTCTTTGTCAAAAAATATGACGAAGGAATTCCTAAATCAGATTACTGGAAATGGACATTGGAGGATGGTATAAGATTAATTGGCGTTCTTCCTGGAATTGCTGCTGGAATATATCGCATGAGATTTAAGAAAGGAGATCTTATTGAACCAAACGATCAATTAGATTGGGCAGGTAACTTTGCATATATGCTTGGATTTGATAATGAAGATTTCAAAAAATTAATGCGACTTTATTTAATGCTTCATTGTGATCATGAAGGAGGAAATGTTAGTGCATTTAGTTCCTTAACAGTATCATCCGCATTATCTTCACCGTATCTTTCAGTTGTTGCTGGCTTAAATGGACTAGCTGGGCCTCTGCATGGTTTAGCTAATCAAGAGTGCCTAAAATTTGTTTTAGAAGTCCGAGATCATTTTAATGGTGCGCCATCAACTAAAGATTTAGAAGAGTTTTGTTGGGATAGATTACAAAGCGGTAGAGTAATACCTGGATATGGTCATGCTGTATTAAGATGTCCTGATCCCCGTTTTACTGCTTTTTTATCTTTTGGTAAAGATCATATCCTAGATGATGATGTTTTTTCTATAGTTGAGTCTCTTTTTGAAGTAGTGCCGCCAGTTCTTAAAAAACATGGTAAAGCAAAGAATCCCTGGCCTAATGTTGATGCAGCTTCTGGTTCTTTATTATATTTTTATGGCCTTAAAGAATTTAATTATTATACCGTATTATTTAGTATTTCAAGAACAATGGGTATTATTACTCAAATGGTAATCAATCGCGCTATGGGAATCCCCATAATGCGACCTAAGTCTATAACAACTGATTGGATTAAAAATAATACTTAATTGTTATACAGTCCTTATTTTTTTGACACACAATAAAAGCCGTTTTTTCTTCTACTATTAAATCTTATTTTTTATTTATGAGACTGTTTATTCCATTTGGAATATGTTTTCTTTTAATATTTGGTTGTGCTTCACATCCGGTAATAAATCCACATTTGCCAGAAGCTGGAAAAGTAAAAAAAGGATATGCCTTGTCAGTAGAAAACGTAGTTCCATATATGTGGTATCGTAAAGGTATTAATGAAAAAAGTGAAATTGGATTTCGAGTAGGGCTTCCAATATATGGCAGTGGTATTGATTATAGTCGAGTTGTATTTAAAAAAGATAATAAATGGGATATTGTCAATTTTGCATGGTCTTTAAATCCGAATTACAATATTGATGCAACTTACTATAAGTTCAAAACTAAAAAAGGGGATGATGGTTTTCTTAAATCAAGATGGATAGGTTTTAGGGGGATGTCTATTCAAAATGGAATTACTAAAAATAGTAGTAATCGACTTGGCTTTCTAATGGGTTTCCAATCAAATCCTAAATGGGGTATAGAGTTTGGATATTTCCACGATCCAAATTCATTACCTTTAACGCAAATCTTTAATCCAAAATACGACCCTAAAGCTGCAGATACACCTGCACGATTTAATGATAAATCAATGAGAGATTCTGAAACAGGTTTTCCATCGGAATATTCTCGAATAACCGGCTTATCTCTATCAATATTTATTGATCTTGATGCTCCAAAAAAAAATAGCAATCAAAAAAATAGTGTCTCTTATAAAAAGAATTAAGAAATATTTTGATAGATGTATTATGTCAGAATATGTTGGTCATCCATCTGAGCATCCAATTATTTATCTTAACTCAATAAAGAATATCATTGGTGATGATAAAAAGACACCCTCAAAAATATTACTAGATAGTATAGATAAAGTTTCAAACTATCTTCCAAAAAGGGAAGATGATCAAAAAATATTAAATAAAGTATCAAAAGAAGGAATCGGTCTTACTGTTTTTATTTCTGATTTAGAAGATGCCTGTCAAGCTGGTAATTATAAAAAAATGGAATATGAAGCAGCGCGTCTTCAATCTGTTAGTGAAAATGGATTAAGTGGTTTAGAAGTACTTATAGAGTTAGGATTGCAAGATTTAGATTATTTTGGATTATTTTGTTTTCATCTTCATAGAGCAAATTCATTTGATCATAATCCAATTGGATCATGGCATTATACTCAATGTCTTTTGCAAGAGTTAAGGAAAAAAAAGTTACCTGATCCACATGAAAATATTGATATCAAATTTGAGTTAGATCCAGGATTGCATCATAAAAAAATTGGTTTACTTGTTTCTGCATATAGAATGGGAAATATTGATTCTGTTAGGCGAAAAGGATTTAATAGGGAAATTTCATATTGGTTTTCAAATCAAAACTTAGCTGTACCCAGTAAAGCACTAACTAGTGAAATTGACTCTAGTCTAGTTGAATACATAAATAATGGAGGTGACTTTTATATTAGGTTTGCTGAGCAATTAATTGATACGCCCAGTAAAATTGTCACTTTAGATGCTTTGCGATATTTAACTAATCATGGAAGTCCTGATCATTTACCCTATATTTATAATCAACTTATGATGCTAAGAAAATGAAAATAGCTGGGTACGAATTATATAGTATTGAAACTAGTCGATTTGGACTAGATGGTGGAACAATGTTTGGTATTATACCTAAGTCAATGTGGGAAAAAGAGATTAAATCGGATGATAATAATTGTATTGAAATGGTTACTCGATCATTATTAATGGTTGGTCATGATAGAAAAATATTAATTGATACAGGTAATGGTGATAAATGGCAGGATAAATTTAGATCGATATATAATATAGATACAGAATCTGTTAACATAGAATTATCTTTAGCAAAATATGGCTTTAATACTGAAGATATTACTGATGTATTTTGTACGCATTTACATTTCGATCATATAGGGGGGAATACAAAATATTCTAATGGGGAACTAGTCCCAGTTTTTCCTAATGCTACCTATTGGATGCAAAATGAGAATTGGGAGCTAGCAAATTCACCTACTGAAAAAGATCAAGGGAGTTTTATGAAACACGATTGGTCAGTTTTAGCCGAAAACGGTATGATAGAATTTGTTGATGGAAGGGACCAATTTCTTCCAAATATAGATATTGAATTATCCTATGGGCATACTATTGGAATGATGCTTCCTAAATTAAATGATAATTCTCAAACACTTATATATATGGCAGATCTCATTCCTATGGCTGCACATCTACCCTTGCCATGGATAATGAGCTATGATATTAACTCTGCATTAACATTAGAAGAAAAAAGAAGTTTTCTTCCTAAGGCAGTTGAAGAGAATTGGACAATATTTTTTGAACATGACCCTATTCATCAAGCATGTAAAGTTTGTTATGATGGAAAACATTTTCGTTTGAAAAAATCGGTGAAAATAAGTGACTGAAATAGAACAGATGAATGAATTATTTAAAAAAGGATTAGATGATTATGAAAGTGGTGAATACTTTGAAGCTCATGAATCCTGGGAGGACTTATGGTCAGATTTCAATTTTTCTGATAGGAAGTTTATTCAAGGCTTAATTCAATTAGCCGTGAGTTTTGTCCACTTAGGTAATGGAAATTTAATAGGAGCAAAAAGCTTGCTTAAAAAATGTCAAAATAAATTTATTGATTATAGCGGCATCCACCGTGGAATAAATTTAGAAGAGCTTAAATTCTCGATCGAAGTAGTAGAAATTGTTTATAATGATTTGAATGATTCAAAAGAATTTGATTGGGACCTTGTGCCAGTTTTAAAAGGATAGTATTATGAATGTAGCATTATTTATAAAAGATTTTCAAAAAGGAACTGAATTATCAACACGCCTAATTGAAAATAATATTAATATTACATTTGCAGAGTCTATTTATGATCTTCCTGATCATTGTGATGCTGGTATTATTGATTTAGATAATGAAAAGTTTGGTAATTCTCATTTTATTTCAGATTTAAAAAAACAAAGTGGAATTAAATTG
>Ga0208764_10002197_pt1 | contig 12353 bp, 10 predicted proteins | sample ETNtaG_18_FD_185762 | JGI IMG/M metagenome (GOLD analysis project Ga0208764, IMG submission 185762) | Marine microbial and viral communities from oxygen minimum zone, Eastern Pacific Ocean - ETNP201302SV91 (SPAdes) (version 2) | ecosystem: Environmental > Aquatic > Marine > Oceanic ... | reverse complement strand
ATAAATCTAGCCATTCATCCTCATAACCACCCTCTACTAAGTAAAATGATAACCCGAAGGGTTTCATGCATTTACCTCTTCCATTATTACCTTGTGCAAAAATCGTGGAAGCAAAACAAGTCACTAAAACAATTATTATTACTCTTCTCATTTTTTATTTTTCCTTAATAATTACATTCTAATAAACTATTGTAATTCATCTCACTAACCTGCTACCTCTTTCCAAACAAAAAACTTAGTTGCAACAATAAAGCTTAGAACTATCCATACAAATAGACCTAAGATATTTAGGTTAAACATCAAAAAAGGAACTCCATCATTAGCTATATCTCTTAAGCCAGTAGCAATAATACTTAAAGGAAGAATGTGAGCGATAGGTTGTATTATCTCTGGCAATGAATTAATAGGAAAAAAAACACCTGATAATATTAACTGAGGGAATGTAAATGATGTCACAATCGGTCTAATGGCCTCTTGAGTTTTTGCAATACTGCCAAAACTAAATCCTAGGCAGAGAAAGATAAAACTGCCAATTACAATCATGCCGTAAAGGGAAATGAAACTACCCACTATATTTATATCCAGAAGAAATATAGCCAGACCAAGCACAACTGAGAGTTGCATTAGAATAATTACAATTCTTGAAACTACAATTGAGATAATAAAATCCTGCGGTTTTATAGGTGTTACAAATAATCTTTTTAAGATTCCTCTGCGTCTAAATTCAACTATATTAAATCCGCTGCCAGCAAGACTTAGATTCATAAGCATAAAAGCTAATAACCCGGGTAATAAAAAGTCAACATAGCGCTGGGGTCTTGATTTAACATCCTCTACCTTGATCTTGAACATAGGCTCTGTATTTCTTAAGCTTCTCTCAATAGAGAGTAAACTTTTACTAATGGCTTCTTTAATTGAACCGATTTGCCTTACTTGAGATGCATCAAGCAATAACCTTATCTCAGAAGTTTCATCAATGGAGTTAAATGTTTCAGGAATGATGATAATAGCTGTTTGGTCACCTATGAATAATTGCCGTTTAAGCTCTTCCTCTTCCCCTTTGGTTACCTTAAAAAGAGGCTCCTCTTGAACGAGTTCAATAAAGTCTTCAGAAATATTATTACTCGAATTATTAACTAAACCTAAATTTATGGGTTCTGGCTCACCTCCAAAAAAAACAAATACCCCCATAAAGATTATAGGAAACAAAAGATTGAATATTATTGATTGACGATCTCTAAAAAATATTTTTAAAAATACTTGTGCTAAATGCATTTGTTTACTCGTAAGCATATTAATCTCTAAGATTATGGTCCGTAAGGGCAAGAAATACGTCTTCCAAATTACCCTTTAAAGTCTCTTGAATAGGTTCAGATGCATATTTATCAATTAAGCCTTGAGGGGTATCTTCTGCAATTAATTTGCCTTTATCCATAATAGCAATTCGGTCACATAAGTTCTCAGCCTCCTCCATATTATGAGTAGTCAAAACTATAGTCATTCCTCCTATATTTAATTCTCTTACAAGGTTCCACAGATTGCGTTTTGCTTGAGGATCCAAACCTGTTGTGGGCTCGTCGAGAAATAGTACCTTAGGATTATTAACAAGAGCGCATGCAATTGAGAAGCGCTGCTTCTGTCCTCCAGATAATTCTTTTGGTTTTGCGCTCTCTTTAGTAAGTAAACCAACTTTCCCTAATAAGTTATTTGTATTTATGTCATTAGAATAAAGTTTGCCAAACAGAATGAGGAGTTCAGATAAATTCAAGCTTTCAAAGTACTCATTAGCCTGGAGTTGTACTCCAATTATTTCTTTAATCTTAAATGCATTATTACTTACATCTAATCCATCTATTAAAGCAGATCCGCCATTAATATCCTTAAGGCCTTCAAGCATTTCGAGAGTTGTAGTTTTACCGGCTCCGTTAGGGCCCAGGATACCGTATACCTCACCCAATTTTATATTAAATGTAATTCCATCAACTGCGTTAAAAGAACCTTTCTTTTTTCCAGGTAGAGGGTAGGTCTTGAGAAGATTTTTAACTTCAATAATATTCATAATTATTACCACAAGGCTTTAAGAAAGTCTGGCGTCCCCAGGGGGATTCGAACCCCCGTTGCCGCCGTGAAAGGGCGGTGTCCTAGGCCTCTAGACGATGGGGACCTAAGTCAATCTAAGAGTAATTAGATTATAGGTGTGAAGTATATTGAAAAATAATACTTCAATCCAACTTTAAAATTTCTATCTCGCCTAAATCTAGCTCTCTAATACCTTGTTCTATTTTAGATAAATCACCAACTATGACCCAAGTCCATATACTGGGATTAATATATCTTTGTGCAGCAGCGTTTATATCATTTATGGTCATTGATCTATACTTTGTCGGAAGATTATCTAAGAAATCATCTTCTCGATCAAAAGAAACAATACCCGACAAACCTGACATTAGTGAGCCAAATGTTTCAAAATCTCCAATAAGACCTAGAGACAGATCATTAACTATCACCTCAAGCTCTTCATTTTTAGCTGGATTAGATGATAAATATTCATCATATTCCCGGATAATCTCTTGAATTGAATCTACAGTCTTATCGGTTTGAACAGGCGCGCTCACAAGCATAGGTCTGGGTCCCTTATATTGGGAAAGTCTCGTTCGGACTCCGTATGACCAGCTTTTATCTTCCCTTAGATTCATATTCAGTCTTGAAGTGAAGCTTCCACCAATAACTCGATTCATTAGATCGATATCAATCTCATCAGAGGTTCGCATACCTGGCATAAGCTGACCCGCGACTATCAATGACTGGACAGCTCCTGGCTTATCAATAAGAAACACTCTTCTTGAATCAGATTCTTTATTGATTGCGTAATCAAGTTGGGCTCCCTTAAGCATCCTATTTTCAGTCCAAGATCCAAATTGGGCTTCAAGGATTGGTAGAACCTCATCAAGGTTTGTATCGCCAACCAGAATCAAAGTTCCATTACTCGGAGCTATAAAACGATTTTTATAGTTGATCAAATCATCTCTGCTCATCCATTGAATTGATTCTCTAGTTCCGTTACCACTAAAAGGTTTTGCATAGGGATGATCTTCCCCGTAAAGGATCTCAGGAATAAGATTCGAAACCATGCCATTAGGTGTCGATAATGATTGATCAATAGCAGCTAACCATCTTATTTTTTTTCTATCAATTTCCTCTTGATCAAAGGTAGGCTCTGTAATGACCTCAAACATAATTTCTATTGATTCCTCAAAACTAGATTTGAGAGAAGAGATATTAATACTCGAACTATCTAACCCAGTATTGGTGTATAAATCTGTGCCGAGCTCCTCTAATTGATCACTTAATTCTAGAGCATCAAAATTCTTACTACCTTCTGTCAACATGGACATTGTGAAATTAGCTAAACCTGGCTGCCCTATAGGATCAGTGGCATGTCCAGATTTAATTTGAAAAGATAAATTAATCATTGGAACATCGTGTCGCTCAGCTAAAACAACTTCCAAGCCATTCGAGAGTTTAGCTCTTTGAATTTCTGGCAGATCTAGTTCAGGAAATTCTGTGGGAAAAGGAAGCTTACTTCTATCAGCGCTAGGCTCCGAGTTATAACTTCTATTCTCTTCAGGGATCACAGATAAAATATAAGCACCGTCCGTAAGCCAAGTATTAGCGGTTTCTTTTATTTCTTTATTCGTGATCTCCATTATTCCGTTTATAAACTCAAGATATGCTCCAGGGTTGCCTGAATAAACTTCTGAATAGGCTAAGAGGTCTGATTTTCCTCCAAATCCCCCTACTCTTTGCAAACCCTTTATCGATGAGGCACGAATAGATGTTTTAGTATATTTAAGACGTTTAGCGCTCGGACCTTTTTTAAAAAAGTCACTCAAAGCTTTGTCCATTGCATCTTCAAGATCATCTAAGGATCTGCCGTTAGCCAAATCTACTGCAACCCAAAATTGTCCTGCTATTTCTCGATCGTAATAAAAGGCAGTTACGCTTGTTGCTAATTGTCTCTTATAAACGAGTTCTTGGTATAAGGCTGAATTCTTGCCTCCTGTAAGTAAACTTGCTAATAACTCAAAGTGAGCATGCTCTCGAGATCCTATCTCGGGAGTGTTCCAAACTTTATAAATTCTTGCATTGGGAACACGGTCGTACATAATTTCTCTTTTTTCCCCAGATCTTTTAGCAATCCATTTTTTCTTCTTTATCGGTGATGGCCCTGGAGGAATATCTCCAAAATACTTGGTGACAATTTTTTTAGCTTCATCCACATTAATATCACCCGCAAGAGATAGTACCGCATTGTTTGGACCATAATAAGTTTTAAACCAGAGTTGAACATCCTCTAGAGTTGCTGCATTTAAATCTTCCATGGAGCCAATTGTGGTCCAAGAATAAGGGTGACCTACAGGAAAAGTTGCTTTTGATGCTTGAATGAAAACTCTGCCATAGGGTTGGTTTTCCCCTTGTCTTTTTTCATTCTGAACCACTCCTCTTTGCTCATCCAGCTTTTCTTGATTTATAACTCCTAATAAGTGCCCCATACGATCAGATTCCATCCATAAAGCCAGATCAAGAGCTGGTGTGGGCACATTCTCAAAATAATTGGTTCGATCATTATTTGTGGTTCCATTCATATTAGTTGCCCCAACTTGCTGAAAGGGTCCAAAATACTCATTGTTATAATTCTCTGTGCCGTTAAACATCAAGTGCTCAAATAGATGAGCAAAACCAGTTTTTCCAGGAAGTTCATCTTTAGATCCCACGTGATACCAAACATTAACTGCGACCACAGGGATTTTTCTGTCTTCATGAACAATGACTCTAAGTCCGTTAGGAAGAGTAAATTTATCGTATTTAATATCTGGCAGTTCCTCGGAAGCTATAACCGATAGAGGTGAAAATACAATCATGAGATAGAGAAAATAATTTTTAAAAATAGTCATAGTAATCTTTTTGTTTTAATTATAAATTCATGAAATGATATAAGCATTGGAAGGGAAATGAAACTTGATTTAAGGATAATTACAATTTGTTCAGTGTTGCTGTTCCATAACACAGTGGCTATGAGCAACTCATCGGATACTTTCTCAAATTCTATAGATAATCTTTTTGAAAATAGAAGTCTTAAGCCAGGTTGTGCTGTAGGTGTTATTGAGGATGGTAAATATATTCATAAACGTGGATATGGCTATGCCAATCTTGAGCATGAAATTAGAATTAATGCAGACACAATTTTTAGAATTGGCTCAGTCAGCAAGCAATTTACCACGATGGCAATCGCAATTCTTGAAGAGAAAGGCTTGCTCTCATTTGAAGATGAAATGAAGACACATATACCTGATTTAATTGACTACGGTGAAATAGTTACTATTAATCAAATGATTCATCACTTCAGTGGATTGGGTGATTATGAATACATGGATTATCCAAGTCGGTTTAAAAATGCAATTGACGAGGAATTTAGATGGGGTAACGAAGACTATCTAACCAATGATGAATTTCATGCGATGATCAAAACTTTGCCTCTTATAAGAAAACCTGAAAAAAAATTCTGGTACAGCAATACTGGTTATGTGTTACTGGCACTCGTGGCACAAAACGTAAGTGGCTTAAGCCTTAGGGAATTGGCAGATCAGGAAATCTTTTCTCCATTAGGAATGGAAAAATCTTTCTTCAATGATAATGTGAATTTACCCTTTAAAAACAGGGCTGATGCTTATTCACCAGTCAAAGACAGTCCTGGTACATATAGAATTAACGTCACTAACCTAAGTTGGGTAGGTGACGGGGGTGTTTATACTTCTCTTGATGACTTTATAAAATGGGATCAAAACTTCTACAACAATACTTTAGGTAGAGGTAGCTCCTCTTTAATAGAAACCATGGAAAAAACCTATTCCCAAACAAAAGTCAAAAAAAGAAATCAGAAAATGATTAATGAACAAGAAAATGAACAAACCTATGCTTTTGCTCAAAATCTTGCTTATTACAATGGCTATAAACGATGGTCACATTCTGGTTCTTGGGTTGGATGGTTAGCTCATTATGCAAGACTACCTGAAATTAACTTTTCTACTGTTGTGTTTTGCAATACCAATGAAATCGATGCAACTATTATTGCAGACGAAATTATTGATCTTTATTTTGAGACTAGAAAAAACTAGTTATTAAAAGGCGCTCTTTCCCGTTAAAGCACGGCCAACAGCTAACTGATGTATAGTTTCAGTACCCTCATAGGTAATAACACTTTCAAGGTTCAGCATATGTCTGATTGGAACATATTCTGCACTGATGCCCGATCCTCCAAGCATATCTCTACAATCTCGAGCTACATCTAAAGCCATTCTCACATTATTCCATTTTGCTAGCGAAACCTGTGTTGGGTTCATTTTCCCCTCATCTTTTAATTGACCTAAACGGTGAGATAACAACCCAGCGTTTGTTATTCGCCTCTGCATATCAGCCAGGCGTATTTGGATAGCTTGATTTTCATCCAAGGCTCTATCAAATAAAACTCTTGTTTTAGTGTATTCAATTAACTCGTCAAGACACGCTTCAGCAGCTCCTATGACGCCCCATGAGATCCCGAATCGGGCTTGAGTTAAGCAACTCAAGGGACCTTTCAGGCCAATGACTTCGGGCAGCATATTTTTATTAGGAATCCTAACATTATCAAGAAACAATTCAGAAGTAACCGATGCCCTTAGTGAAAACTTATTATGAATTTCATTTGCAGTAAAACCCGAAGTTGATGTTTCAACTAGGAAACCCCTGATCCCATCTTCTGTGTTAGCCCAAATTAAAGCAAGATCTGCTATCGAACCATTAGTAATCCACATTTTCGAACCGTTAATTACCCAATCATCGCCATCTTTCTTTGCATGTGTCTTCATATTAGCTGGATCGGATCCGCCTTGAGACTCAGTTAAACCAAAACAACCGATAGCCTCTGCCTTAGCTAATTTTGGTAGCCATTCTTCTTTCTGTTCGTCGCTACCAAAGGTAAAAATGGGATACATCACTAGACTGCTTTGCACAGAAACAAAACTTCTAACTCCACTATCACCTCTTTCAAGTTCCTGGCATATCAAACCATAGCTAATAGAATTCATTCCTGCACAGTCATAACCTTCTATAGAACTTCCAAGAAGACCAAGTTCTGCAATCGGTTTTATCAACTGATGTGGGAATGAGTGACTCTCAAAACAATCCTGGATAACAGTTTTTACATTTTCATCCACAAATCGAGAGACATTATCTCTGACAATTCGCTCTTCTTCAGTTAGAAGGGAGTTAATATCAAATATATCGACACTCATTATTTTACTGTGTCCTTAGAATATTTTATGTTTACCTTGAAGGATCTCTCGAAACATTTTCCAATCACCTATAAGACTATAGAAGGGATACTTAAAAGTGGCTGGTTTATTTTTTTCAATAATGAAGTGTCCAAACCAAGCCCAAGAGTAAGCTGATAAGAAAGCATAAAAAATATATTTTCCTTCACCAGTTATTATAAGCAGGAGAATGAAAACTAGAAATAACCAAGTCCCTATAAAATGTAGAAGTTTATTATATTTATTTTTATGTTCGTCAATATAAAAGGGATAGAAATCCTTAAAACTATTAAATTCAGTTTTATTATTTTTTCTTCTCTCAGTAAAGGTATCTGTATATTCTTTGGATTTCATAATAACTTTTTTAGCAATGTTAGAAAACTGACTTTGAGCGCTATCTTTTCCTTTTAATTTTATTGGTGGAGTTTTTTTTGTTGCAGTTTTTTTTACTCTAGACATTTCTTTTCCTTGGGTTAACTATAGTCACAAGTTTTTATACATTTTATTCTAACACATGATTATTAACTGAGCTTATTAGCCAAATTCAATAAAAGATTTTGGGTAGTCTCCCAATCAATACAAGCATCTGTTAATGAAACTCCATACTTTAACTTATCAGTTATTTCCTGGTTGCCTTCATGAATATTGCTCTCGAGCATCATCCCAATAATAGAGTCATTACCATTCAAAACTTGATTAATGCAATATTTAGCAACCCTTGGTTGAAGGGTATAGTCTTTATTAGTGTTTCCATGACTGCAATCAATCATTATCCGGCTAGGAAGATTTTCTTTCTTAAGGCTTTTTTCGCATAACCCTAAACTTTTTTTATCATAATTGGGTTTGGCTCCACCTCTCAGAACAACGTGAGTGTATTTATTTCCTTTGGTTTCATAGACAGTAACCCTGCCCCCTTCATTAAGCCCAAGAAAATGGTGTGACTCTCTCGATGATTTTATCGCATTGATTGCCACAGATAAGGAACCATCTGTTCCATTCTTAAAACCAACTGGTGTGGATAAGCCGCTAGCCATTTCTCGATGTGTTTGGGATTCAGCGGTCCTTGCTCCAATTGCAGTCCAACTGGTTAAATCTCCTAAATATTGAGGCATAATTGGGTCAAGCGCTTCAGTAGCAACGCCTAGACCCATTTCATTAAGCTGAATCATCAGTGATCTTGCGATATGAACACCCTTATCAATCTGGAAGGTATCATCAATATTAGGGTCATTAATCAATCCTTTCCAACCAGTTGTAGTCCTTGGCTTTTCGAAGTAAACCCTCATTAAGATCAAAAACTTGTCCTCTACCGCTTTTGCAAGTTTGTTTAAGCGTTCTGCGTAGTCAATTGCTAGGCTGGTATCATGAATGGAACACGGACCGACCACAATAACCAATCGATCATCTTTACCATCGAGGATTGACATCAAACTCTTACGAGATTGTAAAACTGTTTTCCTGGCAGACCTGCTTAAAGGAAGGGTTGCCTTAAGTGCTTTTGGAGAAAGCAGTTTCTCCTTAGCAACAACATTTATATTATGTATCTGTTCTCTCATTTAAATAAAAATCATATATATGTATTTTAGGGCTGAACAGTGTAATAAAACAAAAAATATAAATATATCAATAATTAATAAAATATTTATTACTGAGTAAGGCGCATTAATTGTTGGCTACACATATAACCAGGGGTCCCAGCGATAGAACCACAGGGATATGTACCTGCGCCGCAGTAGAAAACATCTTCATAATCGAAGAAACCGTAGAAATTATTTTCAGGATCAAATGAAAATGTTCGATCAAAATACATTTGCTTGTCTGTTAAAGCTATATGATCAATATTGCCCTGAGGAAAATAAAAAGTTTCCTGTAAGTCTTTAGGTGTAACAAGATTTGTCCAAATGCAGTCTTCAGGGTTTAAAATATTTTCAAAGAGTTTATCTTGTATTTGTTCGCTGACTATTAATAAATCTTCACCTCGTTTATCTAGTGACAAATTCTTAAAAAACACGGCAATCCTGTCATGGTTTAGATCTTTATTCATTTTCTTAGAAGCGGCGCCTTCACAATAGATCTGCATGAAGCCAGGCATGTAGTCAACTCCTTCATCACACACACTCAGTGTGGCTTGTTCAAATTCCTTGAGTGTTTCAACTGAAAAAATAAATCTAAAACTGGCATCAGAATCAGGGTGATCAATATTATGCTTCCACTGAATCGGTTTTTTAAAAAGAAGGTTCAATTTACCGCTGCTTCCCAATAATTTTTTATTAGCGACTTTTTCTATATGCTCCGAATTATTTACTAACTGAGATGCGGTAAGAGGATCTGTTGCAAATATCAATTGATCAAAGGTTTTTTTCTCTTCTCCAGTTGGAGAGCTAAAATTAACACTCTTGATTTTTGTATCGACATTTAAAACTTTAGAAGACTTATAAAAATTAACCCCTAAAGCTCTATTTATTTTCTCTAACTCTTCAGTTACTTGCCATATACCTTCATAAACAAAGCCATAATAACCTCCAAATATAGACCCTGAATCCATAATTGGTATGGTTAATGCAGATGATTTTTCTCGAATAGAGACCGGGCCACTTTCAGCAACAGTCATGGCCATATAAATCTTCGCTCTATCGCTTGTAAAGTAATGATCGAAAAGAGCTTTTGCATCGCCTGTTATCCAGAGATTAGTGAGCGCTTCACCTAAAATTGATCTGGCATCTCCAAGGTTTGGTGTCATAGCATCTCGATAACCAGTTTGCAGAAAATCAATCACTCTCGACTCATCTTCTCTGAAAGCTTCTATATTACCCCGCTCCCCCCACTTATCTCTGAGCTCCCTATCTAAATTCTTAGGGTTACGATAAATTTTTGTAGGTTCTGAATCGTTTGGAAAAAAAACTAATTTTGGGGATTCTGGAACAAAAGTTTTTAATTTCTTGCTCAGTCCTGTTTCTTCATAAATAAAACGCTGCATTAGTCCGAGAACAGAAGCACCGGATGCATATCGATAATCTTTTCCAGCTAGTGTCACTGTTTCTGATGTACAGGCGCCTCCGACCTTAGCCTTCGATTCTATAATTGAGACTTCGTAACCGTTACGCTGAAGATAATTTGCAGCTACCAATCCATTTATACCGGCACCAATAATGATTATTTTTCTAGACATAAAATACAACGATTGTTAAGCAAACAATAATTAACCAAAGAATCAATGCAAAAATAATTGGTCGAATCGATAAATCATGAAGAGTTTTTAAATCAAATTTTAACCCAATGAAGAATAACCCTAATAGGAACAGGGTATTGCTTATTTTTTTCAAAACAAATAGTGTATCTTGGTTAAAATCGATAAACGATCCAAGCAGAACAAAACCAAGGAAAAATAAAATAAAATAAGGCAATTCATATTCGGCTTTTTGGCTTTTGAAATAAAGGCTAAATAGGAGCACAGTTGGAATGATCCACAGTGTTCTTCCAAGTTTTATTACGCTTGCATAAACGACTGACTCTTCGCCGTAGATAGTTGATGCTCCTATGACAGAGGCTGTGTCATGAATTGTTAAAGCTGCAAAAATCCCAAATTCTCTCTCAGTCATCCCCAAAAAATGCCCCAAGTATGGAAACATAACGATGGCAATAACATTTAACAAGAAAATAAGACTAATAGACGATAGCAATTCTCCAGCTTTTGATTTAATGATAGGCGCCAAAACAGCCATGGCAGTGCCGCCGCAAATGGCGGTTCCTGCAACCAAAAGAATGAGATGATTTTTTGGAACCTTCAATAATTTTCCAATCAAAAATCCCATCATAAAAATAAACAACACATAAATTGAGACCAGTGGTAAATAATCAACTGTGATTTCTGATACTGAACTCAGAGAGATAGTCCCTCCAAGGAAAATGATCCCAGCTTTTAAGAAATTTATACCATTAATCTTCGGGGCGGATAAAGAGAACTTTTCGTTGATTAGAGAAAACAAGATACCCAAGATTAAACTAATCGCCGCCTGTCCAGTCACCAAAGATAGCGATATAAAAACGGCCAATAACAAATAAATCATTGAAACTAAAAGTTCTCTTTATAAGGTCTTAAATCGATTTCCTGAGTCCATGCTGTTTTGTGTTGACAGTGCAAATTCCAATAATTTTCTGCAATAGCATCCAGATCTAAAAGGCCATCCTTTCCTAAACCTTGTGCATACTCTGGGAATCCTTTAACAACTTTGTCTCCATTGATGACCCCATCAATAATGACATGAGCCACATGAATACCTTGTGGTCCAAACTCTCTTGCCAAGGATTGGGATAACATTCTTAAGGCACCTTTACCAGAAGCAAAGGCGGAGAAACCTGCTTTTCCTCTAATCGAACCTGATGCTCCCGTAAAAATAAGTGATTGACGTGTTGCAACCTCTGCCTGTTCAAGCATTAAACGAATGATTGCTTGTGAAGTCAAAAACCCGCCCAAACAGAGCACCTCCCACATTGAAGTGAATGTATCTGCTGTCACGTCCAAAAAATTTTGTGGGAGATTATTGCCAGCATTGTAGACGGCTAACTCTAAGGGGAGTTGACTATCTCTAATGGTATTGATCATACCCTCTATTTGCTTGATCTTCGTCACGTCAGTGACTATAGGAACTGCATTTCCGTTTTGGCTAGTGATTGAAGAGCAAACTGCGTTAACTTTATTTTTGGTCCTACCACAAACAAACACTTGTATTTCTTCTTTGGCAAATCGTCTAGAAAGGGCTGCCCCTAATCCTTGCTCAGGACCAACGCCTATAACTAAAGCTGAGGTTTCAGAAGGCATATTGAATTAACTAAAAGGATTAATTTGCATTTCTGATCATTTCATCGACTAATTCTTGAACAATGAATAATGGTGGCTCACCATGATCAAGGACGGCTGAATGGAAATCTCGGATATCAAAAGAATCGCCCATTTGATCTTTCGCTCTTTCCCTTAGATCTAAGATCTTAATCATTCCTACCTTA
>Ga0208764_10002196_pt1 | contig 12355 bp, 11 predicted proteins | sample ETNtaG_18_FD_185762 | JGI IMG/M metagenome (GOLD analysis project Ga0208764, IMG submission 185762) | Marine microbial and viral communities from oxygen minimum zone, Eastern Pacific Ocean - ETNP201302SV91 (SPAdes) (version 2) | ecosystem: Environmental > Aquatic > Marine > Oceanic ... | reverse complement strand
AGAAATTTTCCAAAGAAGGATGGAAGGTTGCAATTTCTGCTAGAAGAGGAGAATTGTTAAAAAATATTGCTCAAGATAATAATATTTTTGACTATCCTCTTGATGTAACCGATGAAAAAAAAGTTGGTGAAGTTTTTAAAAAGATATTAGAAGACTTCAAAAATATAGACCTGTGTATTTTTGGTGCTGGAACGTACGAACCTAAATTAGAAAAAGAAATTAGTCAGGAACAGATAAGAAAAACTATGGAAGTTAATTTTTTTGGTGTTGTTAATTGCATTAAAGCTGTTGAAGAATATTTTAAAAATATAAAAAATGGTCATATCTCAATTGTTTCATCTATAGCAGGATATCGTGGTCTTCCAAACTCAAGTGGTTATGGTCCTTCAAAGGCAGCTTTGTCTAATTTAACTGAGAGTTTATATTTTGATTTTAAAAAACATAATGTTAGAGTTTCTTTAATCTCACCAGGGTTTATTAAAACACCTATGACTGACAAAAATAAGTTTCGAATGCCGTTTATTAAATCTCCAGAGTTTGCTGCAGATAAAATATATAATGGTTTAGTAAAAAGTAATGCTTTTGAGATAACTTTTCCAAAACAATTAACTACAATATTTAAATTTTTTAGAATTCTGCCTAATAAAATTTATTTATTTTTGATAAAAAAATTAGTGAAACGTTAGTCTTTAAAAAAAACAACGGTAAGTTCTGCAACTTTAAATCCAAACTTTGTCATTTTTGCTCTATTGATTGCAACTCTATCGTCTTGCTTGAATATCCAGTCATCGAAAGTAATTTTCATTTCTCTGCCCTTTACAGGAACTAACAAAACATATTCAAATTTAAATGCTGGACCATAAGAATAACCTTTTGCCGTTCCAACTACATCTGCAGCTGTACCTTCGTAATAATTATTATTCTTTTTAATAATTTTCCATTGACGTGTCTGAACTTCACCATCTGACCAATTAAACTTCTCATCCAAAATTAATTGTGACCCATCCCACTTACCGTTCAAATTTGCGGAGAATTGTCTTGTTACTTTTCCACTTCTGTTTTGTAGAATCCCGTAGGCTTTTACATTTCCTTTTAAAAACTCCTCAATAATTAGCCTGGGCTTCTGATCCTTAAAATCTTCTGGTTTCATGCCTGCTACACAATTTGTTAAAAAAAAAGTTAAAAATATAGTTAAAATATATCTCATATTTTATTTATTTTTAACAGAAAACTGAATTAAATCGATATTCTTAGAATTAAATCCCGCTTCACAATAAGAAAAGTAAAAGTCCCATATTTTTTTAAAAGAATTATCAAAGCCTTGATCTGAAATCTGACTCCATGAATTAATAAAATTTTTTCTCCACTTGCTTAGTGTTTTGGAATAATGTTTGCCATAAGAGTTGTAACCTTTGAGAACAAGCCCTGTTCTTTTAGAATAACTTTGTATTGATTCTAAAGATGGTAAAAAACCTCCTGGAAAAATATATTTTTGAATAAAATCTTGGTTTTTTCTATATCTTTTAAATAGTTCATCTTTAATGATAATTGCTTGAATTGCCCCTACACCATTAGGCTTTAGATTATTTTTTATTGTAGAAAAATATTTATTTAGATATTTTTCTCCCACAGCTTCTATCATTTCAATAGAAGCAATGGCATCATATTTATCTTTCAAGTCTCTATAGTCTAAAAATTTTACTTTAACCTTGTCATTTAAACCAAGACGATTCATTCTATTTTTTGTATATTCAAATTGTTTTTTTGAAATAGTAATACAATCCAATTGAACATCATAATTTTTAGCAAGGTGTTCGGCAAAGCCTCCCCAACCGCATCCTATTTCTAAAATCTTGTCACCTGATTTTGGTTCTATAAGCTTGATGAGTTTATTGTATTTATTTATTTGAGCATTTTCTAATTCTTGATCAGGTTTTTCAAATATTCCACAAGAATAAGTTAAAGTTTTATCAAGCCATATTGAAAAAAATTCGTTTCCAAGATCATAATGTTTAGAAATGTATTCCTCACTTTTTTTTTTGGTATTAGTAAGAAAAATTTTTCTAAAAATATTTTTTAAACTTGAAATATTTAAAACTCCAGCAAACTCATGTGTAAGATTAATATTTTTTGCTGTTAACTCTATAAGGGAAGGTAAATTTGAAGTTTCAAAATCATTTTTTATATAGCTTTCTGCCAAAGCTGAGCTTCCACCCCTAATTATATTAAAATAAAATTTTGGATCATGAATTTTTATCTGAGATTTTAAATTGCTATTTTGATTTCCAAAATTATATGATTTTCCGTCATAATTATTTAAAGACAAACTTCCATTGCTAATAAGCTTAAGTTTTTTTAGAACAAAGTTTTCTGAAATTTTGTATGGATTTAAAATCATTTTTCTAAAGAAAGATTATTTTTTATTTTTCTTTTTCTTTTCACTAATTTAACGCCTTTTTTCCATAATCTTAATGCTTCAAAATGTATCGCCATAATAATTTTAATTGTCATCATGGGGTGTTTAAAGAAATTAATTGTTAATTGTTTTGTGGATATCTCTTCTTTTTTTCCTACCTGTGAAGCTGAAAGCAATATTCCATCTGCGTCTGTCTGTTTAATAAATATGCTCAAAGTTTCTTTTGGCTCAGCCAGTCTGAATCTGTAGTGTGTTTCCATTTCAATAAACGGTGAGACATAAAATTTTTTATTACAATTTTGTGTAATAATTTTAGAATTTTTTTCTACTGGAAAAACGTAAGTATGCTGTTCGTTGAAAGTATTTTTCACTTCATAAAGAATTGCTTTTAATTCAGCATTTTCATTGTAACAGTAAAAAATACTTAAAGGATTAAACACATAACCAAAAATTCTTGGAAAACACAGAAGTTTTATTTTTGAAATTTTAGAATTAATATCAAGTTTTCTTAAAGTATTTTTAACCCAATCCTTTAAATCTCTTCCGTCTCTATCCCCGTGATCTTTGTTGTAAAAACTAAATAAATTAAATTTATTGACAGAGAATATTAAAACATTTTTCTCTAAATCTTTTAGTTCGTCTAGATCAAAGAAAATAGAAAAGGTTTTATAAGAAAAAAAGTGCCTTTTTGGTTTAAATCTTCGATGCGTAACTATGCCTTTGTATATGCAGGTCTCCATCTTTCCCTTCAAATTGTTTTAACATTTCCAGAGAAGATTTTAATCCATCCTCATGAAATCCATAACCAAAATAACTTCCTGAAAACCATGTTCTTTTTTTACCCTGTAAGCTGTTTAGTTTTTTCTGCATTTTAAAACTTTTAATATTTAAATAAGGATGAGTAAAATTAATTTTTTTAATAATTGTATTTTTTTTAATTTCGCAAATTGGGTTGAGAGTTAAAAAATAATTTTCTTTTGTTTCTAAATTCTGTAGTTTATTAAGCCAGTAAGTAACACAAGTTTGAGATAAATCTTTTTTAGATATGGAATTCCAGCTTGACCAAGCGTGTTTTTTATTTGGCATCAAGTTGGTGTCTGTATGTAAATATGCAGTGTTAGAAATATAAGTAAATTCTTTTAAAATTTCCTTTTCTTGAATAGTTGGTTCCTCAATGAGTTTTAGACTTTGATCGGCGTGGCATGACAGTACGACGTGATCATAATCCCGATAATCTTCTGATGATTCTATAAAAAGTCTAACGTTATGCTCACTTCTTACAATTTTTTTTATTTTATAATTTTTTAAGTAATCTCCGTTAATCTTTTCTAAAACTTTAGAAACATATGTTTTGCTTCTATTTGTAACAGTATACCACTGAGGTCTATTCTTAAGTTTGAACAGACCATGATTATTAAAAAAATTTAAAAAAAGTTCTAATGGTATGTCTTTAGCTTTTAAAAATGACATTGACCAAATCGCAGCAACCATTGGAATAATATGATAGTTTATAAAATACTTTGAAAGCTTAGAGTTATCTAAATAATTTCCCAAGGTTAAATTTTTTAAGTCTTTTTTAAGTAAAATTGGTGCTGTTTTATAAAAAGATATAATTTCATAGATCATTTTTATAAAATTTAAATTAAATAAATTATTCTTTTTTGCAAATAAAGAATTAAAACCTTTTCCTCCGTACTCTATCTCTGAATTTTTTACAGAAACTGAAAAGGACATGTCGCTTTTTTCGTATGGAACTTTTAATTTTTTAAAAAAGTTTATTAAGTTTGGATAAGTTAACTCGTTAAAAACTATAAAGCCTAAATCAACAGAGATTTTTGTGTTAGTTGATGTTTCCTTTATATCGTAAGTATAAGAGTGTCCTCCAAAATGATCATCCTTTTCGAATAAATCAACATGATATTTTTTTGACAAATGATATGCTGCGGACAAACCTGAAATTCCAGAGCCAATTACTGCAATTCTCATTAAGCTGCTGTTTCTTTATACTCATCCATTGAAGGACAAGAACAGACAAGATTTTTATCTCCATAAACATTGTCTACCCTAGCAACTGGAGGCCAGTACTTATGAGATTTTAAAATTGCAGAAGGGTATGCTGCAGTTTCTCTATCGTATTTATGTTTCCATTCGTTGGCGATAAGCTCTACATGGGTATGAGGTGCGTTCTTTAAAGGATTGTCAGTTTTATCAAACTCTCCATTCTTTACTTTATTAATTTCTTCTTTAATTTTTATTAGAGTTTCACAAAAACGATTAATTTCGGATAGGCTTTCGCTTTCGGTTGGTTCTATCATCATTGTTCCTGGAACAGGCCAAGACATTGTAGGTGCGTGGAAACCAAAATCTATCAACCTTTTCGCAATATCCTCTTCGGTTATTCCTGTTTCATTTTTAATTTGTCTAATGTCTATAATACATTCGTGAGCTACATTTCCATTTTTCCCTTTATATAAAATTGGGAAATGATCTTTAAGTTTATTGGCTATGTAATTAGCATTCAAAATTGCATTTTGAGTAGCAAGTCTCAAGCCTTCGGAGCCCATCATTTTAATGTACATCCACGATATGGAAAGAATACTAGAGCTTCCCCAAGGTGCTGCTGAAATTGCACCTATTCCAGTTTTTGGCCCGCAGTCACTTATTATAGGATGGTTTGGTAAATAAGCTTCCAAATGTTTTTTACATGCGATTGGACCCATGCCTGGTCCTCCTCCTCCATGGGGTATACAAAATGTTTTGTGTAAATTAATATGACAAACATCAGGTCCAAAATTTCCTGGTTTTGCGATACCAACTAATGCATTTAAATTTGCACCATCCATATAAACTTGACCACCATGTTTGTGAATTAAATCACAAATATCAGTTATCTTTTCCTCAAAAACTCCATGGGTTGACGGATAAGTTACCATTAGTGCAGACAAAGTATCTGAGTGTTCTTCGGCCTTTTTCTTTAAATCTTCATAATCTACATTTCCGTATGAGTCGCAGTTAACAACAACAACTTTCATGCCGGCCATTTGTGCACTAGCTGGATTAGTTCCGTGTGCAGAACTCGGTATTAGACAAACGTTTCTATTTTTTTGACCATTTTTTTCGTGAAATTTTCTAATGACCATTAAGCCAGCAAATTCTCCTTGGGCTCCGGCATTTGGCTGCAAAGAAATGCCAGAAAAACCTGTTATTGTTCTTAACCAGTTTTTTAAATCAGTGAATAACTCTCTGTAACCATCCATTTGTTCGATGGGAGAATATGGATGCGGATGTGAAAATTCTTTCCATGTTACAGGGATCATTTCAGAAACTGAGTTTAATTTCATTGTGCATGAACCCAAAGCTATCATTGACCTATTCAATGCAATATCAGAGTCTTCTAATTTTTTTAAATATCTAAGCATTTCCGTCTCAGAATGATAACTGTTAAAAACTGGATGATCTAAATATGTTGAGGTTCTTAATAAAGTTTTTGGTAGGTTAGATAAGCTTTTATTCGTTGTTTCCTTGGTCGTTTCCTTAATCGTTTCTGAACAGTTAAAAATTTTTAACAACTGATTAGCTCTATAAAGATTTTTTCTTTCATCAAAAGAAACTGCCAGCATTTCAGAATTTACTTTTCTGATATTTACTTGTTGACGTAATGCATTTTTATAAATTTTATCTGTTTTATCTAATGTTTTTACAGTAACAGTGTCGAAAAAATAATTTGAATAAAGTTCATAGCCAGACTGTTTTAATTTATCTCCAAAACTTTTAGTTAATTGTGAAACAGTGTCTGCTATTTTTTTAATTCCTTTTGGACCATGATATACTGCGTAGGCAGCTGAAACTATTGCAAGCAAAGCCTGAGCGGTACAAATATTACTTGTAGCTTTATCTCTTCTTATATGTTGCTCTCTTGTTTGTAGAGCCAATCTGTAAGCTTTGTTACCATGTCTATCTACTGAAACACCAACTATTCTTCCTGGCATTGATCGTTTGTATTCATTTTTAGTGGCAAAGAATGCAGCATGAGGACCTCCATAACCCATTGGAATTCCAAAACGTTGGGCACTTCCCACCGCTATATCCGCTCCTAGTTCGGCAGGTGTTTTAATTTTAGCAAGGGCTAATAAATCACAAACCAATACTGCTTTCCCGTTCTGTTTGTGTATTTTGCTAATAGCTTCGCTAGGATCCTTAATATCTCCTAAAGTGCCTGGGTATTGTATAATCCCACAAACAATATTCTCATTAATATCTTTATCTTCGTCTCCTATTATTATTTTTAAACCCAATGGTTCAGCTCTTGTTTTAATCACATCAATGGTTTGAGGGTGACAATTTTTAGAAACAAAAACTTTTTTTGTTTCACTTTTACAAATTCTATAACTTAAACCCATAGCTTCGGCTGCGGCTGTACCCTCGTCTAAAAGAGATGCGTTCGCAATATCCATGCCTGTGAAATCAATTATCATTTGTTGAAAATTTAACAACATCTCAAGTCTTCCCTGGGCCACTTCAGGTTGATACGGAGTATAAGAAGTATACCATCCTGGATTTTCCAAAATATTTCTTAGTATTACATATGGGGTATAATTTCCGTAATACCCCATTCCTATAAAATTTGAATAAATTTTATTCTTTTGAGAAATATCTCTTAATTTTCTAAGTGCTTTGTATTCTGAATTAGGATCACCAATACTTAAATCTTCCTTTGAAAGAATTTTTTTTGGGACTGTTTTGGCAATCAACTCGTCTAAGTTATTATAGCCCAATTCTTTAAGCATAGCTTTCTGTTCTTCTTTAGAGGGTCCTATATGCCTTTGAATAAAATCTTTCTGAGCGTTTTTTAGCATCTAATTTGAATTTTCCTTTGCAAATTTTTCATAGTCTGCTTTGTTCATCAGTTCATCCAATTCTGATTTGTTTTTTACTTTAATTTTAAAAAACCAAGATGTGCCCTCTGGATCTTTGTTCACTATAGAAGGATCGTCTACTATGGTCTGGTTAGTTTCAATAATTTCTCCAGTAACTGGTGTATAAACATCACTTGCTGCCTTTGTTGATTCTACTACTCCAGCCTGCCCTTCTTTTTCAACATTTTTTCCTTTATCAGGCAATTCAACAAAAACTATATCTCCCAATAATTCTGCAGCATGTTTTGTGATACCAACTATCGCTACGTCTCCTTCCATAGAAACCCACTCATGTTGTTTTGAATATTTTTTCTCACTCATTTTTTCACCTCACATAGTTTTTTTTGTAAAAGGGAAGTTCAGATATATTTGCTTCGTATTTTTTACCTCTAACTTCCAGTAGAACTTTTGTACCAGGTTTTGAAAAATTTAATTTTACATAACCCATAGCAATAGACCGATTAACACTTGGACCGAAGGTGCCACTTGTAACCAATCCAATTTCTTCATTATCCTTAGAAAAAATTTTAGACCCTTCTCTTGCTATAATTTTTCCTTCAGGTTTAACGCCTACTCTTAATCGAGCTAAACTTCCATTCATGTCTGATTTAATTTTGCCATAACCTACAAAACCACCTTCTTCTCTTCTTCGTTTAGAAATTGCCCACTTAAGATTTGCTTCTATTGGACTTGTTGATTCATTAATATCATGACCATAAAGACATAATCCGGCTTCTAATCTTAGAGTGTCTCTGGCCCCTAAACCAATTGGTTTTACTCCTTGGGTAATTAATTTTTTTGCAAAATCCTCAACAAGTTCATTTGGTATAGAAATCTCGAATCCATCTTCACCTGTATAACCAGACCTTGTTATGTAAATATCTTTTTTATTATAAGAGAATTTGTTTCCATTCATAAATTTAAGAGAAGAAACTCCCTTTATTGTTTTTTCTAATATTTCTGAAGACTTTGGTCCTTGCAAAGCAACCAAGGATAAATTGTTATATAAAGTTAATTTAAATTTACCTCCAAGTGCATTTTTAATAATTTTTAAATCATTATTTTTACATGCTGCATTTAGAATAATAACAAATCCTTTTTCAACTTTAGTTATAATTAAATCATCATAAATCCCGCCTTGTTCGTTCATAAGAAAAGAGTATTTGGATTGATTAAGTTTTATTTTTTGTAAATCTATAGGAATAATTTTTTCTAATTCTGTTGCTAAATTTTCATTACTTTCTATTAGTAACTGCCCCATATGTGAAACATCAAACAAACCTGCATTGCTCCTTGTGGTTTTGTGTTCTTCAACTATGCCCGAAGAATATTGGACAGGCATTTCATAGCCGGCAAACGGAACAAATTTTGCTCCAAGACTTTTGTGATAATCGTATAAAGCTGTTTTTTGTGTATTCATAATAACTCTTAACAAGCCCGCTCTGTCTAGTTACCTGAGAGATTTGCTCCTTCGGTGAGGCCACTGCCTGCTTTCCAGAGTTATTATGTTAACGGTCCTTTTGCCTGAGAGTTTCCTGGGTTGTTGCTCCTTCGGCGCTACATTAAAGTAGTCTCTCCCGTTATGTGTCAATTTTCTTTTAATTTAGGAAAGAAGTCAATTACAATTAAGTTGTAACTGGTTTAGTTTTTTCTAAACTTCTAATAATAACAGCAGTAATTATCATTCCTCCAGCAATAAAAACACTTGTTGGTGGTATCTCATTAAAGAATAACCATCCCCAAACAGGACCAAATATGCTTTCAGTTAACATTAATAATCCAACTGTAGCTGCCGGTGTTGTTCTAGAACCAATCGTTACAAAAATAAATCCAAAAGCTAGTTGTGGCACTCCTAAAAGAAATGAAAGACCTAAATCTTTTTGAGATATAATGAAATTTTCAGATAAAATAAAACCATATATAGCGCTAAAAATTCCTGAATAGAAAATTGCAGGCACCATATCCAAATCAGGGTGTTTTCTTATTATTATTATTAAAATTGAAAAATTAATCGGTATTAAAAGAGCAGCTAGATTTCCAATTAATGATCCTCCTGATATAGAATCTCCTACCATTAAAATTACACCTGACACGGCTAGAACAATTGCTAAAAAACTTCTCAATGAAATTTTTTCTTTAAGAAAAAAGTAACCAAAAACAGCTAAGAATAAAGTTTGGGCACTAATAATAAAAACTACATTAGCTATTGTAGTTTCTGTCATAGAGAAGATGTATCCCACAAAACTGGTTGATAAAAAAAATCCACCAAGGATTCCAGCAAATCCAGACTTTTTTATTATACTTAAAGCTTGTTTTTTATAGGTTAGAAGTAAAAATATAACTATGGCCAATATAAAAAATAAAGATCTCCAAAAAAGAATCTGCCAAGGACCAGCTGCTTCGAACTCTCTAATTAAAGGTCCACCAAAACTTAGGCAGAACCCTGCAAGAAGGCACAAAATGTAACCTGGAATTTTATAAACAAATTGCATTTAAGAAATATTAATTTTTTTAATATAATCTTGGAACAAGTTTTCTGCCACAACTAAATCTACCAATTTGAATTTTATTTTTGACCCTGGTGTTTTCTGAACTAATTTATCGTAATCAGCTGTAATTACATTGGCTATTTTGGGATAACCTCCAATCGTTGGGTGGTCAGACAAAAGAACTATAGGCTGACCATCTCCCGGTATTTGTATCGAACCCTTTGTAATACCTTCTGATTTTATATTTTTATTTACCATGTTTTCAAGTTTTTCACCTTCCAATCTCATTCCCATTCGATCGGTTAATCTTGTAATTTTATATTCTTTTGAAAAAAAATCTTCTTGGCTTTTCTTTGAAAAATAATCAAATTGTAATCCTTTCATTGCTCTAATCGTATTGTCTTTATCAAAGTCAAAATCAAACTTTTTTGTTTTAAAACCAGGGCTAGACTTATTAAAAAATATTTTTTCCTCTGATTTTAACTTGTCTCCATTGTTTGGTCCAATTTTTGCTCTTACCAATGTAGAAATGCTTCCTTTTGTTTCTTTTAATTTAAAACCTCCAAAAATTGAAAAATAACCATAGACAGAATTTATTGTTGAAAGTATATCAATCTTATCACCGTCTGAGACAACAAAGCTTTCGTTGGATATGCCTTGTTTTGTTTCGCCATTTTTATTAATAATATTGAAATTAACTTTTCCTGATATAGATACTAAAGCAGATTCTCCTACAAGTTCAAGTAATGGTCCTTGGTAAGCAAATTCTAAAGTTCCTTCTGAAAATTTATTCCCAACTAATTTATTTGAAAGAAAGAATAATGATTTGTCCATACATCCACTTGGTACAATTCCAAGATGCTGTAGACCAAACCTCCCTAGATCTTGGAAGGTAGAATTAACACCAGGTCTTAAAGTTTTAAAATAATTATTCATTTTTAAAAGATAATAGTTCTTTCTTTGTTATAGATTTAAATTTTACTGTATCTCCTGGTGAAAGCATGCTTGTGTCTTTTTTGTTAATATTAAATAAATCTAATGGCGTTTTTCCAATAATATTCCAGCCGCCAGGACTGTCAAAAGTGTAAATAGTACAAAATTTTTCTACTATACCAACCGATCCTTTGTTAATTTTTACTCGAGGAGTATCTAATCTATCGTGATATAAATTTTTATTTAAATCTCCAAGAAAAGGTTGTCCAGGAACAAAACCAATCATATAAACAAAAAATTCTGTATTAAGATGTTCTTTTGCTATTTCTTTGAAATTTAATTTGGTCTTTTGCTCTAATCTTTTTATGTCTAAAGCAAATTCTTCGTCATAGCAGATTGGTATTTCTACAAGTTTGTTTGTTTTGGACAAAGTTGTTTTGGAATAATCGCTATTTTTAATAAACTCTATAACCTCTTTAGATTTTACTTCACCCAGATCAAAATTAATAATCAGTTTATTGTAAGAGGGAGTATAATTTAAAATTCCTTTGATTTTTTTACTTTTTACAGACTCCTGTATAAAATTAAAAAGCTTAATTACTTCTTTGTTTGTTTTTTTGCTAACTTCATCGCCAAAATCACATGTGATTCCGCAGTCTCCGATATTGCTTATTTTTTTTAACATAAGTTGTTATAATAGATATTATATAACGGTTTAAAATATGGAAATTAATATTAATTGTGATCTTGGAGAAACTTCAAAGTTCTGTTCTACAGAAAATGACCCTTTATTATTGGGTATAGTTAATTCAGCAAATGTTGCTTGTGGTTATCATGCCGGTGATGAGCCTACTATGAAGAAAACGGTAGAGATTTCTAAAAAAAACGGTGTAAGCATTGGAGCTCATCCTTCTTTCAATGACCCAGAAAACTTTGGAAGAAAGAGATTAAATTTGCCTCCAAAAGAAATTACGAAATTAATTATTGATCAAATTAATATTTTAAATGGAATTGCAGAAAAAAATTCTATTAAAGTAACTCATGTTAAACCACATGGTGCCTTAAATAATATGGCATGTGAAAATTTTGAGCTAGCAAGTGTTATTGCTAAATCAATTATGCAAGCAAATAAAGATTTAATTTTTTTAGTTCCAACAGGATCTGAAATGGAAAAGGCAGGAAAAAAACTCAATATGAAAGTAGCGGCCGAAATATTTGCTGATAGAAATTATGAAGACAATGGCAATTTAGTTTCTAGATCAAAACCAAATGCATTAATTACAGACCCGGAAGTTGCAAAAAATCATGTAATCAAAATGGTAAAGAACCAAGCCTTAAACTGTTTTTCTGGAAAACAAATTCCGTGTGACATTGATTCAGTTTGTGTGCATGGAGATGGAAAAAGTGCTGTAGGAACTGCAAAAGAAATAAAAGACGGTCTTATAAAAACAGGTGTGACTCTTAGACCATTAGATCAATTAAAAAAATTTGTATAGTTAACTAGTTTGCCAAAAGAAACCGAACAATTTTATAAATTATTTAAACCGCAATTAACTCCAAAAAAAATGTTGGAACTTGGAGTGTTTGGCGGATCTTATTTA
>Ga0208764_10002194_pt1 | contig 12360 bp, 9 predicted proteins | sample ETNtaG_18_FD_185762 | JGI IMG/M metagenome (GOLD analysis project Ga0208764, IMG submission 185762) | Marine microbial and viral communities from oxygen minimum zone, Eastern Pacific Ocean - ETNP201302SV91 (SPAdes) (version 2) | ecosystem: Environmental > Aquatic > Marine > Oceanic ... | reverse complement strand
ACCAGAAACGTCACCATCCATATCTATGTCGATACCAAAACTCTCAATTAAATCCATAGATTTAGAAGTTAGACGATGAAGTAATAAATTTACTTTTGCCTTATTCTTGGCTTCACTTAACCACCATCCCAAAGCAGCGCCACTAAATGATGTCCATACAGCATGACCGGGAATTGAACCAATCCCACGAATTAAAGAAGTTATCAAAAGACCAGCAAAACCACCGCCACCATAAGAGGATAATAAGTAATAGAAATTTTCGGCCACTGCAAACCCCAAGCCAACTGTAAAACCAACCTGGAATCCACTCTTAGGACCTCTAATTGATGATATAAAACATAGAATTGCAAGGAATTTGAATATCTCTTCACCTATAGGTGCACTCAAAGTATATGTGATAAAAGCCTCTGTATCCAAAGACCAAGATGATGGAACCAAAATAGGAGTAAGCCAACTATTGACAAGAATGGCAGGTATCCCTGCTGCCATACCTGCTATCAACCAAGATTCAGCATCTCTCAGGCGAGTAGGGATACCAATCCAAGAAGTTGAGGATGACCACCATGCATATACCGGTATTGAAAATAAAATTAGAATCATTGGAAGTGCCATTATAAATGAGAATATTAAACCTAAATCACCTCCAAATATCTCTAAAATTGAAATAACAAATGAAATACATAGACATAAAATAAATATCACCCATATCCAGAAGGAGGGAGGGGTGTCAATAATTGAATCATCTCTTACTAAGAATCTAGTCATTCTACTAGGCATAGTTGTTTGAATTGAACCCCCCTCAGGAATAGGGTGGGCAGTCATCCCTTTCTCATGCGGAGTGACAAGGCGAACCTCTACAAGTTTAGGTCTATGAAAATAAACTAAAAATCCTAAACAAGGTAAAGTTACAAAACTACAACCAATCACATACAATGGTTCCCCTTCAAGAATACCAATTAATTGAAGAGAAAATGCCTGTACTAAGAAAATCATTACTAAAGAATTGGCCACCAGAGAAAAATATCTTCTAAATGGTTTACTAGCTCTTGATAACTGAAAATCTACAGGAGGATCTGACAAATTAACAGGATCTACCAATCGTAAACTACGACCTTGATTATCAGTAACAATCCGATCCAACATGTTCACCTTGATGTCGCTCAGATCGCCCATCACTCGCGATACCCGAGGTATCCGGTGCGGTTCCTCATCACTGCGACAACTGATGCGGAGATATCCGAGCATATTGGATTTGCCATAGAAAACTAAACTATGGCGCCACAAGAACCACAATACAATTCCTTTCTATTAGCATCTTTCTGCATACTCCATTCCCCACAAGCAGGACAAGGAGGCAATCCTCTCTCACTTGGAGGAACTATAGGTCCTCGACGAGGTCTCTTTTTAGTTAAACGAAACCAACCTTTTTTCGGTCGCTTGACTTTAGGCAACTTACCACCATTAATAGTCAGGAAAGCATTCATTGAAGATAGTTCGCATACCGACTAGATGATTTACTACACCTTTATCAGAAACCATGCAAATTACTATTGTGGGGGCAGGAGTCTCAGGTTTGACTACTGGAATCAGATTATTAGAACAGGGATTGGATGTAAAAATAATGTCTAGAGAAATGAGTCCAAACACTGTATCTGATACCGCTGCAGCCTGGTGGTATCCTTTTCTTGTAGAACCTATTGAGAAAACGAATAGGTGGTCGGCAGAAACATTTGATGAATTATTGCGTCTTAAGAATGTAGAAGGAGTAGAATTCATAACTATGCGTCTAGGAAGAGAATATCTTGAAGAAAAATGTGACCCACCTGGATGGAGTCTTGACATCCCTCATTTCAGAATTCTTGAAAAAGAAGAAATTATAGAGGGATATGAATTTGGCTGGGAAATAGAAGCACCAGTTATAGAAATGACACATTATATGCCATGGCTATTATCAAGATTTGAAAATTTAGGAGGAACTGTAGAGATAAAAGAATTTATTTCAGTTGAAGATGTACCGGGGGATTTAATTGTAAATTGCTCAGGACTTGGTGCCAGATTTTTATCTAATGATGAGGCGGTAATTCCAGTAAGGGGGCAAGTAATATACATAGAGCAGGATCCAGGATTTGGACGCTATGATCAGCAACCTGAGACTCTAACTTACACCATACCCCGCAGAGACGTGACAGTTCTAGGAGGTACTGCTCAAAAAGGCGATTGGGATGAAAATATTCGGGAAAAGGATACAGAATATATACTATCAAAATGTGAAGCTCTATGGCCTGAACTAGACAGAAAAAAGATAGTAGGAACTGCAGTAGGTTTGAGGCCATCTCGTTATGAAGTGAGGCTTGAAAGAGAAAATATCAGAGGGAAAAATGTCATCCATAATTATGGTCACGGAGGGGCTGGTGTGACACTCTCATGGGGCTGTGCCGATGAAGTAGTCAAACTAGTAAAAATCAATATGCAGACTTAGTAGTACTAATTACCACAGCACCAATTTTGTAGGGATCTCCATTTGAGGAGGGTCTGCGGTCTTCGAGTCTACCTACCCATCCATCTTCTACAGTTCCAATAGGAATTCTAATGGAAGCTCCCCTGTCCGAGACTCCATAAGAGAATTCATGAATTGACTGTGTTTCATGCAGGCCGGTTAATCTCTGCTCGTTATGTGCGCCATAAACATCCATATGCTTCTTGATATTCTTGCCAAAGGCCTCGCATACTTTATTGAACATTTTTTCATCACCACAAGTTCGCAAAGTAGTATCTGAGAAATTAACATGCATTCCAGAACCATTCCAATCAGTTGCACCAAGTGGTTTGGGATGCCAATTAATTTCTAATCCATACTTCTCTGCATTCCTCTCAGCTAAATATCTAGAAACCCAAATCTCATCTCCGGCATTCTTAGCACCCTTAGCAAATATTTGATATTCCCACTGACCAACTGCAACTTCAGCATTAATTCCTTCAACATTAAGTCCAGCATCAAGACACATGTCAAGATGTGCCTCAATAATATCTCTTCCGTATGTATTTGATGCACCTACAGAACAATAAAATTGACCCTGCCCTGTTGCATCTCTAGGGAAACCGAATGGTAGATCCGTATCAGGATCCCATAAGAAATATTCTTGTTCGTAACCAAACCAAAAATCATCATCGTCTTCATCAATAGTAGATCTACCATTAGTTGGATGAGGAGTTCCATCTGCATTGTATACCTCACACATAACAAGATAACCGTTGATTCTGTCAGGATCAGGATAGATTGCTACTGGCCGTAAAAGACAATCAGAAGAGTTCCCTTCTGCTTGCTTAGTTGAACTACCATCAAAAGACCATTGCTTACAGTCTTCTAAGTTACCTGAGAAGTCTGAGACTACCATTGTCTTGCTCCTCATACTCTGAGTGGGTTCGTATCCATCTAGCCATATGTATTCCAGTTTTGCTTTATCTGCCATAGGCTGCCGTCTAATGATGAGGTTTATTATGTGTTCGATTGAAGATATATAATGCCAATTAATCGATGAAAAAATAATAAAAATTTAAAAAAATATACATATGAATAGATAATCGATATTATAATGTTCAAATGATTTTTTGATGTTTGTGTTTAGTTTGTACAAAATACAAATGTATAAATTGAAAAATTAAATCAAACCTAATTTACATCCAAGTCAGTTAAATCAACATCGAACCATTCATCATAATATTGCTTTTGAATTATTATGATATAGCCTAATATTACCCCGAATAAAATCCACGAAAACATAGATTTACCTAGACGAATCGGAATTTCAGTTAAAATTAGGCCATCAAAAAGTATGCAGAGGCATAGATAAAGTGGACGCCCCAATGTCACCCTCCATCCTTCAGATTGTTGACCAACAATTGATTGAACGCGCTTGTGCCGTCTTTTATCGGAGGCTCTTTTCAACCGCCAAAAGGCAGCATCTCTACCAGCCTTTTTATCAATAAAATCTTCCTGAGACTGGTTGGTCTCGGGTTTATCCATGGTTCTCGGAATAGGATTTAGGTGATAGAACTACTCAGGGATTACTGGTAGAGTCTGGCCGGGAGATAATGGGAAATGGCACGCAACCTGATGCCCCACGTCTATCTCTACTAACTGTGGTTCTTCGACATCACAAACACCGATCTTGGCTATTGGACATCTAGTATGGAAACGACAACCAGAAGGAGGATCTGCAGGACTTGGAACATCACCGCTTAAGACTATTCTTTCAGATCTATCCTGGCCAACGGTGGGCTCTGGAATTGCAGAAAGAAGAGCATGAGTATAAGGGTGTGCTGGACTTTCAAAAAGGCTGTCAGTCTCGGCCAATTCAGCAATCTTTCCAAGATACATAACTGCGACTCTATCCGATATATGATGTACTACATTTAGAGAATGTGTTATGAAAACAAATGTGAGGCCACGTTCTTTCTGTATTTCATCTAATAAATTCAGAACCTGAGCCTGAACTGAAACGTCTAAGGCACTGGTGGGTTCATCCAAGAGTATGAAATTTGGCTCTAAAGCGAGAGCTCGGGCTAGAGCAATCCTTTGTTTCTGCCCACCCGAGAACTCATGAGGAAATCGAGCCATGTGATTTCTTTTCATGCCTACGGATTCTAGTAAATCACCAACTTTCTTACTCATCTCAGCACCATCAGAATAACCATTGACAATCAAGGGCTCAGAAATTATCGACCTTACAGTCATGCGAGGATTCATCGAGCCACCAGGATCTTGAAATACAATTTGCATTTGTTTCCTAATATCTCTATTCCTAATTTTCTTTAATTCGACGCCTTCGTACTTTATTGAACCGGAAGTTAGGGGTATTAAATTGAGAATAAGTCGACCAAGAGTTGTTTTACCACAACCAGACTCTCCGACTACTCCCAAGGTTTCTCCTTTGTTAACAACGAGACTAACCCCATCAACTGCATGGACAAAATTTTTCACGGGAGAAAGGAGTCCTGATTTAATAGGAAACCATTTCTTAACATCATCTAATTCAATTACAACATCCTTATCGGACAACTGCCTCACCTCCTATTCCTTCAAATCCTTCGGAAAATAAATCAAAAGAAGATTCTACCGCTTTCGAGTCAACAGTTAGTTTGGTATGGTGGCAAGCAGCAAAATGTCCTACGCTAACTTCAACCATCTCAGGACGTACGGTACGACAAAGATCATCTGCAAATGGACATCGGGGGTTAAATCTACAACCATCAAAATGAGTATTTGGGTCAGGAACCTGTCCAGGAATTATGGGGAGACTGGTACGATCACCACGTATATCAGAATGCACGATCTTAGGGATACTATGCAAAAGTCCAATTGTATATGGCATCCTTGGATTGGTGAGAATATCATCAATAGTCCCAGTTTCTACTACCGAACCTGCGTACATCACAGATACTGAATCGCAAAGTTCGGCAATAACTCCCAAATCATGAGTAATTAGCATAATAGAGGTTCCTTTCCTATCCCTCAGATCACGCATTAGATGTAATATTTGAGCTTGAATAGTTACATCTAGTGCAGTAGTAGGCTCATCTGCGATTAACAACTTAGGTTCACAAGACATCATCATGGCAATCATGACTCTCTGGCGCATGCCTCCTGATAATTCATGAGGATACATAGAAACAACTGTGCTAGGATTGGGAATTCTTACATCTTCAAGGATATTGATAATTTGATTGCGATGCATTGGATCTAGTTGCAAGAAATTCACTAATATCATACTAGGAATTGTAACGACCATTATCAGAGAAATTACCGTTCCGACTACTAGGTTAGGCGTCCATAGAATAACTGAATAAGTCAAATATAATGTGAAGGAAAAAGGAATCGAACGAAGGATTGCTAAGCTATGACTGTCCTCGAAACGGTAAAAGTCTAAAGCCATAATAATCAGAATTAGAATTATTGGAAACGTCCATCCCAGATAAATGAGACTTAGAGTGAAGAATTCGGGCCAAAAGAATATGATAAGAGAGATTATAATAAAAGAATGAGGGAGAGATTTAACAAGAGAAAAAGAATCTGCACCTTTGGAAAAGGATGAATAAACAGAAGCTTGTATAGCACCTAGTGGAATCAATAGAAAACAAAATTCAAGTAATCTATCAGAATAATTAGTACAGGCAATAGAAACCTCAGCAGAGGCATAGAAGAGAACTACAAATCTAGTACCCCATGAAGAAATTAAATTAGGGCCCATGCAAGAAACGCAAAGATAAACGAATAAGAGAATCGAAAAGAATACTGCTGATAATCTGTTATTAGTGACCCAGAAAGATAAGTATCTGGCTGGTGATTTCAATGATGAAATAAATTTGCTAGATTTAGAGAGAGTGGCTTCTGACAAACGATTATGCGTTTTCATAACTTCAAAAATTTGTTTCTCAACTGTATATAGAGGATTGAGAGCTGTCATTGGCTCTTGGAATATCATACTTATCTCATTACCTCTAATAAATCTCATGAATTTTTCATGATCTCTCGCATCAGAATGTATGAAATATTTTATTAGAAGAGAAACAAAAATTAGCATGAAACCCGACATTATAATGTAGAAACCAAGTAATGGATCTTCCATAAAAGGCATGAGATATATGAATCCGAATGGCAAGAAACCGAGAACAGCAATATAAGGCAAAAAATTGCTTAAAAGTACCAGTAAAGAATTCTTGCCTTCTTCTTCATGAAAAATCATTTCTTTGCCATCGTATTTGATACTACCATTATCTACGATACAAGTTGCTAAGCCTATACTTGTTAAAGATGTAACAGACTTACCACAACCTGATTCACCAACTACACCCATTATTTGACCCTTTTTGACTTCAAGATTAACATCATGAAGTGCCTCTACTGGACCTTCAAGTGTATCAAAATGGACTTTAAGATTCTCAATTCTCAATAACGAATCATCAGACATATAATCACCTCTTATTTTTTGGATCTACAATGTCCCTTAACCCATCTCCAAGCAAGTTAAACCCTAAAGTAGTTACCAATATTGCCAAACCAGGGAATGTTACCAACCACCAAGAATTAGGGAAGAATCTACGACCATCGGAAACAAGAATCCCCCATTCAGCAGTACCCGGTTCGGCTCCAAGACCGATGAAAGAAAGACCGGAGGCAGACAATATGGTGCCACCCACATCAAGAGTAAAGGCCACTAATAGAGGAGCCCAGGCACTGGGTAATATATGCCTAAACATTATTCTTCCATCGGGTGCACCAACAGATTTAGCAGCCTCAACAAAAGTCATTTCTCTAATGTATAGTACTTGACCACGAATTAATCGAGCATAACCAGGCCATCCAGTTAATACAAGAGCCGCCTGTATTTTCCATAATCTATCGAAATCTTGAACGAGAACAAAACGTGATTCAGAACTATTGGTGACAATAATAAGGAGCACGACAGATACGAAAATCAAAATTGTCCTTAACGCCAAGAACCGATAAGGATTACCAAAGTCAACAGATTCAGAAAATTGTTTGGAAATAAATTTACTAGAAATTCCTTTATTATAATTCAAGTCTATTATTGAAACAAAGAAGAATAAGAATATCATAGAAACTAGTAACATCGCCTTTTGACTTTCCATACCCTGGCCACTAGGCCATATTTCAGACCATAAAAACAGAAATACTAGGGCGCCTAGGATTGTATACAACAAAAATTGGAGTTTAATAAGTAAAAGCATGAAATTAAGGAGAAGCTTGACAACAGGTTGCTGCTTTGTAACCCCATCATCTAAATTAGTTAAAAGAGATTGGATTCTAGAACGAATACTCATATTGATTTCTTCACCAGTAAATAATTCTGCAATAACACCCCTCAATGAAGTAAAAAAGAATAATAATAGCAAAAAGGCCACAGTAGACATTGCAGTCGTTAGACTAGTGGTGTTCTGTAAAGCAGCAACAAATGCCATCGCGAGAATCAAACCAGGGACTGCAAAGAATACATCTGTGACTCTCATAATGAATTCATCAATTACTCCACCATAATACCCACTTATACTACCAATAATTGTCCCTAGAGCCACGGTTAAAAATGCAACAGTAATTCCTATCTTAAGCGATATTCTAGAACCATATAGGATCTTACTAAACAAATCTTGTCCGGTATTGGTGGTACCCATTATACAAACATCATAACCATCTGGTAACCACCAATGATGCATGTCTTCATTCTGAAATTCGTAGGTCACCCATATCTTTGAAGTACTCACATTTAGTGCCTCATCAGTTACGAAGAAAGTTGTCTCATTATGTACAATTAGTAAAGAGTTATTCAATTCATAACCTAATTCATCTTCCAAAAATTCTATCTCAATAATTTCTAAAGGCAATGGCATCAATGAACCATTGGCAACAATAACTGGATCAGATACGGCAGTTACATAACGAGAATAGCCTTTGCTCTTTATTCCAAAAATATCAATTCCTTGCTCATGCCAGTCACAAGCTTCTGAGAAAGGAGCTTCCCTCCTAGGTTCATTATCAATCCACCACAAATCTTCAGTATCTTGTAAATTTCTGTAAGGATGTTCGACGGCTATATCATCTGCAAAAATACTAATTGTAGAAACTGTAATTATTAAAGTAAGGCCTATGATAGCAAGGGCGGAACGTCGAAATATCTTCCAACTTTTACGTATATCATAAACACGTTGTTTCCACTCTTGGATAAAACGACTTAAACCCTCGACGCGGTCTTCAAGGCCATCAGACCATTTTTTCCCACGAATTCTATCGAAAATAATGCCTAAAGTGAAAAATGAAATGAGTAGAAATAGCGAATAGAATACAAAATCATTAGTAAAATTACTCATTCTAATCTCACCCTCGGATCAACTATAGCATATGATATATCTACAAGTAAATTAGATAGAAGGAAGATTATTGCAGTAACTAATGTAACACCCATTATCATTGAGAAATCTAAGTAAACTATCGCATCAACTGCTGTTTTACCCATCCCAGGGAATGCAAATATTGTCTCAGTCAAGACTGCCCCTCCTATAGCGCCACCAATAGAGAATCCCAGAATAGTCACTATAGGGACTAAAGCATTACGAACAGCGTGAACCAAGATTACACGAGTCTCAGATATGCCCTTCGCTCTAGCTGTCCGGACATAATCTTCATTCATAACTTCTAGAAGACTGGCTCGCATGTACCTTAGTAGACCACCAGTACTAGCAATTGCTAGTGTAAAACATGGCAAGAAAAGATGCTTGAATGTATCAGCAAACATATCCCAGTGAGTCATAGAAACCTCATATTGGTTTGTTTGAGGATTAAATTTTGTTGGTTCTTCTACAATCCAACTATCAATTAAATGGAAACCAGTCCCCGTATCTGGAAACGTATAGGTTGGGTCATGTCTTCCGTAAATTGGAAAGCAACCCCCCTCCGTATCAGGTATTAACGGTAAAGCTTGAGTTATTGGATCGCATATGCCTACTTGAGTACCGAGTATGTATTGGAACATCATAGCCAACCAGAATATTGGTAAACTGACAAAGGCGATTGCAACAAATCTAGATGCTTGATCGAATAATTTATCTTGCCAAACAGCACTAAAAATACCTAATGTTATACCCATAGGGAAACCCATCGCCAATGATAAAAAAGACATTTCAAGAGTGATTGGAGCCGCATCTCTGAGCTTCTCAACAACAGGACGATGGAATGTAACAGACTCTCCCCAGTCGCCCTCAATAAGATTGGTGACGTAAATAAGATATTGTTCCCAAACTGGTTTATCAAGACCTAGTCGTATGACATTAGACTCGTAAGCAGTTAAACCGTTAGAACCTACAACTCCACACTTCTCCCCACATAATGCCGCAGCAGGATCCGCAGGAATTATTTGAGCTATGGCGAATGTAAAGATTGAGACACCGAGAATTACAGGTATCAATAAAATTAGTCTTCTGACTATAAATTCTTGTAACTTCATTTGAAATACCTCCTCAATCGATGCCGTTTCATCTTTGTAAGAGATTTACAAAAAAAAAACGGCTCAACGACAGCCACCCAAAGGTGGCTATCGTTGGCCTTACGTATTTCCGAACTAGTCAATTAAGACTTAAGCTACTGGTAACTTATCGTAATCGAACCAGTGAGCAGAGCCTATAGCTGCCCATGGCGCGGATACAATATCAGTACGCTTTACGCTAATACCATTACCTTGGCCTATGATTATCATGTTCGGGTCTTCTGTCCAAAGAGCGAATGCATTGCTGTACAGTTGTGTACGCTCAGCATCGTCTGTTGAAACACGAGCTGCAGTTAGATTCTCATCTAGAGCCGCATTGTGGTAGTTTGTACCATATGCATCTCCGCCAGCATCGTGGCTTGCAGCGAATGGAGTCCAATAGTTATCTGGATCCAGGTAATCTGGAGCCCATCCACTGAATCTGATCTCGAAGGTACTAGTGTAGTACATAGTTAGATACTCAGCCCAAGGCTTTGCATCACCATCAGTTGCAACACCGATTGAACCTAGTGACTGAGCAATTTGTCCAGCCATAGCAATACGGTAATCGTTACCTTCGTTAGCCATTATTCTCAAGACGTTAGGTAAACGGCACTCGGTACCATCTCTGTCAGCTTCAGCAACAACAGAAGGCTCACCAGCAACAGTTAGACTTGAACAGTCATATTGACGAACGAAACCTGCATCCTCAAGAGTTTGCTCAGCAACAGTTAGATCGTAGCTGAATACTTGAGACTGAGTCTCATCGTACAAGAATCCGTTAGGGATTGGCCCGTATACAGGTGCTAATTGACCACTGTATGTATCACGGCGTGCTGTATCATAATCGAAAGCATATGCAATAGCCTTACGAACTGCAGATTGAGACATTACGTTACAGTCATCTGTACCATCTTCATCACAATCGTGGTTTAGGACTAGAGATGAGCTAGCACCAGTATCTGTGTTGTTCTCACCAGCATCTAGTGCCTTTGGCATAACATTCATTGCAGATAGAGTAATTGTGAAAGACTCTCTGTATGTACAAACGAATCCTTCCTTACCTACTACATTAGGTGCATCTTCATAGTTGTCACAGAACTGTGGCTCATCTTCAATGTTTAATGAACCGAAATCTGCCTCACCATCTTGGAAAGCAAGAAGACGAGTAGAAGCTTCAGTAACTATCTGTGAAGTGAAACGGTTGATGTTGAATCCACCATCTTCCCAGTACATCCAGTTAGGTGTTAGAACGATTGAAGTTTCACGAGTCCATGAATCAACAATGTAAGCACCGGTACCAGCACCAAGAGGCGCTTCGTCCATCCATGCGTGGCACCAATCATCAGATGCCTCATCTACATCAGTAGTAGCTGGATCATCAGCAGTGACTACACGGTTTGCCTCACAAAGATCCTTGTTCACAACTGCACCAACAGTGTAAGCAATTGTTGAGATGAAACCAGCATATGGCTGCATTAGAGTCACTGAGAAGTGAGTATCATCAATCATTGTTAGACCAGATGTTTCGAAGTTTTGTTCAGTAATCCATGAAACGTGTGAAAGGGGACTTCCCATTTCATTCACTCTTTCCCATGAATAAACAACGTCTTCAGCGGTCATGTGGTCACCATTACTGAAGTATACATCGTCACGAAGAGTGAAAGTGTATGTCAGTTGGTCGTCACTTATTGTGTGTCCTGTAGCTAAACGAGGGACAATGATGGCATTTCCTGAGCCATCTCCTTCATACCTGTAAAGGGTATCGAAGACGTTCTCAATTACGTCACCAGATGCTGAATCATAAGCATCATGAGGGTCAAACGTAGATGCGTCACCGATTGTCATTGCAACAATCTCGCATGGGTTGTTTGATCCTACCTCCGCACAAGCACGCATGCTTTGCAGAGATGACCAAGCGTCATCATATGTCATATCGCCAGCTGCGAAAGATGCTTTCACATCGTTCACTGTTGGGTCATAAGTACATGACATGTCGTCTACTGTGGCATCAGCGTTGTAGTTATTAGCAGTTGCATCCATACAACCTTCTACATCATCTTCGCCACCGAGACACCCGGCTAATACCGAGGCAATCATCAGCGTGCATAAAAATAGAGCACTAAATTTAGGCTTCATCGACCCATGGGGACTATCTGACATATATAGACTGATTGGCCAATGCTCATCGAAGTCCTATTTTCCATAGTTTTCAGGATAGACACTCAGTAAGGCGTTTTTTGAAAAGCAGTGAAGTAAATAACAAAAAATTGAGAGAATAAAGGATTGAAATTATTAGAAAAAGAACAAGAATTTAATATCTGGC
>Ga0208764_10002192_pt1 | contig 12363 bp, 11 predicted proteins | sample ETNtaG_18_FD_185762 | JGI IMG/M metagenome (GOLD analysis project Ga0208764, IMG submission 185762) | Marine microbial and viral communities from oxygen minimum zone, Eastern Pacific Ocean - ETNP201302SV91 (SPAdes) (version 2) | ecosystem: Environmental > Aquatic > Marine > Oceanic ... | reverse complement strand
CTTCCTGTGCAACTAGATGACTACGCTGTATTCGAAAGTTTCTTGCCTGCTAAGAATTACGAATTATATGAATTCCTCAAAGATTTACCTTCTCTTGATGATTCTTTTTCTGGTTGTTGGGTATGGGGTGCAAAAGCATCAGGTAAGAGTCATCTTCTCCAGGCGTTATGTGAACGAGCTAAAGGTGATGCTATTTACTTACCCATGAGAGATTTGTGTATAGATGATCCTCTTTTGTTAGAAGGGCTAGCAGCCCGAAGATTTGTTTGTATCGATGATATTGATATTTGCGCTAAAGATAATGCTTGGGAAATGGCATTTTTCGATTTATTTAATAGGGCATTAGATATTGAATCATCATTGATCGTTTCATCTACATTTTCTCCGAAAAATACAGGGTTTGCTTTAAAGGATCTTATGAGTAGGTTCTCTCAATATCCTGCATTCAAATTAATAACTCTTGACGATGAAGAATGCAAATTAGCACTTCAGTTAAGGGCGAAGCATCGAGGTATTGATCTGACTGATGAGGTATTAAACTACCTACTTAATAACGAAAATCGTGATATGAATTCATTGTATAACTTACTTGATAGATTAGATGTTGCATCACTTGCAGCAAAACGAAAATTAACCATCCCATTTGTAAAGGAAGTTATGACTGAGATAAATTAAGCTGCATTGCAATTTTTGCGATTCTAACCCCCAAAGATCTAGCAATAATAATTTCTTCGTTAGTGAGTACATCATTTAATTGATTCGATGAAACATGACTTGGTCCATATGGTGAACCACCACTAGAAGTTGTGGATAAAGCTTTTTCGGAGTAAGGGATACCAGTTATCAGCATACCATGATGAAGTAAGGGTATAGCCATGGTTAATAAAGTTGATTCTTGTCCACCATGCTGACTTTTTGATGAAGTAAATAGACCGGCCGGTTTACCTGTTAAAGTATTGTTTAACCATTCATTGCTCGTGCTATCTAGAAAATATTTAAGTTCTGCGGCCATATTACCAAAACGACAAGGACTGCCTAATACAAGACCATCGCAATCAGATAAGTCTTGCTTGTCAATATATGGTGGGCCACTCTCAGGGATATCTGTTCCTGTTGATTTATCTAATGCAGAAATTGGAGGGACGGTTCTTATTTTTGATGAAATACCTTTGATCGAATCTACACCGGAGCAAATTTCCCTTGCTAGGGCTTCGGTGGAGCCATGTTTAGAATAATAGAGTACGAGAATTTCTTTCATAATTATAGGATGGTTAAAAATTTTTCTGGAGGTCTCGCTATAACGCCTTTGTTATTGTTTTTGTTTATAACAATAGGTCTTTGCATAACTTTTGGATGATCCTCTAACCAAATTGACATAGCATTATTGTCATTTAGAGAAGGTAAGCCTCGGGCTTCTTTAAGCTCAGCTTCATTCTTTCTTAAGATATCTTTAATGTCCATCATAAGGATTTTAGTAACATATAAGAGTTCATCGGCGCTTGGCATGTTCTTTAGATAGAGAATAATTTCAGGTTTGATATTTTTTTCTTTTATGAGCTCTAAAGTTCTTCTTGATTTAGAGCAATGCGGATTATGATAAATAATTAATGACATTTTGAATAAAATAACAACAAATATTATTTTTTTTCTAGTAAATCAAATAGCTGTTCAGTTGTTATGATCTTTGAATCTTCACTGGTTCTATGACGATATTCAATATTATTATTATCAATACCTTTTTCGCTGATAACTACTCTATGAGGAATACCAATGAGTTCAGCATCTGCAAACTGAACTCCCGGTCGAACATTACGATCGTCCAAAAGAACTTCAATATTTTTTTTCTGCATCAAAGAGTAAAGATCTTCTGATGCCCTCTTAACTTTATTAGATTTATAAAGATTGATTGGAATTATTATTACATGAAAAGGACTTATAGCTTCTGGCCAAATTATACCTTTTGTATCATGATTTTGCTCAATAGCAGCACCAACGATTCTTGTTATACCGATACCATAACAACCCATTGACATTGGCACTTCATTTCCTTCCTTATCTTGTATAGTAGCATTAAGAGCTTCACTGTATTTTGTTCCAAGTTGAAAAATGTGACCAACTTCAATACCGCGAGCAATTTTTAGTATTCCCTTCCCTGATGGGGAAGGATCTCCATCGACAACATTTCTGAGGTCATGGGTTTTAGGCTCATCTATGTCATTATTAAAATTAACACCCGTGTAATGATAATCTTTTTCATTTGCACCGCAGATGAAATCACTCATTTCTGCTACAGCATGATCATAGTATGTGGGAATACCAAGCTCAATAGGCCCAAGAAAGCCAAGATCATAACCAGTTGATTTTTTAATATCTTCTTTTGATGTCATTGTAATTGGAAGAGATACTCCAGGTATTTTTGATGCTTTAAAAATATTTAGCTCATGGTCTCCTCTTATAACTATCGCTATGGGTTTTTCGATTCCATTTACAATAAGGGTTTTGATGGTTTGCTTAGGTTTGGTCTTTAAGAAATCACATAAGGATTTAATATCTTTTGCATTAGGCGTAGAAATTTTTTCTTTTTGTTTTTTTGGCGTTGGTCTTTTTTTTTGGCGTTTCTTTGTTATCGCTAATTCGATGTTTGATGCATAATTCTCTTCATCACAGTAAACAATTGCATCCTCTCCGGAATCAGCAATTACGTGAAATTCTTGTGAACGATTACCGCCTATCTCTCCGCTGTCTGCATCAACAACTCTAAATTCAAGCCCAAGTCTGGAAAAAGTTGAAGCATAGGCTGCATACATAAGCTTGTAACCTTCTTCTAACGAATCCTGATTAAGGTGGAAGGAATAAGCATCTTTCATAAGGAATTCTCTGGCACGCATTATCCCAAATCTAGGTCTTATTTCATCTCGAAATTTTGTTTGAATTTGATAGAAATTAACCGGCAGTTGTTTATGACTCCTTAGCTCCTTTCTAGCAATATCTGTTACTACTTCTTCATGAGTTGGGCCAAAACAATAGTCACGTTCGTGTCGATCTTGCATTCGCAGTAGAAGGGATCCATATTCATCCCATCGACCTGATTCCTTCCATAATTCACTGGGTTGTACAGCAGGCATTAGTATTTCTTGTGCTCCAGCTTTATTCATCTCTTCTCTGACTATGGTTTCAACTTTTCTCAGAACTCTTAGTCCAATAGGCAACCAGGTATATAAACCAGAAGATAACTTTCGAATTAATCCTGCTCTTAACATCAATTGATGACTGACGATTTCCGCTTCAGCCGGATTTTCTTTTATTGTGGTAAGGCCTAATTTTGAATACAGCATAATAATAATCTTGTTTTTTTACTGTTATATTTTACATATTATAAGATCATAAAGTAGAGATGATTATTTTGATATATATTTTGACATGTCTTCACGCATTAAATACTCTGCTTGTGATTTGAATATACGGAAATCTAAATAAGTGAATGTAATATCACTTTAAATATTCTTTAATATAAATGACAATGAAAAATCAAAGCACCAAATATCCACGAAATTCTTATTTAAAGAATATCGGTATTGATATTTGGTGCTTAAAAAGCCCCATAGAAGATGCAAAAACATCGGCTTACATAGATTCAAGCACTGCAAATATAGCCAGAAAAGAATTATGCTCTAACTGTAATACCGAACATATGATTGAAGGTGCTTTTGAATCGAATGATAATCTAAAACTAATGGTTTTATCTAATAATTTAGCGCAGGATTATGAAGTAGGAAGTAAATTATTTTCTGATAAGGAAGGAATATTATTGAATGCAATTTTATTTGCTCTGAATCTTAATCAAGAAAATATTGCTATTGTTAAGATTTGTTGCAATACGTATTGGTCAAAAGAAATAGAACGTAATAATCCCGAAAACTTAATTATTTTTGGAGAAAATTCAGCTCAAGCAATTTTGCACACAAGAAAATCATATAATGAACTTCAAGGTGTAACACAAAAAATAAAGGGCATACCTACTATAGTTACCTTTCATCCATCAGAGTTGTTAGCAGAACCGAGTTTAAAAGCAAAATTGTGGGAGCATCTTAGTCTTTTTGAAGGAATAAGATAAAATAATTTACATGGAAATGATGGATCTAAATATAGTGATAGATGAAATGTCTGTTGATGATCTATTAGTTATTTCAGATATTGAGCAAAGAAGTTATGACTTTCCATGGAGTAAGAATATTTTTAATGATTGTTTATTGTCAGGCTATAAATGCATAGTTGCAAGAAAGAATGAAGTTATAATGGGTTATGCTGTTTTGACTTTATCTTCAAATGAAGCACAAATATTAAATTTATGTGTAGATCAAAAATACAGAAATCTTGGCTATGGTGAGAAAATTTTAGATTTTTTGATTAACGAGGTAAGAAATCTTAAGATTATTGAAATTTACTTGGAAGTTAGACCATCCAACAAGAAAGCAATTGCTTTGTACCTTAAAAAAGGATTTGAAAAGATTGGAGAGAGACCTTCTTATTATAAGCATTCTGATGGACGTGAGGATGCTGAAATATTTCTTTTAAATACTAAGAAAATTGGTTACTTTGACGAAGATCAATATTGGTCATAGTACTTAAATCTCTGCTTTAGTAAACCTATTTCTGGCTAATGAAATATATCTTTTATGGAAACAATATCATTACAATCATCTAGGCGTCGTACATTTGCGATCATATCGCATCCTGATGCAGGAAAAACAACATTAACTGAAAAGTTGTTGTTATTTGGTGGTGCGATTCAATTGGCTGGGACGGTTAAAGGGAGAAAAGCAAGCCGTCATGCTACCTCAGATTGGATGTTAATGGAGCAAGAACGTGGCATTTCTGTTACATCATCTGTGATGCAGTTTCCTTATAAAGGTTGCATGGTAAATTTATTGGATACTCCGGGGCATGAGGACTTCTCAGAAGATACATATCGAACTTTGACAGCAGTTGATTCAGCTATGATGGTGATTGATTGTGCAAAAGGAGTTGAAGCCAGAACCATAAAGTTGATGGAGGTTTGCCGTCTTCGTGATACGCCAATCATTACATTTATTAATAAGTTAGACCGAGAAGGACGAGAACCGATTGAACTTTTAGATGAGATTGAATCTGTGTTGAAAATAAAATGTATACCGATTACTTGGCCAATTGGTATGGGATCTTCTCTCAAAGGTATCTATCACATAAAGGAAGACAAAATATATATTTATGATTCAAAGGGAGAGCGTGAAAAAGGTACAAATATTAAGGTTATTCATAGCTCGACTTCAGAGGAAGCAAAGGAATTTCTGAGTAATGATTTACAGAGTTTTCATGATGACATTGAATTGATAAAGGGTGTTTATCCTTCATTTGATTTGAATGCATATCTATCTGGCGAACAAAGCCCTGTTTTTTTTGGTTCTGCTATTTCTAATTTCGGTGTTAAAGAGTTGTTAGATGAATTTATCGGGGTGGCACCAATACCACAATCTCGTAAAACAGATAATCGTGTCATAGAGGCTGATGAAGATACATTGACTGGATTCGTATTTAAAATTCAGGCAAATATGAATCCAGCCCATAGAGATAGAATTGCATTTATGAGAATTTGTTCTGGTGAATATAGAAATGGAATGAAGTTGTTGCATATTCGATCAGGAAAAGAAATGAAAATATCTGATGCAATTACTTTTTTGGCATCAGATAGAAAAAAAACTGAAACTGCTTACGCTGGAGATATTATCGGTGTTCATAATCATGGCACAATTAATATTGGTGACTCTTTTAGTGAGGGAGAAATAATAAACTTCTCTGGAATACCAAATTTTGCTCCCGAGATTTTCCGTCGGGTTATTTTGAATGACCCATTAAAATTAAAGGCTCTTAATAAAGGTTTATCGCAATTGTGTGAAGAAGGGGCAACACAACTTTTTAAACCAATTAAAAACAATGATCTAATATTGGGTGCAGTAGGATTACTTCAGTTTGATGTGGTCGCTCACCGATTACTTCAAGAATATAAGGTTGATTGTAATTTTGAATCAATTAACGTGGCAACTGCACAATGGGTTAATTGTAGCGACAAAAAATTATTGAATGAATTTCAAACTAAAGCTCATGAAAATCTAGCAATGGATCATAGTGATTCGTTGGTTTATATTGCACCAACTCGAGTAAATTTGGAGCTTACAAGAGAGAGGTGGCCAGATATCGAGTTTTTGAATACCCGTGAAAATTAGAGATTTAAGTATTTCTTTTCCGTCTTCTATGTTTGGTTTCTTGTATAAGATATTCTTTATTTTTCTTAGGATTGAGATATTTCTCAATTAGAGAAGTATTACCTTTGGACATACCACCTAATTCCTTGGTAATTAATCCTGTATTAATTCTTGGTTTAAAATTATTCATTAGTATATTGCTCATGGCTTCGATATGTTCAGCCTTGGTTCCACAGCAACCACCAATAATATCAACACCGATGGCCTTAGCTAAACCAGCATATTTGGCCATTAATTCTGGTGTTCCAGTGTATTTAATATCTCCATCAATAAATTCTGGGATGCCACAGTTGCTCTTAGCCACCAAAAACATTGATTTATTCTTTCTTTCTTTCTCAAGGCAAATCATTGTTCCAATAAGTTCTGCTGCACCTATTCCACAGTTTGCACCGTAACCTATGACTGCGGGATAATAACTTTCAGCAACCCTGGTTAAATCTTTTGGTTCCAAGCCCATCATAGATTTCCCATGCGTATCAAAGCTATAAGTACAAATCATGGGAATGTCGAATTGTTTACCTGCTTTGATAGCGCAGTTTAGCTCTTCTTCTGCAGACATAGTTTCAATCCATAATAAATCTACACCACCATCTACGAGACCTTTAATTTGTTCGGAAAATCCGTTAATGGCATCCTCCTCTGATAAATCGCCAAGAGGAGCAATTAATTCTCCTGATGGGCCTATCGATCCTGCAATTATTATTTCTCTATTAGATTTTTTTGCCACATTATTTGCAATTTCAGCTGCACTGTAATTGATAATATATGTCTCATCTTGAGCGTTATGAAGTTTTAATCTAAATTTATTTGCTCCAAAAGAATTGGTAAGAATTATGTCTGATCCAGCATCAATAAAACTTTTATGATTTTTTGCTACATTTTCAGGTTTTTCTAAATTCCATAACTCTGGTGGGTAACCAGACTCAAGACCCATCGCAAAAAGATTTGTTCCTGTGGCGCCATCAGCAATCAAATAGCCGTTCTCTCTAATTAATTTATTAATTTTACTTTGATCTGACAAAATCTCTTCCTTTATATACTTAAAAAATAACCAAAAAAAAACCCGCAAGCCAAAGCTAAACAGGTTTATTTCTATTTAGCTGTATTTATTAAACGCCCGCAAGCTGATCAAATCGGCGTATGTTTATTCTAATTCAAGTTACCTTAAATTAACATAATTTATTTTTGTTAGAGAATTTTATGTTTACCTTGAATTATTTCAGTAAACATCACACAGTCCCCCATAAAGCTATAAACAGGATAATCAAAAGTTGCTGGTTTATTCTTTTCTATAAAAAAATGGCTGATCCAAGCTAATCCATAAGCTGAAACTATAGCAAATACAAGGTTATTAACCTCAAAAGTTATTAAAAATTTTAAGAAGAAATAAATAAATAGGCATGAGCCAATAAAGTGGAAGAGTTTGGTGTGTTTATTTTTATGTTCTTCAATGTAATATGGATAAAATTCGGAGAATTTTGTGAAATGTTTTTTCATGATGACTTTCTCATTGTATTTTAAAGATTATTAATGAATTATCTGAATATACTATGGCATTAGAAGACTTCTGCGGTATATAAAATAAATAATACATACAAACATAAAAATAAAGTATACAAATAATTCCATTTTTCATTATTTTTAGGATTTTTTTTACTTTGATAATTCTTGTGCAATGCAATAATCACAAATGGAAAGAATAATATTATTAAGAATAAAATTGGCCTAATCATGCTTTATATATAGCATTTTGTTTTATTAATTGGTAATAAAAAGACAAAGAGAAAGAAATACTTTCTCAGATCGTAATGTTATTTTTGGTATAATTTGACATATGAAATCAGAAAAATATATCTCTGTTGCACCAATGATGCATTGGACAGATGTTCATTGTCGTTATTTTATGCGACTTTTGAATCCTGATATTCGTCTTTACACTGAAATGGTTGTTGCTGATGCGCTTATATATGGTAAAGCAGAACATTTACTAAAATTTCACCCGGCAGAACATCCCGTTGTGCTTCAGCTTGGAGGCAATGATCCAAAAAAAATGAAAGATGCTGCAATTATGGGCGCTAATCAAGGTTATGATGAAATTAATATTAATGTCGGTTGTCCAAGTAACCGTGTTCAAAGCGGCTCATTTGGCGCTTGTTTGATGGCGCAGCCTCACTTGGTTGCAGAGTGCGTGGATTCAATCATAAGTTCAGTTAAGGTGCCGGTAACTGTCAAAACCAGAATCGGGATAGATGATTTCGATCATTATGATTTTTTATGTAATTTTATAGAAACTGTCAGTACCGCTGGCTGTAATACGTTCATTATTCATGCGAGGAAAGCTATTTTGTCTGGGTTGAGCCCTAAAGATAACCGCTCAATACCACCTCTGAATTACGAACGAGTTTATCAATTAAAAGCCGATTACGAGAATCTCAGGATAATCATAAATGGCGGGATAAATAATTTAAAAGATTGCCAGAGTCATTTGAAGGTTCTTGATGGCATAATGATCGGTCGACACGCTTATCATCAACCATGGTTTTTATCTGAAATTAGAGGTTTATGTAATAGCAATAATCAACAGACGACAGTTTCCCGTGAAGAGCTAATTCTGAGTATGCTCCCTTATATTGAATCTCAATTAAGATTGGGTATAAAGTTGAAAACAATTACGCGGCATATGCTGGGATTATTCGCTTATCAACCAGGAGCGAGAGCATGGCGACGACATTTAAGTATGCACGCACATCAAAAAGATGCGGGCATAGAAGTTTTGCAAGAGGCCGTCAGAAAAATACCTAAGGCTGCATAAGTTTATTTATAGCTTATTTTTTTATGATATTTGAGTCGTCAATATGAATGAATCTATTAATCGAGTTACCGATAAACATAAGCTTTCAGAGCAGGCTGATAAATATGATTTATATGAAAAATCAGTTCAAAACGTCAAGCATGAAATCGACTTTATCCGTCTAACTTACGAGAAAGTAAGAGGCAAAACTGCCTATCTATGTCGAGAAGATTTCTGTGGAACTGCGAATTCTTCATGCGAATGGATCAAACAAGGCGAAGCTTTTCAAGCAATTGGTGTCGATTATGATAAGAGTGTTTTAAAATGGTCCGAAGAAAATCGTTTAAATAAGTTATCTAAGAGCCAACGCCAAAGACTCACTATATTGGAAGACGACGTCATGAAAGCAAAAGCTCCAGTAAGTGATATCTTGACGGCCTTTAATTTTAGCTACTTTGTATTTACCACAAGAGCAAATCTCAAAGATTATTTTAAAAAATCACTAGAAGCACTAAAAACTGATGGCATTTTTTTTCTGGATATTTTCGGTGGACCTGAAGCGCATCAGGAATTAGATGAAAGAACCGAACATGATGAATTTACATATATATGGAGTCAATCAGAATTTCATCCATTAACAAATTTTATTCGTTGTAAAATAAGTTTTGAATTCCCAGATAAATCCAGTATCAAAAATGCCTTTACTTATGATTGGCGATTATGGACTGCCCCAGAAATAAAAGAATTATTGATTGAGGTTGGTTTTGGGAAAGTCTCTTTTTTTTGGGAAGGCGAAGATGAAGAGGGTGAAGGGAATGGTAAATTCTCTCCTAATAACCAAGGGGAAGCTGATTTGGCATGGATAGCCTACATTGTAGCTGAGAAATAAAGATTAATTATTTGGATTTGATAACGATGTTCTTAATTTATTGTATTCATCAATGAGTTTAATAGGTATACGCTCACCAAATTTTTCCAGGTATTCACCAATGGATTCAATTTCTTTAAGCCACTCCTTATTTTCAACGCGAAGTAATTTCTGCATATTTTCAGATGAAATATCTAATTGATTTGTGTCTATATCCTTTGAGTACGGCAAGTAACCAATAGCGGTTTTTTTTGCAGATATTTTGTTTTCGCATCGATCTATAATCCAACGAAGAACTCTTAGATTTTCACCGAAACCAGGCCAAAGAAAATCACCTGTGTCGGTTTGACGGAACCAGTTTACATGGAATATTTTAGGAAGATTGTCTGATTTTTTCCCAAAAGATAACCAATGATCCCAATAATCGGCAAAGTTATAACCACAGAACGGCTTCATCGCCATAGGATCTCTTCTGATGATACCTATTTCACCAGTTGCTGCTGCTGTAGTTTCTGAAGCGACTCCTGCTCCAATAAATACACCATGTTCCCAGTTATTTGCTTGATAAACCAAAGGTGCCAGTTTTTTTCGTCTCCCACCAAAAACAATTGCTGAAATAGGCACCCCCTCTGATGCCTCGGCAAGCTCTGAGTAAGATGGATTATTCTTCGCAGAAACAGTAAATCTAGAGTTTGGGTGTGCAGCCGGGCTAATCTCTTTGTTATACTCTCTTCCTCGCCAATCTGTAACAGGATTACCTGTATTTTTATCTTCCCACCAGGGTTCGTTATTGGCCGTTAAACCTACATTCGTGTATATCGTATCTTTCGTAATCATATCGAATGCATTCTTATTGGTTTTTTCATTTGTGCCAGGCACCACACCAAAATAACCTGCTTCTGGGTTGATTGCTCGCATTTGACCGTTGCTATCAAGATGTAACCAAGCAATATCATCCCCCAAAGTCCATATTTTCCATCCTGGTTGGGATTTTGGTGGAATTAGCATTGCCAAATTTGTTTTCCCGCAGGCAGACGGAAAGGCACAAGCTACGTAATGAGTTTTACCTTGTGGGTTCTCTATACCGACAATTAGCATATGCTCAGCAAGCCAACCCTCCTTTTTTGCCTGCCAACTTGCAATTCTTAAGGCGTGACATTTTTTTCCTAGTAAAGCATTTCCACCGTAGCCAGATCCAAAACTTTTAATTGATAGCTCATCCGGAAAATGCATAATAAATCGCTCGTTAGGATCAAGATTACCGGTTGAATGCAATCCTTTTACAAAATTACCTTCCTTTTCAATCCGCGCTAAAGCATCTTTTCCTATGCGAGTCATTAATCTCATGTTTATAACGACATATGGACTATCAGTTATTTCGATTCCACATCTTGAGAAAGGAGAATCAATTGGGCCCATGCAATAAGGGATAATGTACATAGTTCTTCCTTGCATAGCACCATCAAAGAGTTTATCAATTTTTTTGTGAGCTTCTTTAGGGCTCATCCAGTTATTATTTGGACCTGCGTCGTCTTTATTTTTAGTACAGATAAATGTCAGATGTTCAACTCTAGCAACATCTGATGGGTTTGATCTATGAAGATAACAATTAGGATAGTTTTCTTGGTTTAGTTTGAGTAAATCATTAGAGTCTTGCATGTTTTTTATTAGGCCATCATATTCTTCATCTGATCCATTGCACCAATATATTTCTTGTGGCTGTGTTTCTTTTGCCACTCTGTTAATCCAACTCTGAAGTTCTGATAGACTTGATGTCATGCGATAATTCGAATTCTTTGATTGATTGTTTAATGTAAAGAAAAAACGATTCAATTGTAACGTAATATCTATTGAGATTGAATCATCAAAACATAATATATTAGATTCAAAACTTATGTATCACTTAAAACTAAATATCTTTCATTGTGTTTAACTTTACTGACTTTTTTGGCGTATCCAGTCCGCTTAAATCATTCCTTTCTGGTTTTAGACCAAGGCAAGGTCAGGCTAACATGTCAGAAGATGTTATGTATGCAATAGAAAATAAACAACGTTTAATTATTGAGGCAGGGACGGGAATTGGCAAAACTTTTGCTTACCTTGTTCCTGCTTTGGTAAGTGGAAAGAAGATTATAATCTCAACAGGAACCAAATCTTTGCAAGATCAACTTTTTCATCGAGATTTTCCGTTAATCACCAAGGTTATAGGAAGACCAGTTACGGCTTCAATATTGAAAGGAAGATCAAACTATCTTTGTTTGTATAGATTGGATAATGCATCGAGTAATAAAAAAGCTATCTCTCATGACTTGCATTTGGTAAACAAATGGCGTCATCAAACAGCTACTGGTGATTGCTCAGAATTAATTGGAGTGTCGGAGGATTCAGCTGTATGGCCAATAGTA
>Ga0208764_10002191_pt1 | contig 12367 bp, 11 predicted proteins | sample ETNtaG_18_FD_185762 | JGI IMG/M metagenome (GOLD analysis project Ga0208764, IMG submission 185762) | Marine microbial and viral communities from oxygen minimum zone, Eastern Pacific Ocean - ETNP201302SV91 (SPAdes) (version 2) | ecosystem: Environmental > Aquatic > Marine > Oceanic ... | reverse complement strand
ATGCTCAGCAACTGCAAAACCATCTACAGCTGAAGAATCTCCTCCTTCTGTGTCATTAACTAAACAATGAAGAAATTGATAACCCGGTGGATTTTCAAACCAAGGTAAATCCATATGATTTCTTAAAGCGTGTGCTGTATAAGCAGAATTATTAGGCTTTGGAATATTTACGACTTCAAAAGGTGTTTTAAAAAAAGTTTCTCTTATATGACTAATTTTATTTAATAAAGGAAATGCAGAATTTTTTTCTATAGGAGCATTTTTAACTATTGCAATTCCTTTATGGTGCAACAATTCTAACCATTTAATCAATCCTTCGTTAGAATTTATAATTTCATCATGTTCTATATTTATTGATTTTAAATTATTTCTAAGAGAATTGTTCCACAATTGATAAGGGGAAGTATATTTTTTTTTATTTTTTATAGTATAACAATTTTCTCTTAACCAGCCTGGATCATAATAGCTTTTATGTTCTCCCTCACTCCATTCAATTTCAAGCTTTCCGTTAGAATTAATATTATATTTTTTTGGACTTATATTTTGCGAAACTTTAAGAATATTAAACATTCTATGTCTAGAATCTTTATCGTGAGCTTCGGGGCAGTTGTCTCTTAGCCACAAGAAATTAAAATTACTTTTTTCTCCATCACTCCAAAGCACATCAAGTGAAGATCCATTTGATGAAATTTTTAAAATATTTACAGTCATACAAGTATAGTTAGTTTATTATAAATATTTATCAATTCAATTAAAAATTGAATCATACTATCTACTTTGAAAAATATTCTTATGCATGGTTAATTAATTTTACTAAAAGGTTGTGTTTTAATGGATTTCAAGATGTATTGAAGGTGGAAAAAAAAATGTCAAAAATAGAAATTAATAATATTTATAAAATTTTTGGTAATAACCCTAAGTCTATTTTACCTATGGTTCAAGGCGGGGCTTCAAAAGAAGAAGTGCTTGAAAAGACTGGTCATACAATAGGACTAGATAATGTTTCTCTAAAGATAGAGGAAGGAGAAACTTTTGTTTGTATGGGTTTATCAGGATCTGGAAAATCAACTTTAATTAGACACATTAACAGATTAATTGATCCAACTTCAGGAAATGTAATAGTGGATGGAACCAATGTAATGAATTTTGACACCAAAGGTTTAATTAATTTTAGAAGACATACTATGAGCATGGTATTTCAAAGGTTTGGATTATTTCCTCACCAAACTGTTTTGCAAAATGTAGGTTATGGTTTAGAGGTTCAAGGTATGAAAAATGAAGAACGTAACAAGGTAGCAATGGAAAAAATCGAAGCAGTAGGTCTCAATGGCTTTGAAAATCAATATCCAAATCAATTATCAGGAGGAATGCAGCAGAGAGTGGGGCTAGCAAGAGCGCTAGCCACAAACACTGATATAATGTTAATGGATGAAGCGTTTAGTGCACTTGATCCATTAATTAGAAGTGACATGCAAAAACAACTAATTGATTTACAATCAGAATTAAAAAAAACAATTGTTTTTATCACACATGATTTAGACGAGTCGCTTCGATTAGGTGATCACATAGGAATTTTAAATGCAGGAAAATTAGTTCAAGTAGGAACTCCAGTAGAAATTATAATGAATCCTGCTGACGATTATGTGAGAGCATTTGTTAAGGATGTAAATAGAGCAAAGGTAGTTAAAGCCAAAGTGATAATGACACCAAATAGTCAATTCGAAGGTAAAGGTAAGTCAAATAACAAAATTAAAGTAAATGAAGAGCAGTTCCTTGAAGAATTTTTAGGTAAAATTGTTTGCAATGACACAATAGTTGAAGTTGTAGATAAAAAAGGTGACATTAAAGGCTATATATCAAATAAAGAATTAGAAACTTCACTATCTAAAACATAAAGTTTTATTTACCAAAATATTAAAAAAATAATCATTTCTTATTTTTAAAATTAATCTATAAGAGCATCTTATAATGTCACAAAATATTAGAAATATAGCTATAGTAGCCCATGTAGATCATGGAAAGACAACTTTAATAGATTCTATAATGAAGCAAAGTGGATTGTGGAGAGAGAATCAAAAAATTGAAGAAAGAGTTATGGATAGCGGTGATCTAGAAAAAGAAAGAGGAATAACTATTCTTGCAAAACCTGCTTCTATTAAATGGAAAGATATTAGAATTAATATTATTGACACACCAGGACATTCAGATTTTTCAAGTGAAGTAGAGAGAGTTCTTGACATGGCTGATGGTGTTATACTTTTAACAGATGCAGCTGAAGGGTGTCTTCCTGGAACAAGCTTTGTAATGAAAAAAGCTCTAGCTCAAGGACTTAAACCTATAGTGATAATTAATAAAATTGATAGAAAAGATGCTCGACCTAAAGAAGTTATTGATGAAGTTTTTGATTTATTTGTTGCTTTAGGAGCAACAGATGAACAATTAGATTTTCCAATTCTTTACGCATCTGGTCGCGATGGTTGGTCTATAAAAGAATTAGATCAACCAAAAAAAAACTTGCATTCGTTATTAAATTTAATGATAGAGCATGTTCCAGCTCCAAAAGTTGATATTGATAAACCATTTGCTATGCTTTCTACACTTTTGTATGCAGATAGTTTTTTAGGCAGATGTTTAGTTGGAAGAGTTGGTCAAGGAACCGCACGTATAAACCAAAATGTAAAGTCTATTAACTTAAAAGGTGAAAAAGTTGACTCTGGAAGACTTACTAAGCTTTTAAGATTTGAGGGGACAACAAAAACTCCTGTCGAAGAAGTTATTGCCGGAGATATAGTAATTATCGCAGGGCTTACGAAAGCAACTGTTGCAGATACTATTTGTGACTTATCTGTTGAAGATCCATTACCAAGCACACCTATTGATCCACCTACAATGTCAATAAGTATTAGTGTAAATTCTTCTCCACTTGCTGGTAAGGATGGAACAAAATTAACCTCTACTCAAATCCGAGAACGTTTACTTGCTGAAGATGAAAACAATGTAGGTATAAGTTTCTCAGAAAATGAGAATAAAGATTCTTTTGAAATAAGTGGACGGGGAGAATTACAATTGGGAGTATTGATAGAGACAATGAGAAGAGAAGGGTTTGAACTTACAGTTTCCAGACCACGTGTAATTTTTAAAATTGATGACAAAGGAAATAAAACTGAGCCGATAGAAGAAGTTACAATAGACTTAGATACAGAATTTTCATCAAAAATTATAGATAATATGAATAAAAGAAAAGCAAATATGATAAATATGATTGATGCTGGAGCAGGAAAGACACGTCTAATTTTTCATGCCGCTACTCGTGGTTTAATTGGCTATCAATCAAGATTTATGACTCAAACACGTGGCACCGGTGTCATGAATAGAACTTTTCATTCGTATGGACAATTTAAGTCTGGAATAACAGGTAGAATTAATGGTGCTTTGATTTCTATGGAGGCAGGTCCTGCGGTTGCTTTTGCAATATTTAATTTGCAAGACCGTGGAGAAATGTTTATCGGCCACAATACTGAAGTTTATAAAGGAATGATTTGTGGAGAACATACTAGAGATAATGATTTAGAAGTTAATTTTTTAAAAGGAAAAAAATTAACTAATATGAGGACACAAGGTACAGATGAAAATGTAGTTTTAACACCACCACGTCAAATGAGTTTAGAAGAAAAAATGGCTTATATTAATGATGATGAAGTTTTAGAAGTAACTCCAAAAAATTTGAGATTAAGAAAAAAATACTTAGATCCTCATGAGAGAAAAAGAATGGCTAAAACCAGCTCTCAAAATGTTTAAAATTTTTAAATTATTTTATTTTTTTAAGTTTTAATTTATTTCTTGTTTCAGATGGAGTCATTATTGCTGAACCAAGGTTTTCTATAATGTTTATTGCCTTTTCTACTAATTGAGCATTAGTTGCTAATTTTCCTTTAGATAAATATAAATTATCCTCAAGTCCAACTCTAGGGTTTCCGCCCATTATTACTGTTTGCGCGACATATGGCATCTCATTTTTAGAAATTGCAAATCCTGACCAAATAGCTTCTTTTGGCATAATATCTATCATTGCTTGCATGGCCAGAGGAGTTGCTGGCGCTCCCCAAGGAATACCTAGGCATAATTGGAATAGAGGTGGGTCACTTAATAAACCTTCTTTATATAATTGAGATCCAAACCACATGTTTCCTAAATCAAAAGCTTCTATCTCTGGCTTTACATTAATTTCTTTTAATTTTTTTGCAGCTTTTCTTAAATCGTTAGGAGTATTTACTGTAACAAGAGAACTATCACCAAAGTTTAAAGTTCCACAGTCTAATGTACAAATTTCTGGAAGCAATTGCTCTGCATTTGCAATTCTTTCCATAATATTTACCATATCGGTTAACGGACCAAAATCTAAAGGATTTTTTCCTTGTCCTATATCTAGATCTCCACCCATACCAGTTGTTAAATTTATAATAACATCTGTATCATTTGAACGAATGCGATCAACGACTTCCTTATATAATTCTAATCTTCTGCTTGGCTTTCCATCATTTTCCCTCACATGAATATGTGCGATAGCCGCTCCTGCTTTCGCTGCTTCAATAGCGGCTTTAGCAATTTGTTCAGGAGTTTTTGGTAAACCTGGGTGCTTGCTAGCAGTATCACCTGATCCAGTTACAGCACAAGAAACGAATACTTTCTGATTCATAAATTTTTATATTTAAATTTAAAATCGTAGCAGCACAAATCACTTTAGTCGATAGAAAAGTAACTACCATTTATTTTGTCCATTTAGAATCATCAAATACGGTAAAATTTTTTACGTAATTTAGCGTATGAATTCCTCTTATATTTTTCTGGTATGACGGTAGTATCTTTTTTATTTTTTTTTCGTAATATTTATTCTTTGAAATATTTAAAATTTCATTAATTGAAACAAAAGCACCATAGTTACCAGGTAAATATGCCTGACTTATTCTATAGATTTTTTTGCTAGATTCTTTTATAAAACCTGCATTTCTTCCCAAAATATTTGAAGTAATTACTGGATTTATGTCTAACGGATTCCAATTGGAAGATAATGGATTTTTTGAGGTATATACATAAAGTTTATTATAAAGAAATTCATTTTTAGCTTTCGATGCTATTAAAACCCATTTATTTTTCCATTTAAAAATAACAGGATCTACACAATTTACACCTGTTATAATTTTCTTAAAGAATTTCCACTTATTGGGAAATTTAATACATTTATATAAACGTATAGAATTATTTTCGCTAGATTCGGGTACCATAAAAAAATTTTTATTAAATTTAAAAATAAATGGAAATGATAAATGAAAGTTTTCTTTAATTATTTCCTTATAATATTTGGTTTTATTTTTTTGATCAATTTTAATGCATGAAATTGAACCTTTTTTATTCTTTAAAGAATAGTCTTCAAAAAAAATATAATGAAATTTTGCATGTTTAACGACAAAAGGGTCAGCAAACCAACGGTTTTTTTTATTAGGAATTTTTTTAATTTTATTTATATCGAAATCATTTTTCCAATTTGCTCTTATATAACTAATATTCCATTTAGTTTTTTTTCTTAAAATGTGTTGAAAAATTAATGTTTTGCCTATGGAGTAAACATCATAAATTGTTCTTATATCTGTTAATTTAGAAAAAATTTTATGAAGAGTATTCATTGCAGTTTATATAAAATTTGGGATTTTTTGAATATAATATCAATACTAATAACTCTAGTCGACTAAAAAGTTAATTAAAATGTTTAATTATTAACTATGTTCTGATACTTATAAAAAAGTCTGTATTTAAATTAATGAAAAAAAAATTTTTTGTTACCGGGTCTGCAGGTTTTATAGGGTTTAGTTTAGCTAAATTTTTACTTGATGATGGCCATAAAGTGCATGGATACGACTGCATTTCTGATTATTATGATGTAAGATTAAAACATGCCCGCAATAAGATACTAAAAAGTTATAAAAATTTTTCTTCTACAGAAGAGATGTTAGAAAATCAAAAAGTTTTAGATAAGGCAATTACTAGTTTTAAACCAGAAATAGTTATTCATTTAGCTGCTCAAGCAGGAGTACGTTATAGTTTAGAAGAACCCAGAGTTTACTTAAACTCTAATATAACAGGTACGTTTAATATTATTGAATTAGCATACAAATCAAAAGTTGATCACTTAATAATTGCTTCAAGTTCGTCAGTTTATGGAGCAAATAAAAATATTCCTTATTGTGAAACAGATAAATCTCAAAACCAATTAAGTATCTATGCTGCAACAAAAAAAGCTACGGAGAGCATTGCTCATTCATACTCAAATCTATGGAAACTACCAATTACAATGCTTAGATTTTTTACAGTATATGGACCTTGGGGTAGACCTGATATGGCCTTCTTTAAATTTACTGAATCAATTATTAAAGGAAAGCCAATTGATATTTATAACAATGGTAACATGTATAGAGATTTTACTTATATAGATGATATTGTAAAAGGAATAAATTCACTGATGACTGTCCCACCTATAAATGAAAAACCTGTACATAAAAATGATAGCTTATCACCAGTGGCTCCGTTCAGAATTGTTAATATTGGAAATTCAAAAAAAATTAAATTGCTAGACTTTATCGATGTCCTTGAAACTTACATAGGCAAAAAAGCAATCCGTAATTATATGCCAATGCAAAAAGGAGATGTAGAAGCAACTTGGGCAAATACAGATTTACTTAAAAAACTTACTGGATATGCTCCAAAAACAGATATTAAAAAAGGTATTAAAAATTTTGTTGATTGGTATGTATCTTATTATAAAACTGATAAATAATGCTTTTAAAATCAGAAAAAGTTAAAAAAGAGTGGACAGATTATAATGGTCATTTAAATGTTGCTTTCTACGTTCATGTATTTGATCTAGCAGCAGATGTAATGTTAGATAATTTTAAAATGGGAGGCGTGTCAGCAAAAAAAGATAAAAAAACTACTTTTGTTGCAGAAATGTATACAGCTTATAAACAGGAAGTAAGATTAGGCGAAGAGGTAGAAACACACCTTACATATGTTGATCATGATAAAAAAAGAATTCATTATAGACTTTCAATGTTTCATAAAGAAAAAAATTATTTAGCAGCAACCAACGAAGTTTTGTCACTGTACGTAAACTTAGATCAAAGGAAAGTAGTTGAGTTTGACCAAGATAGACTGGAGCTTATGGATAAGACAATTAAAGTAAATTCATCCAAGTTTAAAAAAGATAATTTGTTTTTTACTAATAAATTAAAAAAATAATCTTTAGCTTTTCATTTTTCCACCATTTGCATCATACAAAGGCCTATCAGTTACATGTGCTTTATAAAGATTTCCATTAATTTCAACATCTAGTGATGTTTCGTGTTTTGATAGTTTTACAGGCACGTATCCCAAGGCTATACTTTTTTTAATATGATGAGCATAACCACCTGAAGTTATATACCCTACACATTTATTATCTTTTAAAATTGCTTCATCATTAGTTACATCAATATCTTTGGTATCAATTATCATAGTAACCAGCTTCTTTTTTATACCTTGTTTTTTTTCATTTAAGCTAGCTTCTTTACCAACAAAATCTTTATTCCAGTTTATAAAAATATCTAATCCAGATTCTGCAGCAGTAAAATCTGGTCTGAAATCTAGTGTCCAAGCACCCCAATTTTTTTCTAGTCTTAAAGACATCAATGTTCTTGCCCCATAAAATTTTAAATTTAAATCTTTTCCAGAGTATTCAATTTCTTCAAATAATTTTAATTGAAATTGCGGAGCGGTATAAATTTCATAACCTAATTCTCCTGAAAAGGATATTCGATTCAATATAACAGGAACACCACCAACAAAAGTTTCTCTAGTATCTCTAAATTTTAGAGCTTTATTTGATACATCTTCTCGACAAATCTTAGACAAGAGATTACGAGAATTTGGTCCAGAAATTGCGATACCATGAAAATCATCAGATCTATTTTTATAGATTACTCCACTTTTAGGTAAGAATTTTTCAAACCATCTTCGATGCATTTCCTGTGCAGCTCCAGAGCCAAATAACATAAATTTGTTTTCTTTTAAGCATGCTACTGTTAAATCACCGTATAGTTTTCCTTTAAAAGTTAACATTGGAGTCAAAATAATTCTACCTGGCTTTGGAATATTCCCAGCCAAAATATAATCAAGAAATTCTCTTGCTTTAGGTCCAGTGAATTCGTGTTTAGCAAAATTTGCAATTTCTGTTGCTCCAACTGCAGTTCTTACCGCTTTTACCTCTTCTGCTATGTAATTATGCGACCTTGAACGTTTAAAAGTCGGTTCTTCATGTGCATCTTTTTCATTTTTTGCAAACCACAAAGCATTTTCTAAACCAAAAGAATCACCCATAACTGCTCCTTTTTTAAGTAGCCTATCATATATAGAAGTAGTTTTTTGTCGTCTCCCTTTTGGTAAAGTTTCATTTGGAAAAGTCATCACAAATCGTCTTTCATAATTTTCTGAAGATTTAATTGTTCCATATTCGGGAGAAGCATAATCACCAAATCTAGCAACATCCATAGCCCAAATATCGGTAGAAGGTTCTCCGTCTATTATCCATTCAGCTATTGATTTTCCAACACCACCAGCTTGGCAAAATCCAGCCATAACTCCTACAGCTACCCAATAATTTTTTTTACCAGGCACTGGGCCAATTAATGGATTTCCATCAGGACCAAAAGTAAAAGGTCCATTAACAATATTTTTTATTCCTGCTTTTTCTAAAGCTGGTATTCTTTTAAAACCTATTTCGAGACGATCTTGAATATTATCTAATTTAGGTTCAAGCAATTCATGACCAAAATTCATTGGTGTTTGTTTTACTTGCCATGGTGTTGATTTAAACTCATATGTTCCTAAGAGCATACCCTGAGCCTCTTGTCTGAAATATATATTACCTTCAAAATCTGTTCCTATTGGTAATCTTGGCTCATTAACACGTTCTTTAATTTCAGGAATAGTTTCTGTAATTAAATAGTGGTGTTCCATTGGTTGAACTGGAAGATTTATGCCAGCTAGTTTTCCAACTTCTCTTGCCCACAATCCACCTGCGTTAATTACGATTTCAGCATTAATATTTCCTTTTTCAGTTACTACATTCCAGGTGCCGTCTTCTTTTTGATTTGTTTCCAGCACAGGAGTATGAGTATAATATTTTGCCCCATGTACTTTTGCTGACTTAGCATAAGCATAAGTTACACCTGAAGGATCAACCTCACCATCAATCGGATCCCATAGCGCTGCCAAATAATGTTTTGGATTAATTAAAGGATGTTTTTTTACCACTTCTTCAAGGGAAATAAATTCTTGATTCAAACCCATGTATCTAGCTTTTGATCTTTCTCTTTTTAAATAATCATGCCAAACTTCGTTAGAAGCCAAGTAAAAACCTCCACTTGGTTTAAAACCAACTGAGTGACCAGAAGTTTCTTCGATTTCTTTATAAAGATTAATCGTATAAGCCATTAGTTTGGAAATATTAGGATCAGAAGATATTGCGTGTACTGATCCTGCTGCATGCCAAGATGATCCAGATGTAAGTTCGTTTCTTTCTAACAAAATACAATCCTTTAATCCAAATTTTGCTAGATGGAAAAGAATGGAGCAGCCAACAACTCCGCCTCCAATTACTACTACCTTGGCATGTTTTTCCATTATCTAATTTTAAAGAGTTTTTGCGGCATCGGTATTATGCTTCTTTAATGTTTTATCTGTACCGTGCGCATAGTGTTTAGACATATCTGGATAATATTTATAAGAAATTGGTTTTCGTCCAAGAGCGACCGCCATTTCTCTGACATGGTGAGGTTCTGCGCCACAACAAATTCCGATAAAGTTTATTTTTTTGCTAGAGCATTCTTTTGCAAAATCAGCCATTTCAAATCTATTGCAATATTTATTATCTAGAGCAACAGGAAAGGCATTACCTCCAGGTATACAATCGCAACCCTCATCAGTTTGATTTAAAAAACCAGGCTCTTTTTCAGTTGTTCTATAAGGCACCGGTAAAGCCGCAACATGACAAGAAACGCTTTTTCTGATTTCTGGTAAAAGTTTCATAGTCATTTTTGGACCTCTAAAACAATTTAATCCAACAACATCCGCTCCATTATCCTCTAGTATTTTACAAGCATCGCCAGGTGAAAAACCATCTCTAGTTTTGCCATCTCTTCTGAATGCATAATTACATACAGCAACTAATCCAGCGTCTTTAATAGCTTTCAGCGCAATTTTCATTTCTTCTACCCAAGTAATTGTTTCGGCAACTATAAAATCGACTCCTGCCTCTTTAGCCCAAGCAACTTGTTCTTCAAACATTTTTTGACATTCAATGTTGCTTTTTTTATCATTTGGGTCATAAACATTTGTATTAGCTACATCACCACAAACCATTAGATCTAAATCTTTAAATTCTTTTTTAGAATCTTTTGCTATTTGTAGTGCATTTTTTTGAAGAGGTTCAAGAAGTTTTTCTTTTCCTATTATTCTTAATTTTTCTCTATGACCATAATAAGTAAATGCCTGAATGACATCACTTCCAGCTCTTATGAATTCTCTATGTAATTGAGAAACTACTTCTGGGTGTTCTAAAACTACCTCAGGAACAAAAGCACCTGCTTGCAAATATCCTCTTCTTTCCATTGCAAAAAGATATCCTTCTGCACAAAGAACGGGACCCTGATTAAGTCTTTCTATTAAATTTTTATACATTTTTTCTCCTATTTAATTATTGTTTGATTTTTTATTTAATTTTTTTAAAATTAAATATTCTCAAAAGAATTAGACTTCAGATGATAGAAGAATCTTGCAATATAGAAATTCTTTATATTTTTTTCTATAACATTAGTCATGATAGATAAAATCTTATCACTTCCATTAAAATGGTAAAGCTTTTTCACACAAAACCTAAGGTTGTCTTAGGCACTCAGTGTTGTTAATATATTTAATGGCTCAAAAAGATGTTGGAAATAAAATACCTATTTACAAGCTCAAAACTACAGACGAGGTTATGAGGTATTATGACGATTGGGGTATAAAGAATAAGTACGATCAGGATATGGTTGATTGGAAGTATTCTGGACCTAAAGAAACAGTAGATGTTTTTAAAAAATATGCAAAAGATAAAAATATTAAAATATATGATGCTGGTTGTGGAACTGGTTTAGTAGGAGTGGAATTAAAAAAATTTGGTTATAATTATTACGATGGTGCTGACTTATCTCAAAAATTATTAGATTTGGTACCTAAAAATCTTTACCAAAACCTTTCGAAAGTAGATTTAAATAAAAAAATTGAAATTCAAGACAATACTTATGATGCGGTAATGTGTGTAGGAACTTTTACCTTTGGCCATGTAAAACCTCCTGCTTTAGATGAATTTATACGTATAACAAAAAATAAAGGACTAATTTGTTTTACTATCAATGAGGGCATTTATGAAGAGTATGGATTTGATAAAAAAATTAAAGAACTAAGTGACAAAAAAAATTGGAATATAATAGAATTCTTTAAATCTGACTATATCAAAAGTAAAGACGTTAACGCCTGGTTATGTTTGGCGGAAATAACTAAATAATTAAAACAAAACTATTTTAAAAATTTTCTATAGGTAATTATTACTGCAAACACTATAATTAAAGCAGCAATTCCTTGGTCACCAAGACTATTTAATAAAACAATTAAATTTTTTGTAACCTGTGAACCTAAAAAAGCTACGTCTGGGCCAAATAGTATTTCTGCAAGAACTGAGACGCCTAATAAAAGAACACCCAATTCAATAAATTGTCTTAAGTAGCTTCTTATTTTTGTGATCCATGCATTCATAAAAATCCTTTCACTTGTTTTAACTTACTACCCCAGCCCGCAATTTTGGGCTAGGGTAGTCAGGTTTTTAATCGTTAGTTATTATATATTAAGAGGGAACAACTAACGAAATAAAAAATTTATTTATAAAAACCTAGTATTATAATAGCAGCGATTAAGCCTACTATTCCTGCATCACCTAGTGACTGAACTAAACCAACAATGTTGTCAGCTATGCCACTTACAAATGGAACATTTCCACCAAGAAGTGATACAACGATACCTAATCCAAGTAGTGATATAACTACATGAGTTAGGCTTCTTACTGTACCTGAGAAACCTGCAAGCATTTTCATACTTAACACCTCCCTTAATTAACCTGTTTAAACAAGTGCTATCGAATCAACTATCAATAGCGTATGGGGTTTAATACCATACTATATGTAGATATCCAGCCAATTATTACTCAAAAAAACCAAATAAATTAAGGATTTTTTGCATTTTTCCA
>Ga0208764_10002190_pt1 | contig 12368 bp, 14 predicted proteins | sample ETNtaG_18_FD_185762 | JGI IMG/M metagenome (GOLD analysis project Ga0208764, IMG submission 185762) | Marine microbial and viral communities from oxygen minimum zone, Eastern Pacific Ocean - ETNP201302SV91 (SPAdes) (version 2) | ecosystem: Environmental > Aquatic > Marine > Oceanic ... | reverse complement strand
TCGATGTAAAATTGACGAAAATTCTTCCAAAAAATTATCATAACGATTTATTAAACGCTCAACGTCATTTGAATATCTATTGTAGGCAATAACCGCAGGTATGGCCGCAAACAAACCCATTGCAGTTGCTACTAGTGCTTCACTTATCCCAGGCGCTACCATTGATATAGTTGCCTGTTGCACGGTACCCAGCGCTTGGAAACTATTCATGATTCCCCACACTGTTCCGAATAAACCTATGTATGGACTTGTTGATCCAACGGTTGCCAGAAATGAAAGATTAGTTTCAAGATGATCAACTTCTTTATTCATAGCAATTCGCATAGACCTTTGTGCCCCATCAAGTATTGCCTCTGGGACAATACCATCTTGTTTTTGAAGCCGAGAAAATTCTTTATAGCCGGCTTCAAAGATTTTTTCCATACCGCTTGATTCATAACGACCCGCTGTAATTCTATTATACAAAGGACTTAAGTCTTCTGATGACCAGAATCTTTCTTCAAATATATCCGCATCATTTTTAGAATGTTTAAGTAGCAAGCGTTTACTAAAGATCATTGCCCAAGAAACCACAGAAGCTAACACAAGTATTAACATTACAAGTTGCACTACAAGGCTAGCGTTTAATATTAAATCAATAAATGAGTGATCAGTTGTCATTCGTTAACTCCAAGATTAATTCATCTGGCATTGGCGATGCCTTTAATGTTTTTGAATTTATACAAGCAACTTTAACTTTTGCTTCACTAAGTAATTCATTATTTTCATTTTTAATATTTTGTCCAAATGTGAGACTTGCTTTACGACTTTCTAATAATTTTGATGTAACGGTCAATAAATCATCAAGATGCCCAGGTTTAATATAATCAATTGTTAAATTTTTCACGGCAAATAATAGTTTGTATTTTTCTTTTAGAATTTTATGATCAAAACCTATTTTTCTTAACCATTCCGTACGAGCACGTTCCATAAATTTTAAGTAATTCGCATAAAATACAACTTCTCCCGCATCAGTATCTTCATAATAAACACGTATTTGCCATATAAATTCTTTTAGCATTTTAAATTTTATATTTATTTGTCTTCATCAAATAAGTCATTGGTGCTAGAGGAATCTTTTGGTGCATCCAAACCAAAATGCAACCATGCGTTACGTGTCGCAATTCTACCCCGTGGAGTTCGCATCATAAAACCTTGTTGTATTAAATATGGTTCAAGCACATCTTCAATCGTGTCACGTTCCTCACCAATTGCTGCTGCCAAACTATCAACACCAACAGGGCCCCCATCAAATTTTTGCAGAATCGCTAGAAGTAATTTCCTATCCATCATATCAAATCCGTGTGCATCAACGTTTAACATGTCTAAAGCTTCAGATGAAATTTTTCCTGAAATTTTTCCATTTGCTTTGACCTGAGCAAAATCGCGAACACGTCGTAGTAGGCGATTAGCAATACGCGGTGTTCCGCGGGAACGGGCTGCTATTTCATTAGCGCCATTAGCTTCAATTTCAACATCAAGAATCTTAGATGAACGATTAACGATTTGGGTTAGTTCGTCAGGCGAATAAAATTCAAGTCTTTGAACAATCCCAAAGCGATCACGTAATGGCGATGTTAATAAGCCTGCTCGTGTAGTTGCCCCCACCAAAGTAAATGGCGGGACATCAAGTTTGATAGCGCGTGCAGCGGGCCCTTCCCCAATCATAATGTCAATTTGATAATCTTCCATTGCAGGGTAGAGCACTTCTTCAACAACAGGGCTGAGGCGATGTATTTCATCAACAAAAAGAACATCATTGGGTTCAAGGTTAGTTAATAAAGCCGCGAGATCCCCGGGTCGTTCTAACACTGGCCCCGAAGTTTGCCTCATATTAACATTCATTTCGTTAGCAATAATGTGAGCAAGAGTTGTTTTTCCTAGCCCAGGGGGGCCAAAAATAAGGACATGGTCTAAGGGTTCGGCCCTTTGCTTGGCTGCTCCAATAAAAATTTCCATTTGTTCATGAACTGATTTTTGCCCCATATAATCTTTTAATTTTTTTGGACGCAAAGTATTTTCAGCCGCAACATCATTCAGACTGCTTTGGGGGGAAACTACTGTTTCGGGTTCTGCCATAAGGCACCTATTTTTTTGTGTATCTGCTAGATTAAACCAGTTAGAGTCAAATTTTCATTTAAATCTAAAAAAATGACAATGATATGTTGATAAAATGACAAAATAGTGATGATTTTTTAGTTTTGATTGTATAAATAATTATTTTTTAACCGAATGTTTGAGCGCTTCTCTTATCAATTCTTCGCTGCTCATAGCGTCATTTGCAACGGCAAGCACGTATTTGCTTGCTTCGGGAGGTTTATAGCCGAGAGAAATTAGCGCACTAATTGCTTCATCGGCGGGATTATTATATCCCCCTACATTGTTACTCTTTTGAGATGTTGCTAGTTTAGGCATATTTTCGATACGGTCTCTCATTTCAATAATCAATCTTTCCGCGGTCTTTTTCCCAATACCTGGTAATTTTGTTAGTCTTTCCGTGTCATTATTTTGTATACACTGTGAAAATTCATTTGCTTCTATTCCGGACAAAATAGTAAGAGCCATTTTTGCGCCAACACCATTTACCTTTATTAAATTTCGAAACAGTAGTCGCTCATCTTCTGTTGCAAAACCAAAAAGTAAATGCGCATCATCACGCACAACAAGATGAGTGTAAATTTCAATCTCATTATTAGTTTCTGGTAAAACATAAAAAGTTGTCATGGGGGCCTCTATCTCGTACCCAATACCCTTAACATCGAGTATCAGAAGAGGGGGTTGTTTTTTTATAAGCGTTCCACGCAAGAAACCAATCATTGTAATCTTCCATATTTCATTCCGCTAATACCTTGCATGCGCAATAAGCTTTCACGTGAGTTTGCATGGCACAGAGCAATAGCTAATGCATCTGCAGCATCTGATAAAGGGCTATTTTCCAAACATAACAAGATTTTAATCATGTGTTGTACTTGTTCTTTAGCGGCGTGCCCTTTCCCAACGCACGCTTTTTTTACTTGGTTTGCACTATATTCAAATAAAGGGATATCATTTATTGCACAAGCTGCAATAGCAGCGCCTCTCGCTTGTCCAAGTTTTAGAGCAGAATCTGCATTACGATGCATAAATACTTTTTCAATAGCAATTTCATCAGGTTCAAAAGTTTTAATAATTGTTGTGATTTCTAAATTTATTATTTTTAATTTTTCAGCAAGTGTTTTAGCTTTGATTTTAATTACACCATTTTTTATATGTTTATTATAGTTTCCTTTAGATTCTATAATGCCATACCCAGTGTTTATGGAGCCAGGATCTATACCTAAAATTTTTATCAACTTAATTCAGCCAAAATATTATCTGGGATTTCTGCATTTGAATATACTTTTTGAACATCATCAAGGTCTTCTAATGCATCCAATAATTTCATCATTGTCTCAGCACTTTTTTTATCTAATTCGCTTGTTGTCGATGCACGCATTGTTACTTCTGTGTTTTCAGGCGTAAAACCAGCGGCAAGGATAGCTTCTTTGACGTCAACAAGATTATCGGGATTAGTGATAACATCGATAGAATTATCATCGTTAGTGATGATGTCTTCAGCCCCCCCCTCCAATGCTGGCTCCATAATAGCGTCTTCATCAACTTCATCTTGAAATGACATTAAACCAATTTTTGAAAATAAATATGATACAGAACCATCTGTACCAAGGTTGCCTCCAAATTTTGAGAAGATATGGCGTATTTCAGCAACTGTACGATTTTTGTTGTCTGTCATTGTGTCAACAATAACGGCGACACCCCCTGGCCCATAACCTTCATAGCGTATTTCATCGACATTCCCACTCTCATCTCCACCAGCCCCGCGTTTTACCGCACGGTCTATTGTGTCTTTGGTCATATTATTAGAAAGACCGTTATCAATTGCAGCCCGTAGCCTAGGGTTAGCACTTGGGTCGCTTCCACCTAATTTTGCAGCAACAGTAATTTCTCTAATTAATTTAGTGAAAAGCTTTCCACGTTTAGCATCTTGACGACCTTTACGGTGTTGAATATTTGCCCATTTACTATGACCAGCCATTACAATTTTTGATACTCAATATTGATGATATGTTATTGGGGGTGTCTGAAATTATAGCACTCGTCACAGAGAGGCCCAACAATAGACTGAAGAAAGCTATTTAGTGAATAAAAGAAGAATGTTCTAAAAAGTGCTTGGTTTGAAGGAATGCTTTTTTTGAAAATAATAAGCCAAGATGAGAGCAGTTAAGCGTTATATGATCATTAGATCCATCAAGTCGAGTTTCTTCAATAGATACTGTCCCATCGTTTGGATTTTTAATTATAGGCGTAAGCAATTCAGATCCTACGGGGAAATACCCAGCAATAATTCCAAGCTTTTGGTTGCTATCCCAGGGGGGAAGGATACCGGTAAGTCCATTTTCCACGCTCATACCCAGTAATTTTTTGCCCAGCGACCATTTTGTTATAGTTTTTGCGACTATGCTTGTTTGATTGGGCGTGCCAAGCATAACAATATTATTTAATTTTTGTGCAAAATCTAAACTTAGATAGTGACGAAGAACAATTCCGCCTAAGCTATGACAAACAAAATTTATTTTTTTACATTGTATTAGATTTATAAATTCAGAAAGTTTCTGTGCATTTTCAAAAGGAGTGTTTTTTGTGCTTTTATAACTGAATTGATATGTATCATATCCACTTTTTTTGAAACGATATCTCAGTAGTGACATGTCTGTGCCATTCATAAACAAACCATGAATAAATATAACAGTGCTAGACATAAAATAACCTTAAGTTAGGCATCATTAGCTAATCCCACTCGATTATTATTACTTGTAAATTTTAGAAGTTTTTCTATTGATCCTTTTGCGCGGTTAATTATATCCTGCGTTACAAAAATTTCGTTCTCTCCTGTTTCAAGAATATGCAATAATTTTTTTAAACTATTCATTGCCATCCATGGACAATGTGCGCAACTTATACAGGTTGCCCCTTTACCTGCCGTTGGCGCTTCAATCAAAATTTTATTTTTTGCCGCTTCCTTCATTTTATAAAAAATGCCTTTATCCGTTGCCACAATAAATTTCTTAGCATTCATTCTGCTGACAGCTTCAATTATTGCAGTTGTAGAACCAACTAAATCTGCCTGAGCAATTACAGATGAAGGTGATTCTGGGTGGACCAAGACTTTTGCATCGGGGTGATTTTTACGAAGTAATTTAAGTTCATTTCCTTTAAATTCTTCATGTACGACACAAGATCCTTGCCATATCAACATGTCAGCACCAGATTGTTTTTGTACATAATCCCCTAGGTATTTATCTGGAGCCCAAATAATCTTTTTATTATTTGCATTAAGATATTTAATAACATCAACTGCACTCCCTGAGGTTACCATCCAATCAGCTCTTGCTTTAACCGCGGCACTTGTATTGGCGTAAACAACAACAACATGATCAGGATGTGCATCACAGAATTCTGAAAATTCATCATCAGGGCAACCAAGGTCAAGCGAGCAATTTGCGTTTAAGTCAGGCATTAATATGCGTTTTTCTGGGTTTAGTATTTTTGCGGTCTCTCCCATAAATTTAACACCACATACAATTAAAGTTTTTGCCTTTGATGTATGGCCAAAGCGTGCCATTTCCAGAGAGTCAGACACACAACCCCTAGTTTCATCTGCCAGTAGCTGTAATTCGGGGTCAGTGTAGTAGTGTGAGACGATAATCGCCTCTCGTTCCACTAATTTTTTTTTAATTTTTTCTTTTACATTAATAAGTTCAATATCATCAAGTTTTTCCGTAACAACAGGAGGAATTTGTTCTTTATCTAATGAATACGAACGATATTGGGTAGTTTCTGGGCTCATGGTAGAAATATAGACTTATTAAGGAACTTTAGACAAGCTTAGAAAGCTATATTTATTTAGATTTTGGTTTTGATAGCTTAATTCCTAATTCACGCAACTGTTTTGAGCTTACATTTGCAGGGGCTGAAGTAAGTAAACAGCTAGCAGTTTGAGTTTTTGGGAACGCAATAACATCACGAATAGAATCACTACCAGTCATTAACATTACAGTGCGGTCAAGACCAAAAGCAATACCGCCATGTGGTGGACAGCCAAAACTTAAGGCATCAAGCAGAAACCCAAATTTTTCTTGGGCCTCTTCTTTTTCAATACCTAAAAGATCCAAAACAGCTTTTTGCATTTCAGCGTTATGAATACGAATTGAACCACCACCAAGCTCAGTACCATTTATCACCATATCGTAAGCACGAGATATAGCTTCTCCAGGGTTTTTTCTGATTTCTTCAATATCATCTGAGTTTGGTGAAGTGAATGGATGGTGTAGTGATTCCCAGCGTTTTTCATCTTCATTGTATTCAAACATTGGGAAATCAAAGACCCAGACTGGTGCCCACCTATTCTTTAATAAATTTAAATCATGCCCAAGTTTATTACGTAGCGAACCTAACGCATCATTTACAATTTTTATATTATCAGCACCAAAAAATATCAAATCGCCATTAGTTGTTTTTGTTCGCTCGATAATATTTTTTATTACATTGTCAGGTAAGAATTTTAAAATTGGCGACTGTAATCCGTCACGACCCGATGCAACATCATTTACTTTAATATAAGCAAGACCCTTAGCCCCAAATTGACTAACAAAAGCAGTATAGTCATCAATTTCTTTACGTGTAAGCGAACTTCCACCAGGTGCATTTAATGCAGCAACTCTACAGCCTTTCATGTTCGCAGGTTCTGAGAATACTTTAAAATCGACTTCTTTCATTAAATCACCAACATCAATTAACTCAAGCGGGTTTCTCATATCTGGTCGATCGCTTCCATAACGATCCATCGCTTCCTTGTAACTAAGGCGAGGAAAAGGCGAGGGCAGTTCAACATCTAAAATATTTTTAAATAATAAACTAATCATTTCCTCCGTTATACTTGTAATATCATCTTCATTAAGAAAGGATGTTTCTATATCAAGTTGAGTAAATTCAGGTTGTCGGTCAGCACGTAAATCCTCATCACGAAAACAACGAACAATCTGATAATAACGATCCATGCCAGCAATCATTAACAGCTGTTTAAATAATTGCGGTGATTGTGGGAGCGCAAAAAAATTACCAGGCTGAGTGCGACTTGGCACTAAGTAATCCCGAGCCCCTTCAGGCGTTGCTTTTGTTAACATAGGCGTTTCAATGTCTAGAAAACCTTTTTGGTCAAGAAAGACTCTTAGTTCTTTAACTATCCTAGATCTCAGCCGAAGATTTTTTTGCATGGAGGGGCGACGCAAATCAATATAACGGTACCGAAGTTTTATGTCATCGTGGACATGTTCATCATCCATTTGGATGGGGGGTGTTTTTGATTTATTAAGGATCTCAATGGTGTAGCCTAAAATTTCTATTTCTCCAGTTGGGAGATCGAGATTGATTGTACCTTCAGGGCGATTTCGCAATTTGCCTGTTATTTTTATGACGAATTCATTTCTAACAGAATCAGCAATTGCAAAAGGCTCCGCTCGATCTGGGTCAAATACAATTTGAGCTAATCCTGAACGGTCGCGTAGATCGAGAAATATAACACCGCCATGATCGCGACGACGGTGCACCCAGCCACATAGCTCAATTTCTTGATCTATATGAGAGCTAGTTAATTCACCACAATAGTGAGTACGCATTTAATTATTTCCGCCTAGTATGAACAAAAGGCGAAATCTTACGAGTCGGCAGATGATTACGCAACTTTTAATTCCGCGGTAATTCTTTAAGGGCAGCACTATCTGGGATAATAACGCCCATTGAAATAATAAATTTAAAAGCTTCTTCAACATTCATATTAAGTTCTTTTAACTCATCGCTACGTACCATAATAATAAAACCAGAGGTTGGATTTGGTGTGGTTGGTACAAATACAGAAACTAGACGATCATCAACAGCATTTAACTCATTCCCCATATTATCATTAGTTAAAAAACCAATACTCCATAGACCTTTTCTTGGGTACTGGAGTAAGACTACTTTACGAAATGATTTACCACTAGGGTCAAAAATGGTGCTCGATATTTGTTTAACACTGCTATAGATAGATCTAACCAATGGAATTTTATTTAATATCTTTTCCCATAGCTCAACAAAACGACGACCGAATAGATTAGCTGCAAGTACTCCGGTCAATAGCAATATTAATATTGCTAGAATGACACCAAAACCGGGGATAGAAAATCCTAATAAATTAGTTGGTTGCCACTCCGGCGGCAACAGCAGGATAGTTTTATCCATTACATCTATTAGTAATTTAACAATGACAATTGTTGCTGCAAATGGCAACCAAACAAGGAGTCCTGCAATGATGTATTTTCTTAGTGCGGCCATACGAATGATATTTTACTCAAGAACTAGATTTTTTGGCGGATGTTTTTGTTGATTCTTTCCTTTTATTTGAAGAATCCTTAGAATTTTTCCCCGGTTCATCAGTTTTTTCTTTTGTAGCCTTTTTCTGGTCATTTTTATTTTTTTTGTCAGCTCTCTTATCACTTTTTGGTTTTTTATTTTTAAAATCAGTTTCGTACCAGCCAGTACCTTTTAATTTAAAGGCTGCTGCAGATACAAGTTTACGCAATCTATTTGCATTACATTGGGGGCATATTTTTGCAGGCTCGTCATTAATTTTTTGTAATATTTCGAATTGGTGATCGCATTTATCACATTTGTATTCGTAAATTGGCATTTATTTTAAAAACTCCAAAAATCTCAATTTATGCTAACAGCGTTAGAAAATATGGCGATACGCTGGTAAAATCAAGAGAAAATAGCAAAGTATCAGTTTATATTTTACCCAAGAGCAATTCTTGGGTATTATCGCCGCCGTTACTCTACAAGCAATAGATTTTTTGAACCAGCATTATAATTTTAGTAAACCAAGAATAAGGGCCGTTAGCTCAGCCGGTAGAGCAGTGGATTTTTAATCCATTGGTCGGGCGTTCGAATCGCCCACGGCCCACCATATTCTAATTTGGCTAAAATTTGTGGATTTACGGGTAATATATCTCAGAAAATCAGGATTTTTATGTCACGTTACATACTTTTTATTTTTCTTATTTCTGTGGTTTTTAGAAGTTTATTTGCTGAACCGCAGCGATTAAGATTGTCAACAACAACAAGTACTGAAAATTCTGGGCTACTTTCAGTGCTTCATCAACCATTTGAAAAAAAATATAACACGAGAATTAGCGTTATTGCTGTGGGCACTGGGAAAGCCCTTCGTTTAGCTGAAAATGGTGACGTTGACGTAATACTTGTTCATGCCCCAAAGGCAGAGCTTGACTTTGTGAATAAAGGTTACGGTGTTTTACGTTCTCCAGTAATGCAAAACGATTTTATTATTGTTGGACCAAATACTGATCCAGCCGGACTAAAACAATCAAGAAATATTAAAAATGCATTATTGAGATTAATACAAAGCGAATATTTATTTGTATCGCGGGGTGATGATTCTGGTACTCATAAAAAAGAAAACTCTCTTTGGTCGGTGGCGGGTTATAAGCCAATCGGCGATTGGTATATATCTGTAGGGCAAGGTATGGGGCAAACATTAATTATTGCGAATAATAAGCAGGCTTACACATTGTCTGATAGAGGAACTTATCTTGCTTATAAAGATAAAATAAAACTCGATATTGTTTTTGAAAATGATTATCAGCTTCTAAACCCTTATCATGTCATTCTAGTTTCACCAGACAAACATCCCCACATTAATTTTGATTTAGCAAAAAAATATTCTGAGTTTTTAAGAAGTGAAGAAGCAAAAACCATAATAAAAAATTTTAAAGTAAAGGGCAGCGCACTATTTTTACCTAATTAAAATCTAAATTAGTATATTATTTTTTATTTCTTTTTAGCTTAGTAAAATAAAAAAAAGTAAAAAGCAATATTACTGAAAAACTTATCCAGCCATATGTTGAGTTATACGGGCTTACTAAATAATTAAACTCGCTGTCATTTGTTCTGTTGGTAAGATAATCTGCAATTTTTATTAACAGAACAATGCCTGCATGGGCGCCTATGCAGGCACCAATATTCTTATGCTTTAGACGTAATAGGCTCAAGAGTACACCAAAAATAAATAGCGTTAAAAAATAATCTGTTATATTCCATTCATGAAAACGACGAAATGCGTCCGGCATCATTTTTATACCCGTTAGCCAGCCAATATTTATTTCTATAATTAGGTCAGGATAGCGAACAAAATGTACCGCGGCATAAATGAGGCTGGTAAAGAGAACCGCTATAAAGGCACCTGCTTTTTTATGAAGGCCGGAAAAAAAGGCTCCACGAAAAATTAATTCTTCAACTAAGGCAATCAAAATAGCAGCGAGCAGCGCTTTATATAAAAAAGAGATATTTGAAAATAACCAGATACCACGATAGGGGTCAAATTCATGTATCTCAAGAAGAAATAATATAATTTCAATAATAAGCATAATGGCTAAACCACATACAAAACCATTAAAGAGGCCCATTGAAAATTTATTTAGTTTTCCACCAAAACCAAGTGCACTCAATGAAAGTAGATTATTTATTTTCAGATAAATGAAGCAGGTTATAACTCCACTAATTAAGGTCGCATAATTTATATATTTGCGAAAAGCAAGATCAAATATTGGGTCAAGAAGTAATTTTAATGGATAGGCCAATAAAGCACCAATGACAAATGTCAGTATCACAAAAAAAGAAAAATAAATTATGGCTCGCATTAGATTTTTGAGAAATTATAATTATTATATTACTGTTTCTAATATATCGGTATTACCTTCAGTATCAAACCAGGCTATTTCAATTTTATCACCTACTTTTGAATTTCCAAACATAAGCGAAAGATAAGGATTTTTAGAAACAGCGCGGCTCCAATCGCATGAAAAAATAATAATATTATTATGTTTAACTAATACTTTTTTAATATAGTGTGCTGGTATTAGTTTTCCCGTTTCATTACTTATTCTAAAACCAGTTTCCATTGGGTGGCGTATTATTGCACGAACTGTTGTTATGTTATTTTTTATTTTTGTTTTTAATCTAATTGTTGATGTCATTTAACCACATCCATTTTCATGAACGACAATAAATTTCTTTGCCATATAAAGTTTATTATCAGCATTAATAACAACTATGATATTTGAAGGCTCACTCACTTTAATTCTTGTTGAAACGAAAGGGACACAATTTTTTAACAAATTAAAATTAGCTATCAGTGGATTTGGATTTTTATCAGCAAAAATTGTAATTCTATTTACATTATTTAAATCGGTTTCGACTTTTATCGGGACAACAGCGCCATTTTCAATTTCATCATAAACGCCAATCTGTATTTTATTTGACTCACTAATATTTTGATTAGGAAAGTAGGCGTTAATTGCGGCATTAAAATCTTTTGCAGAAAATGCTTTTTGATTCCACTCTGCAAAGGTTTTGATTGAGGTTAGTAATCCAGTTGCGAATACAGCTAAACCTGAAGTTAAAATTTTGAGAAATTTTCTGCGTAACATTTAATATATGCTTCTATAGTTTTATGTCTTCCTCTAATTCGAGCTCATACTCAAGCTCTGATAGACGAGCAGCAACACGTTGTTCTTGATAGTAGTCCATTTTGTATCTTTGTTTTATAAAATTTAATTTTTCAACTGCAAGTTTTGTTTCTCCTGCTAAATAATAATATTCAGCATGCAGTATAGCAGTTTCAATTTCATTACCGAGTGTACTTTCAGCTTGTCCTAGTAGTGCGTATGTATTTAAATCATGCGAGTGATGACGTTCATAATTCTTCATAATATCGCGTGTCTCTTTTGCTCTACCAACATCCATTAAGGAACGCCCATAAGCCATTACCACTGGTTTGTAGTCAGGAAAGAGTTCGTAGGCTTTTTTATAAATTTTAAAAGCAGCATCATATTTTGATTGCTCAGTTTCAAGTTTGGCAGCTAACAATAAATAGGCAACGTCATTGCTATCATTTTTTAGTAGATGTTTAATTTGTTGGTTTGCATGAGCAAAAGCCCTGTCTGCAATATAAGCGTAAGCCAATCCATATCTTATCGGTAATTTTTCTTCTAAATTTCCCTCATATTTTTCAAGTTGGTCGCGTAAGAATAAAATAGCTTCTTTCGGTGTTTGTAGAGCATTAACTAACAATTTATGCCGAATAAGTTCATAGGCATGTGAATTTCTAAAACTTTTTTCAGGAAAAGATTCTGCTCGTGCACGGGTATCTGCAATACGTGATGTAGTTAGAGGGTGGG
>Ga0208764_10002188_pt1 | contig 12369 bp, 10 predicted proteins | sample ETNtaG_18_FD_185762 | JGI IMG/M metagenome (GOLD analysis project Ga0208764, IMG submission 185762) | Marine microbial and viral communities from oxygen minimum zone, Eastern Pacific Ocean - ETNP201302SV91 (SPAdes) (version 2) | ecosystem: Environmental > Aquatic > Marine > Oceanic ... | reverse complement strand
TCGGCCAGATAAAATACGCCCAGTAAATTCATCTACAATCTGAACTCTACCATCTTGAACTACATACTCAACATCCTTTTCATACAGTGTAAATGCTCTAAGTAATTGTGTCATATTATGAATTTTACCTGACCTGTCAGCATGAAGCTGATGGGCCTTATCTTTTTCTTGATCTTTTTCTAGTTGCGAAAGATTATCATTTTTATCGATATCATGTAGCATTTCTCCAAGATCTGGAATAATAAAAACTTCGGGATTATTAGGGGCTAGAGTATTACGACCTTTTTCAGTTATATCAATTACATGTGTTTTTTCATCAATACTGAAAAATAAATCTTCATCTACTTCATGTAGCTTCTTATCACGCATGAATTCTGATTCAATTCGATGAGCTAATTTTTTTGTACCTGCTTCTTGGAAAGCCTTCATCACTTTAGGATGTTTTGGCATACCCCGAAGTGCTTGAAGGAATTTATATCCTGAATCATTATCTTTTTCATCTTTCATTAGCAACTCAGCGTCAGATACAATTTTTGCTACTAAAGAATTTTGTTTTTGAACTAAACTTTGGACTAATGGTCGAAGCTCACTGAATGTAGTATCTACCGGCGCATCTACTGCTCCAGAAATAATAAGAGGTGTTCGAGCTTCATCAATAAGAACTGAATCAACTTCGTCTACTATAGCGAAAGCATGCCCTCGTTGCACTAGATCATCTTTTTGTAATGCCATATTATCTCGAAGATAATCAAAGCCAAATTCATTATTCGTACCATAAGTTATATCACAACTATAATTAATTTTCCTTTGTTCAGGATTCATATTATTCAAAATATATCCTACCGTTAATCCAAGCCTTTTATATACTTCACCCATCCACTCCGCATCACGTTGAGCTAAGTAGTCGTTTACAGTTATTAAATGTACCCCTCTACCAGTTAAAGCATTTAAATATATGGGGAAAGCAGCAACAAGAGTCTTACCTTCGCCTGTCTTCATTTCAGCAACATTGCCTCTATGTAGAATTATTCCACCAACAATCTGAACATCATAAGGAACCATTTCCCAACTTAGGCTTCGACCAACAACACTCCAACTAGACCCGCACATCCTTCTACAAGTTTCTTTAACCATTGCAAAAGCCTCAGGAAGAATAGCTTCCAATTTTTTATGTTCTTGTTCAAGAATATATTTTTTTTGTTCACTTTTATCAGAAAACTCTTTTGATGCGTTCTCATTAGCTTTATTGCTGTTTTCAATTAATTCAGCTCTTAATTCTTCTGAACGATCTTTTAAATCTTGGTCTGATTTATTTACTAATGATTCAGCAAATTTATTTATCTCATCTACTAAAGGAAATAGTTGGCGGATTTCTCTATCTGACCGTGTACCAAAAATCTTTTTTACTAATCTTTGAATCATACGCTACTAGTTTTTACATTTGCAATTGATTTATATATATTGTCCAATACCCCATTAATGAAAGCAGGACTTTCTTCTGTAGAATATTTTTTTGCAATCTCAATAGCTTCACTAATTGATACTTTAGGAGGTACATCATCAATAAAAAATATTTCGCTTATTGCCAAAATAAGTAATAATCGATCTAATAATGCGACTCGTTCAAATTCCCAATTATTTAACCTTTCTATAATTTTATCTTCACACCATTTTTTATTATTAATTGCTGATAAAAATAAATCTGTTATAAATAGTTCCATATTTTTATCAAAAGACTGTCTACTTAGAATATCTTTTAATATTTTGTCTTTATCTTCATTTAAAATCTCAAAAGCATACATTGCTTGAAGGGCTGTTTCTCTGCCTACCCTTCTAGGATGATTTGATTGTGACATAACTAATTTTATAACTTTTTCAAAATATCAATACTTGGAAAAAACTTAGATTGGATAAACCCAACTAAATGGATCATCCATCTCTTCATTCTGTATCATCAGTAGAGTCTTTCTTAATGTTTTAGTTATCGATCCATAGCCACCATTTCCAATATTATACTCTTTACCATCTTTAGTTACTTTACCTATTGGAGTAACCACCACAGCTGTTCCGCTACAAAAAACTTCGTCAGCACTCAATAGTTCATCTATAGTTAAATCACCTTCCTCGACTTTAAGACCCAATATTTCATCTGCAATTTTTAGCACTGAATTTCGTGTAACACCTGGCAAAATTGACCCACCTAATTTTGGAGTTCTCAAAACTTTACCCATTATTGCAAACAGGTTTGCCGATCCCATTTCCTCAACGCAATTCTCATCAGCTGCACGCAGATAAATTACATCATTATACCCTTGGGATTTTGCACTTGTTCCAGGCAATAAAGAAGCTGAGTAATTACCTATGGCTTTTGCATTTCCAATACCTTTTGGCGCTGCTCTATGGTATTCATTTGATATTAGTAAATGCAACGGTTTAATCCCATCTTTAAAATATGATCCAACAGGAGAGCCAAAAACCATAAATAAATAATCTACAGCAGGACCAACACTAATAGAAGGAGAGATACCAAATGAAATTGGCCTTACATACATACTACCTTTACCATGAGGGGGAATATAATCAATATTATCTTGAACTGTTTTTGTAACAGCATTAATAAAATAATCCTTTTCTACTATAGGGATGCATAATCTTCTAGTTGATTCTTTCATCCGATCAGCATTGCGATCAGGCCTAAACAACACTATACGATCTTTTGCAGAATGGTATGCTTTCATCCCTTCAAATACACCCTGACCATAATTCAATACACATGACGCTGGAAACATTTCTATTTTCCCATATGGTACCAATTGACCATTAGACCATGATTGGTCAATTCTACACTCACCTTTCCACATACTCCGAGTTGGATAAACATTAAATCCTAAATTTTCCCAATCGATATTTTGTTTTTCAGTTGACATAATTCCCTCCTAAAATTATTAAATAGACAGAATAACTTTTTTATTAATTCTATCTTTCAATGACTACTGCTGAAGCTTCTCCTCCACCTATGCAAAGAGTAGCTATACCTCTTTTAGCCTTTCTTTTTTTCATTGCATAAATAAGTGTCGTTAATATTCTTGCACCACTAGCTCCAATAGGATGGCCAAGGGCAATCCCTCCACCATTTACATTCACTTTGCCATGATCTAAATTAAAATTATTTATTACAGCCATTGGAACAACTGCGAAAGCTTCATTTACCTCCCAAAGATCTATATCATCAACTTTTAATGATGATTTTTCTAGGACCTTATCTATTGCTCCAATTGGTGCAGTTGTGAACCATTCTGGGTCATTTGCTGAAGAAGATTGCCCCAATATAGTAGCATGGATCTCTAATCCTAACTCATTTGCTTTATCTCTACTCATCAATAATAACGTAGCTGCTCCATCATTTATTTTAGATGCATTCGCAGCTGTAATCGTGCCATTTTTTTCAAAAACAGGTTTGAGAAGATCCATTTTTTTAAAATTAGCCCTAAGTGGCTCATCATCCTGGTCTACATATAATGGATCGCCCTTTCTTTGATTAACATTTAGTGGAACAATTTCATCATTAAACAACCCTTTTGATTGAGCATCTTGGGCTCTATTGTATGATTCTTTAGCAAATAAATCTTGATCTTTTCTAGAAAAATTCTTTTCAGTAGCACATAGTTCAGCACAGCTACCCATATGCTTATCATTATAAACATCCCATAATCCATCAACTAGTATTGAGTCGATTACATTATTATGGCCTAATCTCAAACCCTCTCTTACATTTGGCAGCAAATAAGGAGACTGAGACATGCTTTCCATACCTCCAGAAATAATAATTTCCGCGTCACCCAATTGAATAGATTGAGCTCCTAACATCACTGCTTTTAATCCAGATCCACACATTTTATTTATTGTAAGGCATTCTACAGAATCTGGTAAACCAGCCTTAATTGCAGCTTGTCGTGCAGGAGCCTGACCTTGACCAGCCGATAAAACATTACCCATAATTACTTCATCAATAGACTCAGGATCAATTTTTGTTTCATCTACTAATGTTTTTATTACAATACTACCTAGATCTGAAGCAGAAAAAGAGGATAAGCTGCCTTGGAATGAACCAACGGGTGTTCTCTTAGCAGAAACAATAACTGTATCATTTAGATTTGACATAAATTGATTATTTCATAAATAAATTAGTATAGCCTGATGAGCCAATTATAATGAGAGACACATGTGAGAAATCAATGAACAATATTTTTAGTTTTATTATTAATAGTTTTAAGTGTCAAAACACTAAAAACTGTTTATTAAACCAGTAGGAACTTAAAACAAATGAGCAACCAATATTTGTAGATTTTGACTTTTGAAAATGTTGCTATTTATTTTTTATCGTATGCCTTAATAATATCTCTAACTAATTTATGCCGAACAACATCTGAAGTATCTAAAGTACAAAATTCTATTCCATCAATCTTTTTCAATAAATCAATTACTTGAATTAAACCAGATTCAGATTTTTTTGGCAAATCAACCTGAGTAATATCACCAGTAATAATTGTTTTTGAATTGATTCCTAATCGTGTTAAAAACATTTTCATTTGTGTAGTAGTAGCATTTTGAGCCTCATCTAAAATCATAAAAGCATTGTTCAACGTCCTTCCTCTCATATAGGCAAGAGGAATGATTTCAATTGTATTATTTGATAGTAACGGTTTTAACCTCGCAGAAGGCATCATACTCCTAAGCGCATCATACAAAGGAGTTAAATATGGATCAACTTTTTCTTTTAAGTCACCAGGTAGAAATCCCAAGTTTTCTCCTGCTTCTACTGCAGGCCTGCAAAGAACAATTCGATCAATCTCCCGGTTTTCGAGCGCACTAACTGCAAATGCTACAGCTAAATAAGTTTTGCCAGTACCTGCAGGTCCTACTGAAAAAACAATATCATTATTTCTAACTTTATTAATATAGTCCTCTTGTCCTTTACTCCTTGCAGCAATTGCGCCATTCTTACCATAAAGTACTGTTGTTTCGAGTATATTGTTTTTATACCCATTCTGAGATTTATTTATATTAATTAAAGTTTTAACATCTTTTTGAGACAATGAGCCTTTTCGATTCAAAGTAGCTCCCATTTCATGAAAAATATCATGAATGAATAAAACCTCTGATTTATCTCCAGTAATTTTAATTTTGTTGCCCCGAACTATTATTTGACTTGAAAAAGCATCCTCAACCATTGTTAAATTAGCATCTGCTGGACCAATTAATTGTGCAAGGTCCACACCTTTCATTTCGATTGTCTTTTCCATCTAAAAATATAATATGATTAGATTCATGTTAGAATTTAATCATATTAAGTGGAATTCATCGATTAGTTAAAGACTTAAAAACATGTTAAAAAATTATTTTATTTACATTTTTATTATTTTGTTATTTTATGGATGTAGTAATAAAGCCAATTCATTTGGGCCATATTTATCAAAAACAAAAAATATTCAGTTTTTAATCAAAGAAGGAAAAGCTAATTGGGAAAAAAGGGTCGATCCAAATGAAGCTGCTCAATCTAGAGTTTTTTTATCTAAAGCATACAATTTGGATCCAAATAATTTTGAAGTAGCTGTACTTTATTCCAGGTCATGTTATTTTATTGGACATTATATCGAAACTGAACCAATAAAATCAGACTCGTTATTTTTGGAAGGTATGAATACTGCTTGGGATTTTATTATATCTACAGATAGCTATCAAGAAGGCACAGCTTTAATTGAAGGTGACTCTGAAACCAAAATAATTGGAGGTATAGAAAACATATCTCAAGATTTAATTCCATTATTATATTGGTGGACAGCTAACTATGCGCGCTATTTAATAACAAAACCTGTAATGTATCGTTTAGAAAATAGAGATAAAATTGAATCTGCGCTTCATAGAGTAATTTCATTCAAACCAGATTACTTCTATCATGGTGCAAACCGTATTTTTGGAGGAATGTACGCACGTTTGCCCGGAGTAGATTTAATACATGCTGAAAATAATTTTGAAAAATCTATTGAGGGAAGTCCGAATTATTTTTCAACCTATGTAGTAAGAGCTCAATATCTTCATACTAAGAATGGTAATCGCGAAAAATTTATTCAAGACCTTCAAAAAATTTTAAATATGGATCCAACCGTTCTTCCGGAAGTATCACCAGAAAATCTTTTTGAACAAGAAAATGCAAGGAACCTTCTTTCAAAAGAAAATTCACTTTTTAAATAATTTTATTATTTTAACTAGCTAGGTTTATATTTTTTGATGAAATTAAATAATGCGTATGTAAGAAGTCTTAATACAATCATAATTAATAATTGAGGAGAAATTATTATGAGCAAGAAAATTTATACTATTTTATTTTCAATATCTATTATATCAGCTGATTCATTAGATGTTTTTTTTAAAGGTGCAATTCAATGGAGAAACATTGGACCTTTTAGAGGCGGAAGGTCACTAACAGCGGTTGGTGTCCCTTCAAAACCTTTGACATACTATTTTGGATCAGTAGGTGGAGGTGTTTGGAGAACGGTAGATGGTGGACTTGAATGGGAAAATATTTCTGATGGATTTTTTAAAACGGGATCGGTAGGTGCGCTTGCTGTATCAGAATCTGATCCTAACGTTATATATGCTGGGATGGGAGAAGCAGCCATTCGTCCTGTAATGACCTCGCATGGAGATGGAATATATCGATCTAATGATGGAGGTGATAGTTGGAAACATGTTGGATTAGATGACTCAAGAACAATATCCGACGTGTTAATTCATCCAAAAGACCATAACACTGTTTATGTAGGAGTTCAGGGTGATCAATATCAAGGTAGTAAAGCTCGTGGTATTTATCGTTCAGTTGATGGTGGAAAAAATTGGGAAAAAGTATTTTATGTGAATGAATTTACAGGTGTTAGTGGTCTAAGTATGGATCAAAATAATCCCCGAATATTATATGCTGCTTTCTGGGATCATCAAAGAAAACCATGGCAAATGCGAAGTGGTGGTGAAGGAAGTGGTATATATAAATCTACAGATGGCGGTACGACATGGAAAAAACTTTCAAAAGGTTTACCAGCTAAAATGGGTAAAACTGATGTATCCGTATCTGGAGCTAATTCTAAAAGAGTTTATGTTCTCGCTGAAGCTGAAAAAGGGGGACTATTTCGATCTGATAATGGTGGAAAAAGCTTTAAGCGTGTAAATAGTGATCGCACTCTTATAGCTCGAAGCTGGTATTATATTCATGTCTTTGCAGATCCTCAAGATGAAAATGTCGTATATGTTCTTAATGCTCCATTTTTAAAATCTACTGATGGTGGAAAATCTTTTACAAGAATTAGCGTACCTCATGGTGACAATCATGGATTATGGATTAATCCAAAAAATAATAAAAATATGATTAATGCTAATGATGGTGGAGCTAATATTTCTTTTAATGGTGGTCAATCTTGGTCAACACAGAAAAACCAACCAACAGCTCAATTTTATCGAGTTATTACTGATAATCGTTTCCCTTATTATGTTTATGCAGGACAACAAGACAATTCAAGTGTAGCAGTACCAAATCGAACGAATGGCCGAGGAATTGATTGGTCTGATTGGTACTCCGCTGCGGGTTGTGAGAGTGCTTATCTTGCATTTGATCCAGATAATCCAGTAGAAGTATATGGTGGTTGCTATCAAGGTTTAATTGAAAAACTCAACGTAGTAACTCGTAAAAGTAGAAGTATTATGGCATATGAATATTTAGGATTAGGCTCGGTGCCAAAAGATCAAAAATATCGATTTAATTGGAATGCGCCCATTTTTGCCTCTCCTCATGATCCAACTATTATTTATCATGCTGGAAATGTTCTTTTTAAAACAGCTGATGGTGGTGATTCTTGGAAAATTATTAGCCCTGATTTAACAAAAAATGATATTAAAAAACATGATTTAGGTAGTATCCCATTCACTAATGAAGCTGCAGGCGGTGAAGTATACAATACAATTATGTATGCAGTAGAGTCTATACATGAGAAAGGAGTTATATGGACAGGGTCAGATGATGGACTAATTCATTTAACTCAAGATGGTGGTAAGAATTGGAATAATGTAACGCCAAAAGGGATGAATGAAGGAATTGTAAATAGTATTGAAGTTTCCCCACATGATAAAGGCACAGTTTACGTAGCCTTTACTAGGTATAAATTTGGTGATTTATCACCATCTATATATAAAACAACTAATTATGGTAAAAGTTGGACAAAACGTGTCAAAGGTATTGAAGATGATGCATTTGTAAGAGTTGTAAGAGAAGATCCTATTAAAAAAGATCTTTTATATGCAGGGACCGAAACTGGACTTTATTTATCTTTAGATGGAGGAAAGTTATGGGAAAAATTCCAGCTTAATCTTCCTGTAGTCCCAATAACTGACCTAACAATTCGAAATAATGATCTAGTTGCTTCTACTCAAGGACGCTCATTTTGGATATTAGATGATCTCACCCAAATCCATCAATATAATTCAAAAATCGAATCTAAAGATTTTCATTTATTTAAACCTGGTATTGCGTATCGTACAAGTGGTGGAAGTAGCAAATCAAAAACTATTGGGCAAAACCCTCCAAATGGTGCAGTTCTTATTTACCATCTTTCAAATAAACCTGAAAAAGAAACCAGTGCTAAATTAGAGATTTTATTGAATGATAGGGTAATTCGTACAATTAATAGTAAATCTGGTGAATCAGCCATCATGTTTGATAACGGCAGTTATTCATCTCCAACGATATCTTTAAAAAAAGGGATGAATCGATTTATTTGGAATTTTAGAGTTGATGACATCACTATGGTAAAAGATGTTTCATTTTATGGAAGTTATTCAGGGTATCGTATAGGCCCAGATAATTATACAGTTCGACTTACTATAGGAGAAGTATCGATGGACCAACCTTTAATAGTAAAGCGTGACCCAAGAGTAGAAGTAAAGGATAGAGATAACAGAACCCATCAACAAATGATGTCCGATCTATATATACAGATAAATGATCTTCATAGTTCGATTTCTAAAGCAAGAAATATTAAAACTCAAATCAAAAAAATGAATAATGAGATTGAAGGTATGGACAATATGAACGAACTATTGCAAACTGGTAAAGATGCAATACAAGCACTTAATGAATGGGAAGGAGATGTTATTCAAACTAAAATGGAAACATTTCAAGATGTAGTTAATTTTTTAAATCGCCTAAATAGTCATATGATTAACTTATTAGGAACTATTGACAGATCTGATCCTCCATTAACTCAAGGGCAAATAGATCGATATAGTGACTTAACAGATGAATGGTATAATTATAAAAAGATACTTGATGAAATAATTAATAACCAAATAAGATCTTATAATGAACTTCATCGTTCAGCAGGTTTACCTGCAATTATTATTAACGATTAGTTTATTCGAACAATCTTCAAATTAATTAAAATCAGCTATGTTCATTTGATCCTAATTAATGAAAATTCTATTAGTTGAACCATATTTTTCAGGATCCCATAAATCATGGGCAGAAGGGTATCAATCTTTTAGCAATCACAACATAAGAATTATTTCTTTACCAGGAAAATTCTGGAAATGGAGAATGCATGGAGGTGCTATTTCTCTAGCAAAGCAGTTTATGGAAATGGATTTCTCTCCGGATCTAATCCTTGCAACAGACATGTTAGATCTAACAACATTTTTAAGCCTCACTAAGAGTCGAACGGCTCAGATCCCTAACGCCCTATATTTTCATGAGAATCAACTTTCCTATCCATGGCCAAAGTCAGATAGAGACTTTCAAGAAAAACAAAAGAATCATTATGGATTTATTAATCTTTCATCTGCCTTAGCATCCGATAATGTGTTATTTAATTCTAAATATCATCATGATTCTTTCCATAATGAAAGCATGAAATTATTAAAAAATTTCCCTGATCATAATGAACTAGATATAATTGAAAAAATCAAAAAAAAGAGTCGAATATTATATCTTGGTATGGATCTAGCCAAATTTGATGAACATAAAACTCAAGAAAAGGGAAACCCACTGATATTATGGAATCATCGCTGGGAATATGATAAAAATCCTGAGGTATTTTTTAAATGTTTATACAAATTAAAAAAAAATAACATCACATTTGATCTTGTTGTACTCGGTGAAAGTTTTCATAATAAACCAACTGTATTTGATGAAGCAAAATCCCGATTAAAAGATAATATTTTACATTTTGGTTTCTGTGAAAATTTTTCAGAATATGCTAAATGGCTATGGAAAGCTGATTTGATACCTGTAACGAATAATCAAGATTTTTTTGGTGGCAGTGTGGTAGAATCCATTTATTGTGGTACATATCCTATTTTACCAAACAGGCTAACATATCCAGAGCTGTTACCAAAAGAATTTCATAATGATCATATATATGATAATGATTATGAATTATATGATAAAGTAAAAGACTGTATATTAAATATTGACGAAATACGTAAAACCAAGATTCATAAAAAATTTAAGAAATATGACTGGAAAACAATGTGTCCAGTTTATGACAAAATTTTTTCTTCGTTAATTAATTAAAAGGAGACTTAAGATGTTAGAGACTTTATTAAATGGCGGACCCGTTATGATGGTTTTACTTATCATAGTAGGTAGTATCATTTTTATTTCAGTGAAAAATATTAAAGAGCCCTATAATACTAATGGTATTGTATTACTGGGTATCTTTAGTGCTTTGGTTGGTATCTTAGCCACTTATCTTGGAGTCGATGCTGCATTTAGTGCAGTACCAGAGATTAGCAATATTTCGCCACAGATTTTAATTAATGGTTTAAAAACATCATTAATTACATCATTTACAGGAGGAATTATTATGCTTATTTCAACATTACTATGGTATTTTTTTATAAAGCGGCACAATCTGCTTAATGTTTAAATCTTTGACAATTCGACTTTATCTAATTTAAAATAAAAAAGACTTCGTAAGTGTCACAACCCGATTGGAGCTTTAATGAGCCTAAACGGAGTTATTTGCTAATAGCCCCAAACACATTATAGGGTAATTATTTGTAGATTTGGATTATGAATAAGAGTAATATACTTATCAATAGTATTTTAATCTATAATCTCAACAATTATTAAGGAGTTTATATGCCATATAAAACAATGATGTCTATAGCTGCAGCAGTACCTCTACTATTTTCGGTTGCTTTTCTTGTTGTACCACATTTTTTTATTTTAGAGTCATACCCTAATGCAGAAGGGTTAGCTTTGGAAGTAGGAATTACTCAACGATACGTTATGGCCGGTATGCTGTTTATGGTTGTATGTCTTGCCTTTCAATCCAGAAACATTGAGAAAGTGGATGACCAAAAGACAATTCTTTTGGGTATTTCTATCGGGACCTTTGTGATGTGTACTCTCATAATTTTATTGGAAGGTCCCGGTCGAGGTCTTCCGTTGCTCGTTCCGCCAGTAATAGCCACGGGATCATTAGCCGTCCTTAGTTTCTGGTCACGTTCGAAGCTGGACTAATTAGAATTTTCTTTCTACTCTTTAATATTATTAGTGTGATTATGTAAATCAAAACGATTCCAAAAGGAATAGTTATAAATCTATATTCGGGTAAAAGATACCAAAGAATTAGAACTAAAATTGTTCGGGTCAAAGTGTGAAAAATTCCAATCCAATGTTTTATAATCCAAGAGAATGGTAACCACATCAATCCAGTTAAAATTCCTACAGTCATTGGCAAAGAAGTGTAATCAACGAGGAAAAACGGAATAGCTATTGAATAAACAAGAATCGCTTGTCCCACGGTAAAAAGAAAGAGCACATCAAATTCATTTTTTGGTTTGGTTTTATCTAAGAAATTTTCACCTGTGTATTTTGAAAGGAACAGCCCCAAATACACTATGCTGCCTGTTCCGATAAAAATCGACCACACAGCTATAAAGTCCGATAAAAAAATACCAATAAATCCAATGATAGTCCATACAATCAGTCCAGATAAAGGGGTAGCTAGAAATTTTTGATTGGAAAATGCAATGCGCTGTTCCTCAAGTGTTCTTTTCATTCTTTAGTTTTTCTTAAATGCACTACAACGTGTTTGTTTGTCAATTTTCATAACCTGATTTAATCACAAAAATAAATTTTATTTTTATCAAAATGGTCAAAAAAGAATTTTGACACAAACTGATTAATTTCTCTTTGTTTTTCAGAATCAATTGCTTTTTTTCCATCACAATTGTTATAATTTTCATAAAATAGATCTGAGCTAGGCTTAGACTTTCTAATTCTATTAAAATAATCATTACCCATCCTAAATACACCTA
>Ga0208764_10002185_pt1 | contig 12380 bp, 14 predicted proteins | sample ETNtaG_18_FD_185762 | JGI IMG/M metagenome (GOLD analysis project Ga0208764, IMG submission 185762) | Marine microbial and viral communities from oxygen minimum zone, Eastern Pacific Ocean - ETNP201302SV91 (SPAdes) (version 2) | ecosystem: Environmental > Aquatic > Marine > Oceanic ... | reverse complement strand
GTTAATAAATCCAAATTTAGCTATTTTTAAGAAATTTTTTGGAATTATTTGTCCGTAAGCAACAACGATAATTAAATTTGCAGACAATTCTTTAAAACTATTTAATTCCACTTCGCTATCTAAAGTCTTTGGATTTCTAAAACTTAATTTATTTTTTTTGCAATATTCTTCTATGGGTGTTGAGTTAATTTTTTGACCTCTTTTTGATTTTTTAGGTGGCTGAGTATAAACTTTTATAATATTAAATTTACTTTTGATCAATAAATCTAGGGTCGGAACTGAGAACTCAGGAGTCCCCATAAAAACTATATTGAGTGTCATTGTTCTATTAGTGAATTTAAACTACAATTCTTTCTAGTTCTTTCTTTTGTTTTGAAAGTTTTTTTATAATCATTGTTTTTTTTAATTTTGATAAATAATCAATGAACAATATACCCTCCAGATGATCCATTTCATGTTGAATACATGTAGCAAGCATTCCTTCAGCTTTAATTTCTTTTTTATTGCCATGATAATCTAAATATTTTAGATGACATTTATCAGGGCGATCAATTTCAGCAAATTGGCCAGGCACGGATAAACATCCTTCTTCGTAGGTTGATAAATTCTTTGATTTCTCAATTATTTCTGGATTAATAAAAAAAAGTGGATTTTTTTTTCCCTCTTTGTGTTCAATATCAAGAGCTATTATTCTTTTGGGCACCCCGACTTGAATGGCTGCCAAACCTATGCCTGGAGCAGCGTACATGGTCTCCAACATATCATCCATGAGAGTTTGTAAATCTTTATCTACTTTGTCTACAGGAAGAGACTTTTTTCTTAATATCTCGTTTGGTTCTGTTAAAATTTGCCTCAATGCCATTTGAATATGAATAAATTATATGACTTTCTTAGTCAAGCAATTGAAATTATTTTATAAGACAAGCTATGTTCTAGCTGGTAAGGCCACTCTTAAAATATTATTTCTTATTTTTTTTAATTTTAGTTCATTAAGTATTTTGCTTAAAAAATAGATGGTCTCAGGATCCAAATCTTGGATATTGTCTTCTCCTATTATCTCAACAATTTTAAGCATGAGTAAACCAATTTGGTTTTGACTCGCTAAATCATATAAATTTTTTGGAACAGTTAGTTCTGAAGATAATATGCTATAATTTAAACCTTCTGGTAAAGAAATTCCATCGGCAGCTAAAGAATCCAAAACAACAATATCTTTTATAGAAATAAAATTCTTTTTATTTCTCTTAATTTTTTTATAAACTGATTTTAAATCTTTTTCTGTTCTAGATTTTTCTGAATTATCATCTAAAAAATGTTTTATTATTTTCGATCTGTGGAATATTTCATTATCAAATTTTATTTTATTATTACTTTTTTTATCTAAATGTTGATTCACAACTTCAGAATATAACTCGGGAATATCTTCGGGATTAATAGATTTTAGAATGTTTGACAATTCATCTGCATAAATTGAATAAATTTTATCTTTAATAAATAAATCTTTGAGTAAGAAGCTTAGGCTTATTTTTCTTTCAACATTGTCGCTTAATAATATACTCTGATAAATTAGAGCTCTAGCTTTATAGTTTGGTAAATTTTTATAAATCTCTTCTGAATTTGATAGTTGATTAAAATTGAAATTAAGTTTCAAATAAATTTTAAATATCTCATCTTTATCAAAAGAATTTTGTAATGCTGCTTGTTCATAAGTTTCTATAACATTTTCATCTTCAAAATTATTTACTTCAATTAAATTAGCAGAAGAAAGGAATCTCCATATATAGGGATCAGTTTTATCATTGGGCTCATATTTAAAATTTTCACTAGTAACATATGACAAATAAAAATTTAATAAATTATTATCTAAAATTTTTTGATCTGTTTTATCCTTCATGCCCAATAAAAAAATAATCTTATCTTCGTAAAATTTATCTTTTAATCCTCTTTCCAATAAAAGATCAAAAACTAGTTGCGCCTCATCTTTCTGATCATTATTTATTAAGCAATAAACTGAAAATTTTTCTAAATAATCATTTTGACTTTTTGAATCTATAAAATTTATTTTTTCACACGCAGATTTAATATTTGCTAATGATAAATATTCGTTTATTAAAAATTTTATAGCTTTAGAATTTTTTCCTACTTCAGAGTTATTTTTTAACAATATCTCTAAATCCTCAATTCGGTTTTTATAAATTAACCAATCAATTTTTATTTTTAAAAAATCCTCAGAGTTTAGATTATTTTTTGGAGGATATGCATTTGTAAATAAAACCTTAAAAAGCAAATCTTCAGAATGTTTTGAAAGTTTAATTTTATTTATTCGATTTAAAATCTTTTTTATTTCACTCCCATTCGTATTAGACCACATATTTAAATTAAAATTATTTTCTTCTGGATCAAATATTCCGACTACAGATTCATTTTGTTTTTCAATTTGCTTTTCGTCGATTTTGATTATTATTTTATTTATATCCTCGGAAATAATTGGGCTTTCTATTGTGATATCTGTTTGATTATTAGTTTCAGCATTTTCTTCTTTTTGATTTTCTTTGTCTTCCCATATATCCGCAGGTTTATCTTCTTCGGCTACAGCTGAATTAAAAATTAAAATTGTTATGACTATTAAAAAAGGTATTAATCTACTTAAGTGTGATAAGCTTATCATTGCTAATTTCTTGCTTGATAACTTTTGTTGGTGTCGGAAAATCTATTTTATCAAGCAAAAATATTCCTATAAAAAATACAAAAACAATTAAAATTATTTTGATTATTAAAACTTTACTAATAAAGCTTTTACTTGTTCTGGGTCTTAATCTAAGTTGCATATTTATTAAATTGTATTTACACTCGAAAAATAAGACATAATTGTGAAAAATCAAATTTAAAATAGCTAATACTGTAATGAAAAACCTAGTTTTATTGGGAATGATGGGCGTTGGTAAATCTGCCATGGGTAAAATGATCGCAAAAAAGCTCAATTTAAAATTTGTTGATACCGATTTAAATATTGAAAAAAAGTGTTCAATGAAAATTTCGGAAATTTTTAAAAATAAAGGTGAAAATTTTTTCAGGATCCAAGAAGAGAAAGAAGTGATAGAATGTCTAAAAAAAAATAAATCGGTTATAGCTTTAGGTGGAGGCGCTTTTATGAACGATAACATAAGGAGTTCGGTTTTGAAAAATTCTATATCTTTTTGGTTGGATTTAAATTTAAAAACTATAAATAAAAGAATAAAATGGAATAAGAAAAGACCTTTATTAAAAGTAGAAAATAAAGAAGAGGTAATTAAAAAACTATACTCCGAAAGAAAAAAAATTTATAAGCAGGCTGAATATACAATTAATTGCGATAAACTAAAGAAAGAAGAAATTATAGAAAAAATTATATTTTTTTATGAAAACAGTAAAATTAAACGTTAAAACTAATACAAAAGTTTATCCAATATATTTTGGTGATAATATTTTAAACAATACCGGAAGGTTTCTTAAACAAAATCTGCCTGATGTAAAAAAAGTATGTATCGTTAGTGATAATAAATTGCCAAATAAATTACTGTCAAAATTAATTAAATCTTTAAGTAACTATGATGTTAATTTATTCAAATTATCTGCAAATGAAAAAAATAAAAGCCTTTCTGTTGCAAATAAAATTATTCAACAGCTTTTAAAAAAAAATTTTAATAGATCGGACTGTTTAATTGCTTTTGGTGGTGGTATTTTAGGTGATTTATCAGCCTTCGTATCAAGTCTAACTAAAAGAGGAATAAAATTTGTTAATATCCCAACTACTTTATTGGCTCAGGTTGATTCTTCAATAGGCGGGAAAACAGGAATTAATTCCAGTCAAGGGAAAAATCTTATAGGAACATTCTATCAACCAGAATTTATATTGAGTGATCCAATTGTATTAAAAAGTTTACCTCACAGAGAAATAGTTTCTGGATATGCTGAAATTTTAAAACATTCATTAATTCTGGATAAAAAATTTTTCATTTGGTTAACTAAAAATGGAAAAAAAATTATATATGAAAAAAATAAAAAATTTTTAGTTAATGCAATTATTAAGAGCTGCAAAATTAAAAATAGCGTAGTTAGTAAAGATGAAAAGGAAAGGGATTTAAGAATGATACTAAATTTTGGCCATACTTTTGCACATGGATTTGAAAGTGCAAAAAATTTCTCTAAAAAATTAAACCATGGAGAAGCGGTTCTATTGGGAATGATAATGGCAAGCGATTTATCAAGCAAGAAAAAAATCTTATCATCTAGGGATCTATCTATGATAAAGGAACATTATAAAAATTTAAAACTTTTGATGAATATTAAAAAGTTTTTCAAAAAAAAAGAAATTAATAAAATTATATATTTTATGAAAAAAGATAAAAAAAATGTGAGTAATAAAATTAATTTAATTTTGTTAAAAAAAATAGGAAAAACAACTAAACCCAAGCAAATTGCGATGAGGGATTTTGAAATTAAGAAATTTTTAAATTCATATTATTTTTAAAATTTTACTTAATTTCTATCTCTAAAGCATGAATTTTGTTTTTGATTTCCTCTTTTAATATAGCAAAAATTTTTTTATGCGCCTCAACCTTATTCAGTTTTTTTAATTCTTCAGATTCTATTATAATTTTAAAATGGAATTTATTTAAATCAAACGATTTATGTTTTTTGTGAAAACTTGAATTATCAATTAATATTATATTTTCTGCTTTGATTTCTTTGTAAATTTTTTTTTTTATTTCATCAAAAATCATCATTTTGCTTCAAAAATATCAAAACTTGTAATAGTTTTAAAGAATGAAAAACATTTGTGAATGGGAAAATTGTGGAGAATTGGGTGATTATAAGGCCCCCATAGAAAAGGATAATAGTAAAAACTATAAATGGTTGTGTGTGGAGCACATAAAGCTATTTAATAAAAATTGGGATTATTTTGATGGAATGAATCAAAATGAAATAGAAAATTTTTTAAAATCTGACATGACGTGGCACCGTCCAACTCAAAAATTTGGTTCGGCTGATAATTTTTTTAATATTTTGTGGAACAATGCCTTAAATGATAAATTCAATTTTTTTAAGCAGGAAAAAAATATCCATGGCTTAAATGGGAAAAAATTAAATTCAAAAGATATAGACGCCTTTAAAATTATGGGACTAGAATTGAATTCTAGTTGGCCATCTATACAGAAAAAATTTAAAACGCTTGTAAAAAAATTTCACCCTGATAAAAACTCAGGTAGTAAAGAATTTGAGGATAAATTAAAAAAAATTACTTTGGCCTACAGCCATCTAAAAATGATAATGATAAGGAAATAGAAATATGTCAAATCTAAATGAATTAATTCCTGATATTAAAGTTTCTGTAAATCAAATTTTTGGAATAGACACAGAAATGAAGGTAGATGGATTTTCTAAAAAAAATGAATATGTTCCAGAAATTGATAGTAACTATAAATTTGATAGAGATACTACTCTAGCGATAATTTCTGGATTTGCATTTAATAAACGTGTTTTAATTCAAGGCTACCATGGAACCGGAAAATCAACTCATATAGAGCAGGTTGCGGCTAGATTAAACTGGCCATGTATAAGAGTAAACTTAGACAGCCATATAAGTCGTATTGATTTAATTGGAAAAGACGCAATCGTAATTAAAGACAATAAGCAAATTACCGAATTTAGAGAAGGTATACTTCCTTGGTCTATACAAAATCCTATCGCACTTGTTTTTGATGAATATGATGCCGGACGACCAGATGTTATGTTTGTAATTCAGAGAGTTCTTGAAAAAGAAGGAAAATTTACTTTGCTAGATCAAAACAAAATTTTAAAACAGCATCCACTTTTTAGATTATTTGCAACTACTAACACTATAGGACTTGGTGATACAAGTGGGTTATATCAGGGAACACAACAAATTAATCAAGGACAGATGGATAGATGGAATATTGTTACAACTTTAAATTATTTAAAATTTGATAAAGAACTAGAAATCATTCTTGCAAAAAATAAAAATTTTAATACCAAAGATGGGAAAGAAGTAGTTTCAAATATGATAAAAGTTGCTGATTTGACTAGAAAAGGATTCGTGAATGGAGATATTTCCACAGTAATGAGTCCAAGAACTGTTTTGCACTGGGCAGAAAATTCTGAAATATTTAAAGATGTTGGATATGCTTTTAGAGTAACATTTTTAAATAAATGTGATGATCTAGAAAAAAATATAATCGCAGAGTACTACCAAAGATGCTTTGGCGAAGATTTGCCAGAATCTTCGATTAATATTAAAATATAAATATTATAAATGGATGAAAATGAGCTATTAAAAGAAAGGTTTAAATCTGCCATTTCTTCTGCAGTTAAAGCCATTTCTGAAAATTTTGATCTGGAAATCAAATTCGATAATAGTTCTTCAACAAAAAAAAATTCATTAAATTTGCCTGAGATTGCAAATTTAAAGAACTTACAAGACTTCACAAATTTAAGAGCCTTGGCCGACTCCGAAGCGCTAAAAATTAAGTATAAAAATAGCGATATTTACAACAAAAATGAACCTGATGGATCTATGGCTAAAGCGTTATATGCAATTGCTGAAAAAATAAGATATGAAAAAATAGGATCTAGTAAACTTAAAGGTGTCAAAAATAATATTATTCAATGTTACGAAAATAAATTTACCCAAAAAAATGAAGAAGAGATAAAGGGTGAAGCTGATGTTCCTATAACTGAGGCTTTTGAACTCTACATGAGAAGCCATTTTTTTAAAATAAAACAAAACAAATCTACTAAGAAAACCCTAGCTTATTGGAAAAAATTATTTGATAAAAATTTGAAACCAAAATTGAACCAACTAGATAATTGCATTGAAGATCAAAGCTCTTATGCTCAACTAATATCTGATTTGATAAATAATCTAGAATTTGAGGATTCTGAATCAAAAGAAAAACAAGAAGAAAAAGAAACTGAAACTGAAAATTCTTCCTCTGAAAAAGATAGTGATGAAAACAAACTATCTCAAAAAGAAGAAATGATTGACGAATCAGATGTAAAAATTTCTGATAGTAGCTTCGAATCTTCTAATGAAAAGGAAAATACTGAACAAAATAATGAAAAGGAAGTTTCTTTTGATCCTAGCAGTTTGAAGAAAAATTTCTCAAATGAAAAATATAAAATATTTACTAACAAATATGATGAGATTAGCAAAGCTGAAGAGCTAGAAGATGAAGATGAAATTGGAAGACTTAGAAAAAATCTAGACCAACAGCTTATAAACTTGCAAAATCTAGTGGCTAAACTGGCTAATAAACTACAAAGACAACTACTAGCTAAACAAAATAGATCTTGGGAATTTGATTTGGAAGAAGGAATGCTTGATGCTTCAAAATTATCTAGAATAATAATTGATCCTTTTCATTCATTGTCATACAAAATGGAAAAAAAAACTGAATTTAAAGATACGGTTGTAACTATCCTTATAGATAATTCTGGTTCAATGCGTGGAAGACCTATTTCAGTCGCAGCTATCTGCGCAGATATTTTATCAAGAACTTTGGAAAGATGTTCAGTAAAAGTAGAAATATTAGGTTTTACTACAAAAAATTGGAAAGGTGGTAAAAGTAGAGAAAAATGGAATGCAGAAAATAAACCTAAAAATCCCGGAAGATTAAATGACTTAAGACATATTATATACAAGTCTGCGGACAAACCTTGGAGACAATCTAAAAAAAATCTGGGTCTAATGCTTAAGGAAGGATTATTAAAAGAAAATATCGATGGTGAGGCTCTCACGTGGGCATTTAAACGATTGAATGCCAGAAAAGAGCAAAGAAAAATATTAATGGTAATTTCTGATGGAGCTCCTGTAGATGATTCAACTTTGTCTGTAAATTCAGGAGATTATCTAGAAAAACATCTAAAACAAACTGTTAAATGGATTGAAGAAAATTCAAATGTTGAAATACTTGCCGTCGGCATAGGCCATGATGTAACAAGATATTACAAAAAAGCTATAAAAATAACTGACGTTCAAGAACTTGGCGATGTGATGATAAATCAATTAACAAAGCTTTTTTCAGAAAAAAGTTACAAAACTATACACTAATTTTTTTTTCACTTCCTATTTCCTTTACTCTATAAAGTAAAAGTCTAAAAGGAATCAGCATTAACAAAGCAACAAATATTTTGACTGAAAGATCGCCTAAAGATAAGGTTATCCAATTTATTCCTGTTCCGTAAAATGCAATCGAAAAAAATAAAAAAGTATCAATAATAGAGCCAATCAGCGAAGAAACTAAAGGTGCAATAAACCAAACTTTTCTTCTTAATTTATCAAATATTTGAACATCTAACAATTGTGCGACTAAAAATGCAGTTCCTGATGCTGCGACTATTCTTTTGGATATTAAATTTGAAAAATCTGTAGAAAAATACAAAGTTAAGACCAAACCTAAAATAAAACCTAAATAAACAATTTTTCGTGCTATTATTTTTCCATAACTTCGATTTGCAAGATCTGTTATCAAAAAAGCAACTGGATAACTAAAAGCTCCATAAGTAAAAACTTCTTGGAGATTCATATAATGAATAGGGAACTGTACGAGATAATTAGATAGGACAATCACGAACGCCATAAGAAATGCTAAAATAAAAAAGAAACGATTTTTTATCTTAATCATTTATAATTATGGTTTTGTAAATGCTATAATTTTTGTTTTTAATTTTTTTGCTTTTGGAGATAATTTAAATGATTTAACACTTTTTAAATAATCGTCCAATCCGCCCTTATAATCAACTGTCCTTAAAGCTGAATTACTAACGCGAAGTTTTATATTTCTCTTTAATAAATCGCTTTTAAAAGTAATTTTTTTTAAATTTGGAAAAAATTTTCTTTTAACCTTATTATTTGCATGGCTCACTTTATGACCTTTTAAAGGAGACTTGCCTGTAAGTTCGCATTTTTTTGACATATTAAATTTCCTATGCAGTATATAGATCCAGTAGGAAATGGAATCAAGAGGATATATTAAATGAATACTACGCTATCTATTGCTTTTTTGGCTGGATTAATTAGTTTTTTATCTCCTTGTGTCCTGCCTTTAATCCCGGGATATATTTCATATATTTCAGGAACATCTTTAGAAAAATTAATTGAAAAAAAAAAAGACTTAGTATTTATAAAAACAGTATTTTTTAGTTTAGGCTTTTCTCTTATATTTATAAGCTTCGGCCTATCAGCATCTTTTCTAGGAAAATTTTTGCTAGATAATTCTGATATATTACGAATTATAGCAAGCATAATTATAATATTTTTTTCACTGCAACTAATAGGAATTGTTAATTTTAAATTTATGAATCGAGAGTTAAAATTTTTTAATTATAAAAAAAATCAAAATTTTACTTTTCCATTAATTGTGGGCGCGGCTTTTGCTTTTGGTTGGACTCCATGCATTGGGCCTATCCTAGGATCAATACTAACGCTAGCTGCGATAGAGGAAAATTTTGTTGGAGCAATATTGTTATTATCATTTTATTCATTAGGTTTGGCAATACCTTTTGTTATTTCTGGAGTTTTAATTAATAAATTTATGATTTTTTCAAAATTTTTTAGAAAATACACATCTACAATTAATAAGCTTGGCGGATTTGTTTTATTATTAACTGGAATAGCAATTTTAACTGGACAACTACAAACTTTAGGATTTTTTATATTAAAATATTTTCCTTTATTAGAAAATATTGGTTAATTAAGCATCTTTACCTACGGCCTCTTTGATATTCTTTATTCCTTCATCCTTTAAAATTTGAATTAATTCTTTTTTAATATCTTTTGCTGTTGATGGTCCTCTATAAACAAAACTAGTATAAAGCTGTAATAAAGATGCTCCAGCAATAATTTTTTCATAGGCTGATTTTCCTGAACTAACTCCTCCTACTCCTATGATTGGAATTTTGCCATTGGTATGTTTGTAAAATTTTTTAATCATGTTAGTTGATATTTTTTGTAAAGGCTCTCCTGAAAGTCCACCTTCCTCATTTTTAGTCTCGCTTTTCAAATTATTTCTATTACCGTTTGTAGTATTTGTTAGTACAACTGCAGAAATATTATTTTTAATGATCACATTTATAATTTCTGGAATATCATTCTCTTTAATATCGGGCGAAACTTTCAATAATAAAGGAATTTTAGTTTTGTTATCTTTTATTATTTTATTGAGAGCAAATAAAAGATCATTGAGTTTTTCATGATCATGAAAATCTCTTAACCCCTCTGTATTTGGTGAAGAAATATTTATAGTAATATAATCCGCTATATCAAAAAAATTTTTTAAACCTGAACAAAAATCATTAGTTTGATCTTTGGTTTCTTTGTTAGGTCCTATATTAATGCCTAATATACCATTCTTACCATTTGAATTAATTCTATTTTTTATTATTTCGATTCCATCATTATTGAATCCTAGTCTGTTAATTAAAGCATAATCTTCTTCAAGTCTAAATATTCTTGGTTTTGGATTTCCAAATTGTTTTAACGGAGTAACTGTTCCTATCTCTACAAATCCAAATCCTAGTTTTAATAATGAATTATAAACTTCTGCACTTTTATCAAAACCTGCTGCCATCCCGATAGGATTAGGAAAATTTTTTCCAAACAGTTCAATATTTAACATTTGTTCATCCTCTACCTGAAACATTTTTTTAGGGAGAGGATTATACTTAAGAGATTTAATAGCTAAATCATGAGCAGTCTCTGGATCCAAATTAAATAAAAAAGGTCTTAATGCAGAAAACATTATTTAATATATTTGTTAATCAGTTCTATACTTTCTTTTATGCCAAAAAAACTTATAAAAAATCCCATTCTCGGGCCATCTTGATCACCAAAAATTATTTCGTAAATTGCTTTAAACCATTCTCTCAAATTTTCCTTATATCCATTATCTTTTCCAACTGAATATACAATTGTTTGTATGGCTTCGGGATCCATTTGTTCTTTACAATCTTTTAACCTTTTTACTAAATCTTGTAGTGCTTTTTTTTCCTTATCATTAGGCTTTCTATATTTTTTATTCGGTTTAACTATATCTTCAAAATATTTTAGCGCATATTTAACTAAACTATCTAGAATAGGATGGTTTGAAATTTGAATATCTTTTTTATTTTTTTTGATAAATTTCCATAATACTTCTTTGTCAGTTGCATTGGTTGTTCCGACCAAATTTAATAAAACTGAGAACGGCATAATTGATTTTTCTTTAGGTGGATTACCATTATGAATGTGCCAAACTGGATTGAGTAATTTCTGTTTGTCATCTTGTGCACTAAATTTATCAATTGAAATTAAATATTCATCAACTGCTTTTGGAACTACATCAGCATATAATTTTTTTGCTCTTTTTGGATTCTGATACATGTATAAAGATAAACTTTCTGGCGATGCATAATTTAACCACTGTTCAATTGTTATTCCATTACCTTTTGATTTAGATATCTTTTCACCTTTTTCATCTAAAAACATCTCATAAGCAAAACCATTTGGACTTTTTTTTCCTAGAACTTGGCAAATCTTACTAGAAAGAATAGCGCTTTCTATTAAATCTTTTCCGTACATTTCATAATCAACATCGAAAGCGTACCATCTCATTGCCCAATCAACTTTCCATTGTAATTTACATTTTCCGTTTGTAATTTCAGTCTCAATTTTTTTATTACCATTTTTATAAATAATTTTTCCTTCTTTTTTTTTAATTTCTATAACAGGAACTTCCAAAACCTTACCGGTTTCAGAACATATAGGAAGAAAAGGACTGTAGGTTTCTTGTCTTTCTTTACCCAATGTAGGAAGTATAATTTCCTTTATTTTCTCATATTTCTCTAAAACTAAAAACAGAGCTTCATTAAAATATCCCTTTTTATACATATCGGTTGAGCTTTTAAAAATATATTTAAATTTAAATTCATTCAAAAATTTTTTTAACATTTCATTGTTATGCTCTCCAAAACTTTTAAATTTATTAAAGGGATCGGGAATGTCAGTAAGTGGTTTATGTAAATTTTTTTCTAAAATATCTTTGTTTGGAATATTGTCAGGAACTTTTCTCAAACCATCCATGTCATCAGAGAAAGTTATTATTTCCGTTGGTATATCCATAATTTGCTTAATAGCATTTACCATCATTGTAGTTCTTGCTACTTCTGCAAAAGTTCCGATGTGCGGTAAACCACTTGGGCCATACCCGGTTTGTAAAGTAATTTTATTTTTTTTTTCTAAAATTTTCTTTCTTTCTTTAATCAATTTTCTGGCTTCTGCAAATGGCCAAGAGCTAGTATCTTGAATTATTGATTTATCAATCACGATATAGAAGATTTATTAA